>OJRV01001601.1_pt1 | contig 24626 bp, 23 predicted proteins | sample 1599241 | NCBI WGS metagenome assembly OJRV01 (sample SAMN04168656, study PRJEB22393) | human gut metagenome | biome: human gut microbiome; feature: stool | host: Homo sapiens | collected 2014-03-17 | reverse complement strand
TCCTATTTTCGATATAATAGTCTGGGTTTAGTAAAAATATTCTGAAAGTTTAGCAATACTAAAACAGGAAAGGAAGATGACTGCTGTGGAAATTGGCAGGAAAATTAAGCAATTACGCATACAGAAGGGGCTGACGCTGGAGGAGCTTGCCAGCCGCAGCGAGCTGACAAAGGGCTTTCTTTCTCAGCTGGAGCGAGAGCTGACCTCGCCCTCCATCGCAACCCTGAACGATATTGTAGAGGCGTTGGGCAGCTCCTTAGCGGAGTTTTTCAAGGAGGAGGAGCAGGAGCAGCTTGTCTTTCATAAAAAGGATTTTTTTGTGGATGAGCGCGAAATCTACACCATCAACTGGATTGTGCCGAATACGCAGAAAAACGCCATGGAGCCGATTTTGATTGAGCTGCCGCAGGGCGGAGATTCCTTCGTGATGGACCCCCACAGCGGCGAGGAATTCGGCTATGTCCTGGAGGGAGCGATTATCCTTATGGTCGGGGAGGAAAAGCATATCGTCCATAAGGGCGAAACCTTCTATCTTTCGGGCAAAAGCCGCCATTATCTGAAAAACGAGAAGAAAACAACCGCAAAGGTGCTTTGGGTTTCCACGCCGCCTTTGTTTTAAGTATTGAGTACAAGGAGGATATGAAATGAAGAAAAAGCTGATTCAGTTCAAAAATATCGTCAAGAGCTATGAGGACGGCAAGGTCGTTCTGAAGGGAATTGACCTTGATATTTACGAAAATGAATTTGTGACGCTACTCGGCCCTTCCGGCTGCGGGAAAACAACGCTTTTGCGTATTTTGGGCGGCTTTTTGCAGGCAGATCAGGGCGAGGTGCTGTTTGACGGGCAGGAAATTTCCAAGCTGCCCCCCTATAAAAGAGAAATCAACACGGTATTCCAGAAATATGCCCTTTTCCCCCACATGAATGTGTATGATAACATTGCCTTCGGCTTGAAGCTGAAAAAGGAGCCGAAGGACATCATCGAGCAGAAGGTAAAGCGTATGCTCAAGCTGGTAAATCTGGAGGAATTTGCGGACAGAAGCGTCACTGCCATGTCCGGCGGTCAGCAGCAGCGAATCGCCATTGCGCGTGCGCTTGTCAATGAGCCGAGCGTACTGCTTTTGGATGAGCCTCTTGGCGCGCTTGACTTAAAGCTCAGAAAGGAAATGCAGCAGGAGCTGAAAAAAATTCAGCAGGAGGTCGGCATTACCTTTATTTATGTGACGCATGATCAGGAGGAAGCGCTGACCATGTCCGATAAAATCGTTGTCATGCGAGAGGGCGAAATTCAGCAGATTGGCAGCCCTACTGATATTTATAACGAGCCTGTCAATGAATTCGTTGCGAACTTCATCGGCGAATCCAATATCATTGAAGGTATGATGGTGGATGATTACAAGGTTGTGTTCGGCGGCAGACGCTTTGACTGCGTGGATAACGGCTTTGGTAAAAATGAGGTGGTTGATGTTGTCATCCGTCCGGAGGATTTGGATATTGTCCCCCGCGGCGAGGGCAAGCTGAAGGGCGTTGTGAAATCCGTTTTGTTTAAGGGCGTGCATTATGAAACCATGGTGGAAACAAAGGTCGGTACGGAAATCACCGTAAAAATGGCAGTTTCCAACGACAGCCCCGTTTATAATGAAGCGGCAAACGAAAAAATGTCCGCCAACGATTTCTATCTGGATATGGAGGACGTAGAGGAGCTGGACGAAGCAACCATCATTGCCCGTGCGGACGCGCAGGCATGGAATCCCGATGAGGATGAATTTATCTCCATCAAGGAGGTGGATTATGATATCAAAAAGGAAAACGGCAAATATCCCGTTACCTTCTCCACAGCCGCAGGCACCTCCGTTACGGTCAATATGATTGTAAAGGATGAAAACCGCGTGACAAGCACCGAAAACGAGGAAGAAATCTATGCCATGAACTTCTTTAAGAAGGTGGATGAAATTCAGGAAGCGGTTGCACTGGATACCGACCTGAAAACATGGGCGAATGCTTCCGCATGGAGCCTTGAGGATGACACAGCTGTTGAAATTACGGATGTCAAATATGATTTTGACCCCGAAACCATTACCCCCGGCATTTATGATGTGACCTTTGCCACAAAGGGGTATGAATATAAGATTGACACCACGGATAAGTTCGAGGTGGGCGATGAGGTTGGGCTGACCTTCCAACCCGAAGATATCCATATCATGTCGAAGAACAATTATTAAGAAAGGGGGCGTGATAAGTGAAACAATTTCGTAATATGCTCTATCCGTATGTGGTCTGGCTGTTTATCATGGTCTTAGTCCCCATGCTGATGATTTTATTATATGCCTTCACAACCGCAGGCAATGAGGTAACCACCTTCCGCTTCACTCTGGATAACTTCTCCCGTTTTCTGACGGATACGGTTTTTCTGGATGTACTGAAGCGCTCCCTGATGATTGCAGTTGTGACAACGGTGGTCTGCGTGCTTTTAGGCTACCCCATCGCCTATACGATTGCCAAGGGACCTGAACGCAGCGGCTTCTTCTGGATTATGCTGATTACTCTGCCGACATGGATTAACATGCTGGTGCGTACCTATGCGTGGGTGGGTATTTTGCAGGATGATGGTCTGGTGAACCGTTTTCTGGGGATGCTCGGCATTGGCTCCTTCCACATGCTCTATACCACCTTTGCAGTTGTTCTGGGGATGGTCTATAACTTCATTCCCTTTATGATATTGCAGATTCATTCCTCCCTTGCGAAGATGGATAAAAGTCTGCTGGAGGCGGCAAGCGACCTTGGCGCAACGCCCATGCAGAGCTTTCTGAAGGTGACACTGCCCCTTTCCCTGCCCGGTGTGCTGAGTGGGATTACGCTGGTGTTCCTGCCTGCGGTGTCCAGCTTCTTTATTCCGAAGCTTCTGGGCGGCGGACAGTATGTACTGGTCGGCAATGTCATTGAAACACAGTTCTTAACCAGCGGCGACTGGAACTTCGGCTCTGCCATTTCTCTGATTATGGCAGTGATCATTATGCTTTCCATGTGGCTGACGCGCAAGGTCGATACAGACCCTGCGGCAAACGGAAAGGGGGCGTAAGGGATGCAGGATAACCGAAAAACAGGCATCGGTGGGAAAGTCCTTCTGGCATTGACCATGATTTTTTTCTATCTGCCGATTCTGTATATCATTGTATTTTCCTTCAACGGCTCCCGTTCGCTGACACATCTGGAGGGGTTCTCTCCCCGTTGGTATGAAAAGATGTTCGCGGACAGCAATATGATGGAAGCTGTTGTCTATACCATCGTGATTGCGGTGCTGGCAACGGTGATTTCTACGATTGCAGGCACTCTGGCGGCAATCGGGATGTCCCGTTCCAAAAAAATTCTGCGCAATCTGGTAGATCAGGTGAATAATCTGCCGATTCTCAACCCTGAGATTGTAACCGCTATCGGGCTGCTGATGTTTTTCAGCGCCCTTGGCGTGAAAAAGGGCTTTGTGACGTTGCTTCTGGCGCATATTATGTTCTGTATCCCCTATGTGATACTGTCTGTTATGCCGAAGCTGCGCTCCCTTGACCCGAACCTTGCGGATGCAGCCATGGACTTGGGCGCAACGCCCTTTCAGGCACTGACAAAGGTTATTGTGCCGCAGATTCTGCCGGGTATTATCTCCGGCGCATTGGTTGCCTTTACCATGAGCTTTGATGATTTCATCATTTCTTATTTCGTAACGGGCAACGGTGTCCAGAATATCTCTATTCTGGTATACACCATGTCTAAGCGTGTCAACCCGTCCATCAATGCGCTGTCCACTCTGGTGATTGTGCTGATTACCGTTGCGCTGACGGTTGTGAATGTCATTCCCGTTATCCGCGAAAAGCAGGGCAAAAGCGGTGCAGCCCTCGGCAAGCGCGGCATGGCGGTCTGCATGGCGGTTGTGGTTGCCATCACAGGCGTGAGCATTGCCATGCTCAGAAAGGGCGGCGGTGCTTCTCCGCAGGATGCCATTGCGAAATATGGCTCTGATACCTTAAAGCTGTATATCCCCGGGGAATACATGAGCGAGGAGCTGATTCCAAACTTTGAAAAGGAATATGGGGTAAAGGTAATTGTGGAACTTTTCGATTCCAACGAGATGATGTATACGAAGCTGCAGGCAGGGGATTCCTATGACGTTGTCGTTCCCTCTGATTATATGATTCAGCGTATGCTTGCAGATGATGCCCTGCAGGAATTGGATAAAGACCTGATTCCCAATCTGGATAACCTGACCCCTGAGGTGAAGAATCTCCCCTATGACCCCGATAATACCTATTCTGTACCGTATTTCTGGGGCAGCGTCGGCATTATCTATAACCATAACAACGTAGACCCTGCCGAGGTGGAGGCGCAGGGCTTCGATATCCTGCGCAACCCGAAATATAAGGGGCATATCTATATGTACGATTCCGAGCGTGATGCCTTCATGGTAGCGCTCAAGGCGCTTGGCTATTCCATGAATACAAGCGACGCTGATGAAATTCAAGCGGCGTATGAGTGGCTGCTGGATATGAATAACACCATGAACCCGACCTACGTCACAGATGAGGTTATTGATGGCATGGCGAATGGCAATAAGGACATCGCGATTGTATACAGCGGCGACGCAACCTATGTCCAGTCCGAAAATGAGGACATGAGCTACTGGATGCCCAAGGAAGGCACAAACCTCTGGTATGATGCCATGGTGGTTCCCAAAAACGCACAGAATCCCCTTCTGGCGCAGGAATTCATCAATTATACACTGACCTATGAAGCGGCACTGGGGAATTCCGAATATGTCGGCTATAGCTCTCCCAATGAGGAGGTTATGCTGGAGCTGAGCGGCGAGGAGGGCATGTACGGCGCATACGAAGCCTATATCCCTCGTTCCGGCTACGAAAAGGATGAGGTATTCCAGGATAATCCCATTCTGAAAAAGAAGATTGCCGAGCTTTGGATTAAGGTAAAGGCTTCGAAGGGGTGAGAGGAATGTTTGAAAAATGCAGACTGATTTGCTTAGGCAATGACGCAGGCAAGCAGGCATGGCTTGCAGAAGGCGGAGATCCGGCACTGGTTTTCTCTGCCAATCAGCTTAGGGGGCGGCTTGCCATCGGTGAGGCTTTGCCTGAACAGCTTGTATTTGACGGCAGTCTGAAGGATTGTATCCATATTTTTTCGGAGCAGTCCATAGAGGAGGGCAGCGAGAAAATCAATGCCTATCTGGAGCAGGGCGCAGCCGAATGGACAGAGAACGGCTGGGAGCAGTTCACCTGCCGCACGGCGGTGCTTGGCTGCTGTAGTGGATTTTATCTTTCCATCGTCAATAAAAAAGACTTATAAGTCGAAATCAGAATTTCGACTTGCACGAAAAAAAGAGATGTGAGTTTCACATCTCTTTTTATTTAGAAAAACATATCATAAATTACTTTAATAAACAGCAGCACGATTACCACAATCAGCATTTTGCGGATGACCGCCGCGCCTTTTTTTATGGCAACCCCTGCGCCTGCATAATTGCCGCAGATATTCAGCACTGCCGCAGGAATCGCAACCTTCCAATATACCGTTCCTGCCAGAATATACACTGCCAGAGAAGCACAGTTGGACGCAAGGTTCAGAAATTTTGCGTTTCCTGTTGCTGTCCGCATATCGTATTTCAGAATCAGGCAGAAGGCAATCAGTGCAAATGTGCCTGTCCCCGGTCCGAATAGACCGTCATACAGCCCAATCAAGCCGCCAATCAGCACGGAAAGGGCATATTTTTTCCGTTTGCCGAATCGGTCGGAATGGTTATCGTTACCCATGTTTTTGTTGATGAGCGTAATCACTGCCGCAACAGGCAGAATCACGAGAAGCATGGTTTTCAGCGTATGCGCATCCAGCACCAGCACGATTTTTGCCGCTATCGCGGAGCAGACAAACGCCCCTGCCGCCGCCAGCAACCCCACGGGGATATCCACCATTTTGTTGCGGTAATACCGCAGGGTGGCGATTGCTGTGCCGCAGGAGGTTGCAAATTTATTGCAGGCATAGACCATGTGGACGGGTAGACCGCTGATGAGGTAGGCGGGAATGGTAATCAGACCGCCGCCCCCTGCAATGGCATCCAGAAAGCCTGCCAGAAAGCTTGCAAGCATCAGAAAAACGAAGCTTTGCGTTGAAATAATCAGGTGAAGCATGTTTCATTCCTCTTTTGTGATAGTTTCTGAAGCTGCTCAGGCTTCGCTTGCCTTTGTGGTAACGGTTTTCGTGGAAACGCCGTCAAGCATCCCCAGCTTGCCAGAAAGTGCGCTTGTCACGCTGCCGGGGGCATCCATCACAATGCAGATGATGGAAACCTTGCGTTCTCTGTAGGGAATCCCCATGCGCCCCACGATGTAGCTGCCATATTCATGCAGAAGATCGTTCACTGCTGCCGCCTGCGCTGTGTCCTCAATGATAATGCTGATAACGGAAATGCGATTTTCCATAGTTTTTTCCTCCTTGTTTTCATAAAACGGTATCCAAAGAATACGCCGAACCCTTCGTTCGGTCACTACCTAGAAGGATAACAAATCTGCCGCCGCTTTGCAAGGAAAAACCATCCTTCCGCCGCCGTATAACAGCCATAATCAGGAAAACTTATCCTACTGATAAAAAATCCTTATCTTTTTTGGAAAATCTGCTATCATACGGCAAAAATCCTCTTTATTTTTCTCTGTTTCTATGCCGTTGTTTTGGTTGTATTACCTTTTTTTTTCGTTTAAAATAAAACTAGCGGAAAAATTCTGCGGACTACAAAATAATACGGTTTGTTTTTTATACATAAGGAGGCACATCATGGGCGGCTTTTTTGGCGTAACAAGTAAAAATGACTGCGTTCTGGATATTTTCTTTGGCGTAGATTATCACTCCCATCTAGGCACAAAAAAAGGCGGTATGGCACTTCATAGTAAGGAAAAGGGATTTCAGAGAGAAATCCATAACATTGAAAACACACCCTTCCGTACAAAATTCGAGGATGATTTGTATGAATTTGAGGGCTGCGTTTCCGGCATCGGCTGTATCAGCGATAACGACCCTCAGCCCCTGCTTGTGCGCTCCCATCTGGGCACCTACGCTATTACAACCATCGGTGCGATTAACAATGCAGAGGAGCTGCTGCAGGCGGAATTTGATAAAGGGCATCAGTTTATGTCCCGTTCCACAGGCAACGTAAACGAAACGGAGCTGGTTGCAAGCCTGATTAACCAGAGGAGCGATCTCATCAGCGGCATCAAATATGCACAGGAGGCGATCGAAGGCTCTGTTACCCTTCTGATTCTGACGGAGGATGATGCAATCATTGCCGCAAGAGATAAACTGGGCAGACTCCCTGTTCTCATCGGGAAGGATGAGGAGGGCTATGCTGTTTCCTTTGAATCCTTCGCATATCAGAAGCTGGGCTATGAAAAGGATTATGAGCTTGGCCCCGGCGAAATCGTGAAAATTACCCCCGAAGGCTACAAAACCTTACAGCCTGCCGGCGAGGATATGAAAATCTGTGCCTTTCTCTGGAGCTATTACGGCTACCCTAACTCCAATTATGAGGGCGTTAATGTAGAAGTGATGCGTTATAAAAACGGCGAGATTATGGCGCGGGATGAAGCAGCAAGAGGAACACTCCCTGAGGTTGATTATGTCGCAGGTATCCCCGATTCCGGCGTGCCTCATGCCATGGGCTATGCGCAGGAAAGCGGCTATACCTATGCGCGCCCCTTCGTAAAATATACCCCGACATGGCCTCGTTCCTTCACACCTGCGAGCCAGAAAATCAGAAACCGCGTGGCGAAGATGAAGCAGATTCCCGTACCCGAGCTGATTGAAGGCAAGAAGCTGCTCTTTGTGGATGACTCCATCGTTCGCGGTACGCAGCTTGGCGAAACCGTTGAATTCCTTTACAGCACCCATGCAAAGGAGGTTCACATGCGTTCTGCCTGTCCTCCCATCATGTATGGCTGCAAATATCTGAATTTCACAAGCAAGAGCAGTGAGGATGATTTGCTTGCACGCCGCATCATTCATGAACTGGAAGGCTTGCAGGGGGATGCGTATCTGGAAGAATATGCGGATGCCTCCACGGAAAGAGGGCAGTGCATGCTGAAGCGCATTTGTGAAAAGCTTGGCTTCGCTTCCCTTGGATTCCAGTCTCTGGATGGTCTTCTGGAGGCAATCGGTCTGCCTAAAGAAAAGGTATGTACCTATTGCTGGAACGGGAAAGAATAAAAATTGAAATAAAAAACAAACGAGAATATAAGAAAAGCCGAGAATCAAATGATTCTCGGCTTTTTGCGTGGGAATCAATGCACCCAAAAGGTAGCCGCATGCCGTAGTGCAGGACTGCTCTGTAAAATGGATTCAGCTTGACAAACTGGAAATTATCTGAGTAGTTTATATATTTCGTAGGCAACAGGTTCACACCACTCATTCGATGCATCTTCGCCCGGCACTTCAATTGCCAGATGAGAAAACCATTCATCCGGTGCGGCACCATGCCAGTGTTTCACTTCTGCCGGAATATTGATACAGTCACCGGGCTTCATTTCTACAGCATCTTTTCCCTCTTCCTGATAATATCCTCTTCCGGCAATACATACTAAGATCTGCCCACCTCCACTTTTTGCATGATGGATGTGCCAGTTATTTCTGCATCCGGGTTCAAATGTCACATTGAAAATTCCAACCTGAGAAGTGGAGATCGGTGCAAGAAAGCTTCTGCCGGAAAAATACTGTGCAAAGCCATCATTTGGTGCACCAATTGGGAATACCATCTTTTTTGCATGTGCCCGCATTGCTTCCTCTTCGTATGGTAAATCTCCTTCACCTGCCACCCAAACTTCCTTTGCAAGATTGAAAACAGCCCATGCTTTTGGCCATCCTGCATAGAATGCAACATGTGTGATCACAGCAGCAATCTCTTTTTGTGTCACACCATGATTTTTTGCATTTTGAAGATGATATCTTAAAGAAGAATCCGTAATTCCGGAAGCCATCAGAGCAACCACTGTAATAATGCTTCTTGTTTTTACGTCGATGTCCTGGTTATTCCAGTTTTCGCCGAAAAGTACATCATCGTTAAAATGTGCAAATTCCGGTGCGAATTCACCAAGTGTATTTCTTCCTGCTGTCTGTACTATTTTTCCCATATTCTGTATACCTCCATAACGCTGTTATTTATAAAGAGTTTACCCATTCAGTGATTTCCTGTTTCGTTCCACAATTTAACAGTCTGCCTTCTGTAATAACTGCGTCTGATGCAGATGACTGCAATTCTTTCACAGTGTTCCCAAATCCACTTCCTCCGGATGTTGCAAAAAGCACAATCTTTTTACCACTGAAATCGTAAGCTTCTAAAAATGTATTGATGATTGTCGGAGCCACATACCACCAGATTGGGAATTAAAATGTAGCCAGTTCCCCTCATGCGTTGATTTTACTGGGTTTAACTGTATACAAAACTGTGTTTACTGTTACTATCTTTCATTCTTTTCCAAAATAGCTTTGAAGCATAGGCCACATTATTTTCATATATGACACAAAGCTCAGCTCTACTTGTGCTTCATTAAACCATCCAACCATAAAGCTATTTATCTCTTCAAATAATACTTTTGAAAGTTTCTGAATAATAATTGTGTTATCCACTTCTTCAGTATAATCTTTCGCATACATTTTACATATAGAACGCACTCCAAAATAATTATATAGCACACCTACCGTTGTTTTTAATGCTTCAATATCTCTTGGAAAATCTGTTCTATTCATCATATTCACTACTAATTGATGTCTTGAGTTTAGGTAATTCCTAACTGTACTATTACCTATTTCAACATCAACTGTAAATGAAAAATCTTGAGTTTGTATACTATCTGCTCCTAACATTATCATCAATTCAACTTGTGCTGCATGATATTCTGTATAACCAGACAAAGCCATATATTTCCAAGAATCTTGCTTTGCATACATTTCCGTATCTAAAATATGCGTAAATTCATGAAACACAATATACCTTGGTATTTCCGAACTTTTGCATATCCTTAATATATGTTCATCTGTTTTCGTATTATAGTAAGCTTGGGCGGCTGAAGCGAATCCTGCTGCATCGCTTTCCTCAACATTAATTTCAAAAAAATCTATCTTATACTGTGGTAATTTCTCAATTTCCATAAACTCAATATATTCTTTTTCATATTCTTTAATTAAATTTTTAATTTGTATTTCTGTCATATTGTTTTATACCTCATATCAAAGTTAGCATTTCACTTTTAGTATACCATAAAACAATCCCATTCTCATTCTATATATTTTATCCTCAACGATGAAAAGATGTGTCTGCACACATCTCTTCCATCTCATTATTTTCAATGTTATAAGTTCTTAATAAAATTCAAATCCTGTTTCCGTAATGCCTTCTGTAACTTTTCGTTCTTTCTCTTCAGTTCCTTATTTTCTCTGCTCAGAGCTGCCACCTTCTGGTTCAGCAGTTCAATCTGCTTTTCCATCGCCATGTTCAGGATTTCTCTTCTTGGATCTATCATTCCGGCCTGTTGCTCTACTGCTTGGTTCAATGTATCCCGGACGGTTAGATTTTTATAAAAGAATCCTCTCGACAATCCAGTTTTCTTCATCAGCTTTGGAACGCTGATATGTTCTTTATTTGCCAGCATATCTTGTATTGCTTGCAGTGCCAGTTCAATTTTCTCTTTACTTTTTCTCTGATTTTCCTCAATCATCTTGTCGTATTTGCTCATATTCTTCACCCCATCCTGCCAGACTCATATATATAATGTCACTCATCCTCTGTCTTACTTCTCTGGTTTCGTCTGCCATTCTTTGATTGCTCATTTTCCGGTAATGCTGTACATTATTCAGTCTTTTATGCCCCAACAGTCTCGCTATCGTCCAGTCATCCAGATGCATTTCTGTAAGTTTGACGCCATAGTAGTGCCGGAACATGTGCGTTCCAAACCCGAATAATTCGCCATGATCATCTTTCAACTGCTTTTCCTGTATCATGGACATGACTTTTGTTTTTATAGCCATATACTGCATCGGGTGATCAGGTTCTTTTTCATTAACAAATATGTATTCTGTATCACCGAACTTTTCCTGTGTATATTCAATAGAACTCTGTAACAGTTTTGCAAGTTCTTTACTGATCGGTTTTTTATATCTTTTAGTTTTAACTTGATATATTTCAATCATATCTTGGCCATTTTCTCTCGTCAGACAATCTGGTCTCAGTGTAAGGGTATCTGATATCCTAGTTCCAAGCATCTGATGTATCAGAAGACATCTTGCAATCTGTACATCCATCTGTGTAATTTCCGCATTCAGGCGTTTCTTTTCTAATTTTTCTATGATCTTATTCATGGTCTGTATCCCCTCACATAAATACATTGCACACTCTTCTGTCATGTGGAATTCTTCTTTTATCCCATATCTGGTTCTGTGGTTTTCTCCTATGATGTCCAGCACCATACGGATCGTCCCAGACAGTTTTCTTATCTCCGGGCCTTGGTACTCTTTCCCAAGATAAAAGCAGATTTCCCGGATATCGTCATAACAGAGGCTCTTCCCGAACATCTGCTTTGCCGCATCCGGCAGCTTATGTGCTTCATCGACAATCAATGCCCGGTAGTCTTTTAATAACGGGCGGTAATCCTGCAGCCTGTGATAACCATCAGCCAGCAGATAATTGTGATTACAGATCTGAATGAACATTTCATGATCTCTGGAACGCTCCAGATACTGCTGATACCTGCATGAGCCTCTTTTCGGGCAGTCTCCCGAACAGAACTTCGGTACACTCACCATCCTTCTGTCAAACCCACTTAAGTTGGACACTTCGTCCATATCATAATGTTCTTTTAACGACAGCAGAGCTTCTTTCTGCAACGCATTTTTGTTTTTTCCTTCGATTGCAACGATTCGTTGCGCCAACCTCTCATCGCAGACAAAATGCTCTTTTCCTTTTCGTATCACAGCTTTGATAGGAGTCTGAATCATCCCGTTCTCCTGAAGAATCCGGGAGAGAAAGGGGATATATTCCGTAAGAATTGCTTTCTGGAGTGCAATGCTGGAAGTGGATATCACGACCGGACGCTGCTCATAAGGGGAACATCCTTCTGCAAGGAGGGAATATTTTCTCATCAGAACACAGGCCACCAGATAAGCATACGTCTTGCCGATACCGACACCTGCGTCACACAGTGCTATGTTTCTTCCCAGCAGGTTATCGAACATTTCGTAGCATAACATAATCTGTTCTTCCCTTACTGCCATTCCATGTTCCGGGAACAGCACTCGGAAGATAGTATCAATTTCTCGATGCGCTCTATTGAGATATTCTCTTGTGTAATACATAATTTGTTACCTGATATGCGTGCTGATACCACATCAATACGGCTGTAAAAGATTTCTCCCTACAGCCGCATGTATCTGATATCAACGACACATTCTTCCTTGATTTCTTATACTTTTTGTTTTTTGGCGTTGTATTTGTCCTCGACTCCCCCAATTGCCTTACGGGAACATTACAGGCGGATGCTTGGCATTGCACCGCTCATGGATTTTCTAAAGGTCTTGCTGATTACAACCCAAAGTCCATCCTCTGCTCACTGGCAGTTCCTATGTATCATTATCCCCTCGTAAGTGATCTTCGCAAAAGACCGCCATGATCTTGTTTTAGTTAAAGATGATTCGCTCGAAACAAAAACGCCACAAAAGAACTCTGCCCCTCACTTGCTGGTCTGATTTCTTCCATGCCCTTTTCATCTGTCCTCGCGTCTTCCTGCCACGCTTCTACTTACGGGAACGTACCTGTAATGCTGGTATGAGATTATCAAAGTACACTGGCAAAATTTACCTGCCTATTAAATAGCCGACGAAAAACGCCATAATTATTCAATTTTTGATAAATTTTTTAATTTTTTTCTCAAACGGTTTCTTTTGGTATAAATCGTCTGTTCTGCCATTCCCATAATCTTAGCAACTTCTCTTCCAGAATATCCCCATGTACTGAGTAAGAGGATTTCCAGTGTCTGATGCTCCGTTTCTTTCAATAGTTCATAGATTCGCTTATCACCTATGTGATCCAGAAGCTCCTTTACATCCCTTGCAAACAGCTCGCTGTCCTTTTCTTTTATGGAATCCATATCCTGCATCGTTTCATCCAGATGTTCCCGGTATCTGCGCTCTTCCAGAAAGTCTTCCCTGTCCATCTGGCGCAGCTTTTGGATCTTCTCTTCTTCCATTCCCAGTTCACGCAATTTCTTTTCTTCCTGTTCTTTCCAATAATTCCACTTTCGTTCTTCACTTGTCTTGTTATAAGCCATTTATCTTTCCTCCGATCTGATTTTTGATATAGAAATCAAATCGGAGCATGGCGGTGACCGGATAGGTACGTTATAATGTTCGAAAAATGTCGAAGAAAAAAGTGCTGCAACCTCATCGATTACAGCACTTCTTTTCCTCTTACTCTTTTGTTTTTTTATGGACTTCCATTGATGCAAATATAACTCTTCTCCTTGTCATGCCTTACTAAAACACCACAAAAAGAAGTATATAGAAAAAGACTGTCAGAACTGTGTAATGTAACAGTCATCTGCCAGTCACTTTTCGCATAATTCGACATTTTTCTACATTTTGCTTAATGTATGCCTATGTCTAAATAATATCCCACCTTTCGTATACTCTGAATAATCTTTGCAGCTTCCGGTTCTGTCTTTTCCAGTTTTTTGCGGAGTCTGCGTACAAAACACCAGATCATGTTGGCAGAGTCATCTCCATACGGTTCTTTCCATAACTTTTCAAAGATAATCTCATGGGTAACTACCTGTCTGGAGGAATCTGCCAGCAGATACAGGAATGCCTTTTCTCTTTCATTTAAGGTTGTAAGCTCACGCTCTCCCCAATAAACAGTATGATAACGCCAGTCGATCAGCAGTTTTCCCTTTTGTATCATCTCCTGCTTTTCTCTTTTTCTTCCGGTGTTCCATGCGATATCAGAACGCCTGAGTAATGCATACAGGTATGTGTTGATCAGGCTGACCGAAGGATGCGGAAATACCAGGTCTGCACCCCATTCGATATACTTTTTTACTGCATGAATCCCCGGTATCACGACAATGATCGGAGCCCTGCTGTACTGCCGGACTTCCCAGATCAGTCTGCCCAGTTTCCCGTTATCTGTTCTCACAAGCATCAATACTGCGTCATAGACCGCTATGGTATGGAATTTTTCAAATGCATCCAGATTAACGGTCGTACATTCCCACTCAGTTTGTACCCCTTCACAAAGCCGACTCCACTTATCTACCTCATCCGCAGCAATCAATACTTTTTTCATTTGTATCCCTTTTCTTATGTTACTTCATTTTTTAGACAGAAAAGGCAGTGAAATCTCTCCACCGCCTTTCCTGTTTTTGATTTAATTCGTTAATTCCATTTCTTCGTTTAACGTATTCTCTTCCTTCATCTTCCGTACCAATTCTTGAATCTTTTTATAAGATTCTTCGCTGATTGTATGTTCCATCCGACACGCATCATGATTTGCAGTTTCCGAAGATACTCCTATTCGTCGTAAAAATTCTTCTAAAAGCACATGCCTTGCATAGATTTTTTTTGCAATCTTTCTTCCTTCTTCTGTCAGTTCAATGCTGCCATATCGGTCTTTTATTACATATCCATCTGCCAGCAGTCCACGTACTGCAACTGAAACACTCGCTTTGGAATAGTTCAGATAATCGCTAAGCATAGAATTACGAACATATCCTTTCTGACGTTTCAATACATACGCCGCTTCCAGATAATCTTCTTTGGATTCTCCAATTTTCATATACTACTTTATCCCCTTTTGGAAAGTATTTCTTCTACATTCCTGCTGTTAAGAAATTCTGCCGTTCTCCATTTCATATACCACATCTGCCACATTCATTGTGGATACTCTGTGGGATACCAGAACAACTGTTTTCTTCTCAGCCGATTCTTTCAATGATTTTAAGATAATTCCCTCATTTAAAGAGTCGAGGTTCGATGTAGGCTCATCGAGTAGAATGAGGGGGCATTCATGGAGAAATGCTCTTGCAATTCCGATTCTCTGTTTTTCACCACCGGACAGCGTATCACCCAGTTCTCCGACTTCTGTATCATATCCTTTCGGAAGTGTCATTATGAAATCGTGGATAGACGCTTTCTTTGCAGCTTCCATAATCTCTTCTCTGGATGCTCCCGGCTTTGCGATTGCGATATTGTTTGCAATCGAATCATGGAACAGGTGCGTTTCCTGTGTGACATAACTTTCCATATCTCTCAAATGCTTGGTCGGAATCTTGCGGACATCTGTACCGTCTACCGATACACTTCCATCCTGCACATCCCAGAACCGCATCAGCAGTTTCAAGAGCGTAGATTTTCCGGAGCCGCTCGCACCATGAATCCCTGTGATTTTACCCGGCTGTAATTTCAGTGAATAGTTATCTAAAATAACCTCATTATCATAAGCAAATGTTACATGCTCTGCCTCTGCTCCTGTAAATTCATGTTCCATGCTCTCTGCACCGGAAGTTTCCACGTCACCCGGAATTTCTTCCACAAGCGGTGTCTCTTCCAGAAGAGAAAGAACACGCTCACCACTTGCCAGTGTCTGGTTCAGGTTATTGGAAAGGCTTGATAATGCTACTACCGGTCCGAAAGAACCCATCATTGCGATGGTGCAGGTTAAGATTCCCTCGAATCCCATCGCACCTTTGTCGTACAGCCAGATCGTCAGTGCAAGCATTCCAAAAGATGCAAGCAGGATAACCATGTTCGTAAATGAACGCTGTGAGCCTTCCATTTTGCTTAATGACTCCTGCATTCCTGCAAGATTTTTGGAATGCTCAGACATCTGCTCTTTTCTCTTTTCACCCTGTCCGTACTGGATGGTCTCGTCCAGTCCACGTAAAGAATCCAAAACAAAACTGTTCAGTTCTCCGAAGTTTGTCCGAAATTCCATTCCCTTCTGGCTTCCACGTTTTCCATTCCACATCGGGATGACAACACCGACAATCAGATAAGCTACCAGAGCAATCACTCCTGCCAGCCAGTGATATCTTCCGATAAAAATCACCATAATAATTGAGGTCAGCGTTGCAATCGCAATCGGAGAAATGGTATGTGCATAGAACACTTCCAGTAATTCGATATCGGTTGTAATAATCGAGATCAGATTTCCCTTATCCCGTCCTTCCAATTTTGCAGGGCAGAGCTTTCTCAGTGCCGCAAACACTTTGTGACGGATGATTGCCAACAACTTAAATGCGATAAAATGATTACAATACTGTTCCACATAATGCAGGATTCCACGAAGCACTGCAATTACGATCATGACTGTAATAATCGTTTTTACTGGAGTAAATACCCGCCACATATTGTCCACCGGAACAATCATTCCGGCTACTCCTGTCAGAAGACCATGCATGATAACCTGTCCTGCCAGTATCGTCAGGAAGATTGCACATAAATAACCCAATGTTCCAAGGATGATTGCTGCCAGCATGATATGGAGCAAGGGTTTTACCAGACCAATCAGACTTCCCATGATCTGGATGGCACTTCTGCGTTTTGTTGTATTCGTATTTTCACTCATTATGCCATTCCTCCTTTTCCATAGTTTTCCAGTGCCATCTGGCTTTCATACAGATGTCTGTACGCACCATTCTGGCTCATCAGTTCGTCATGCTTTCCGCTTTCTTTGATTTCTCCGTCTTTTAAGAAATAGATCTTGTCAGACTTCACGACATTTGCCAGTCTGTGGGAGATCAGAAGTACCGTCTTTGTCTTTGCCAGTTCGTGAATCACATTCATGATTAGTTCTTCACTTTCTACATCGATATTGGATGCAGCTTCATCAAAAATATAAACCGCACTGTCTGTCCGAAGCAATGCTCTGGCAATTACCAGTCTCTGACACTGACCGCCGGACAGGTTGCTTGCTTTTTCCAACAACTGTGTCTGCAAGCCATCCTGTGTTTGTAAGAACCCTAAGAGATTCACTTTCTGAAGGACAGCTTCCATCTCTTCTTTCGTTGCGTCCGGTTTTGCCATCTTCAGATTTTCTTCTACTGTACCTTTGAACAGGTAGCTGTTATGGCGAACCAGAACAACCCTCTGCATCAGATTGGTTTCATTCACTTCATTAAGCGGTACACCACCGATGGTGATTTCTCCGTTATATCCCCGGTTCTTTGCTGCAAGTATTCCTGCAATCGTACTCTTACCACATCCGGATTCACCAACCAGAGATACAAAACTTCCTGCCGGAAGATTCAGATTGATTCCTTTTAAAATCTCTCTGTCCTCTTCATAAGAAAAATGCACATCTTTTAATGTAACATCTAACGCGACCTCCGGCAGTGTTTTTTCTCCAGCCTGTGGTTCCGGCAGATCTAAAATCTTGAAAATCTTATCACTTGCTGCCATACCATTCATTGCGATATGGAAGAACGAACCAAGCAGTCTGAGCGGCAGGAAAAACTCGCTGGCAAGCAGAACGATACATAACGTTCCTGCCACGCTGATATTTCCTTTTAAGAATTCGGACACCGCAACTGCCATACCGATCGCAGCTCCGCCATACGCTACAATATCCATCACACTGGTGGAATTGAGCTGCATGGTCAGAACCTTCATCGTAATCTTACGGAAGTTCTGGGATTCCACATCCATCTCGTCTGCTTTCTGCTGGTCTGCCTGATAAATCTTCAATGTGGTAAGTCCCTGCAGATTCTCAAGGAATGAATCTCCCAGTCCGGTATAGATGCTCCAATAATTACTCAACAATCTCTTCGCCACTTTCTGTACCACTACAATAGAAATCGGGATCAGCGGTACACAGATCAGCAGGATCACACTCGCTTTCAGGCTCACTCTGCAAAGAATGATAAATAATGTCAGCGGTGCGATCAGGCTGTAAAATAACTGTGGAAGATATTTTCCAAAGTATGTCTCCAACTGCTCTACGCCTTCGGTTGACACCTGTACGACCTCCGAAGAGGATACCTGCTCACTGTAGGAAGCTCCCAGTTTTAACATTTTCTCATAAATCTTTTCACGCAGAATCCGCTTTACATCCACACACGCCAGATAGGAAGACCTTGCTCCCATCCGTTCACACACAAACCGGATCACCACAACCAGGACTAAAATCAGTATCGTCCGCTCAATGATCGGTACGGTTACTGCCCGGTACACTACCCGTTCCAGTAAATCTGCGATAGAAAAGACTGCCAACACTTGCGACAGGAGGGCTGCCCACTGCCACAAAATCGTATACACGATATACTTTTTTGCGTGGGACAACAGCCCCACCAGTCTTGTTTTAATCATAGTTTATCTTACCTTTTTGTTTATTTTTTCGATTCTTTTTTACTGCATATCAAATGCCATACTGCAAGCACCGGATGATAAATCAGCATCCTTGGTCCTGAAAACCGCATAACCTGCCTGATCTGTTCTCTCACCTCTGGCTTATAGCAATGCACTTTACAGTTTGCGCAAAATGTCTTTTCTTTCATAAAAGGACACTTTTCACTTCGAAGTCTTGCATAATCCAAAAGTTCCTGACAGACAGGACAAATCTGCCCTGCCTGCCTGTCTTCTTTCGGATGTTTTTTCCGGCAATACATCCGGATCATCTCTTCCACGACATGCTGTTCCTTCTGTCGTTTCTTTTCTACTTTATCCATCATATTATTCCACTTCTGCACCTTCCGGTAATTCTTCTCCCACTTTTAAAGTTTTCACTCGAAGGAAGAAGTATAACAGGTGGCATACCCAAACCACTGCGATACAGATTCTTCCGATTGGTACATTCTTCATGCAGATAAAGCCGATTGCCATGACTACCGTTACCATTCCGATAATCTTGCATTTTGTTCCTATTGTCATGGCTCTTTTCTGAACAAAACTGTCCAGATGTTTCTTATAAAGATTCGTTCCTACGAACCAGTCGTGCAGTTTCTTAGAACTCTTTGCAAAGCAAAACAGTGTTGCCATATAAAACGGAACGGTTGGCAAAACAGGAAGTACAATTCCTATCGTACCAAATCCAAGGCAAAGAAAGCCAAGCACGGTCCATATTACTTTTAAAGAATTTTTCATCTTCTTTCTGTTCTCCTGTGGGAGTTTTCCTCCCCTTTATTTCTTGTCGTTCTGCTACTATTTCCTTCTTACACCGCCAGCACAAACTTCCGTCCATCAACCCTTGTCACACCAAGCTCAATGCCATACAGTTCCCGGATGCTCTCTTCCGTAATCACTTCTTCTGGATCACCTTCCACCAGCACTTTTCCATCTTTCATACCGATGACATTATCCGAATATGCGATTGCCTGATTGATGTCGTGCAGTACCATGATGATGGTTATTCCAAATTCCTGATTGAGTTTTTTCACCAGTTGCAGGATCTCAATCTGATACCGGATATCCAAATAGGTAGTCGGCTCATCGAGGAACAGCGTCTTTGTTCCCTGACAAAGTGCCATTGCAATCCATACACGCTGACGCTGTCCACCGGAAAGTCTTGACACTTCTCTGTCACGATATTCTGTCAGATTGGTTACTTCCAATGCCCACTGGATCATACGCTCATCTTCGGCACTGTCTCCCTGCATCATTTTCTTATGTGGGGTTCTTCCGAATGCCACCAGATTCTCAACGGTGATATCGTCTGATGCACTGTTATACTGCTGAACAATCGCAACCTTTCTGGCAAATTCTTTTAAATTCAGGTTCTGGATATTCTTTCCTTTGAGGAAAATATTTCCCTTTCTCGGATATAAGTTTTTCGTCATCAGGGAAAACAATGTAGATTTTCCACATCCGTTTGCTCCCATAATCGTTGTGATTTTACCTTCTTCAATCTTCAGGGATACGCCCTTTAAGACTTTATTTTTTCCATAGGAAAAGTGCAGATCTCTAACTTCCATCGCAGGCTTGTCTGCCCACTTATCCGCTTTTTTCACTTTCTTTGCTGCTTCATTCTCTGTAGAAGTCAAATCCATATTCTTTTCTTTACTTCGCATACTTCTTAGACCTCCTTAACAGAATGATGAAGAATGGGCCTCCGACCACACTCATAATGATGGATGCGGATACCTCATACGGAGCAGCTATCGTTCTTCCGATGGTATCTGCCAGCAGGAACGTAAACGCTCCGAACAAAGCACTAAATGGAACTAATGCCTTGTGGTCGCTTCCTACTAAAATTCTTCCGATATGCGGAACAATCAGTCCTAAGAAACTAATCACTCCGGCTACTGCTGTGGAAATACTTGCAAGCAATACTGCTATCAGTGAAATCACGATACGCATTGCATTGACATTGATTCCAAGGCTTCGTGCTGTCTTATCTTCCAGTGCTAACAGATTACACATCTTCGTCATAATCAGTGCCAGAACCAGTCCGACAATTACATACGGTACTAAGGTTTTCACATCATCCCAAGTTTTCATTGTGATATTACCATTGACGATCGCTGCCACGCCGGACATATTTCCGCCGTTCATAGAATTTAACGCACTGGATAATCCGGTGAACATCGCATCGACTGCTACACCGACAAGGATAATTCTTAAGGGACTTAATCCCCCTTTCCATGACAGGCTGTAAACTAAGACAAATGCAATCACACCACCAAGAAATGCAAATAATGGGGTAAAGAAAAATAAAGTCGGTGCAAATGCGGTAATCAGTACCGCTGCAAAACTTGCTCCACTGGAAATACCAATGATTCCCGGATCAGCAAGTGGGTTCTTAAGTACCGCCTGAAATAACACACCCGATACCGCTATCGCTGCTCCGGCTAACATGGAGATTACAATTCGTGGGAATCGTAAGTCATAGATTGTGGCTACATCTTCATTGTACTTGACAAATAATCCTTTTAAGAGTTCCGGGAAGCTGACTTTCAGACTTCCGATATTCACTGCCGCAAAGAATAATGCAACCAGTAATACGATCATTACAACAAAGGAAATGGCTGCTTTTGCTGTTTTCCGATGTTTTCTTGCTTTATCCTGACCGGAGAGGTTCTGGACTTCCATTTCGGAAGTCTCAGAAGTATTTTTTAATTCTGTCTCTTTCATCTGTCCTCTCCTTTCTACTTGCTCTGCTGTTCGTTGTATTTCTCAGTTGCGTCAGAATCCTTTGCTTTCTTCTGTGCATTGTCACTGGCTTCTTTTGCTTTTTCTGTATCTTCATCACTTTCCGGATAAAGGATTGGCTGTAATTCTTCCAATGCCTCTGGATATTTGAATGTGGCACTCATGCCGAAATACTCATAAGTCAGATCATAAACTCTGCCGTTCTTCACCGCATCGAAATGCTGCCAAATGTCATTCTCCGCAAAATCTTTATTGAACATTTCTACCACCTGATCCGGCAGTGCATGTGCGGCACGTAAAATAATATCCGGCTCTTTGGTTTTCATGTCCTCAGTATTTACAGTCAAAAATTCCTGATCAGTGTCAGAGTATACATTCTCGCCACCTGCCAGTTCCACCAGACTTCCCACATAGGAATTCGGTGTTGCAATAATATAAGAACCCGGAAGTCCCATCAGGATCATAACCTTCGGATGGTCTTTTCCCTCATTCTTTTTCTTATAGTCATCGTAAAATTCGGTAAATTCATCCACCAGTTTCTGTGCCTGATCTTCTCTGTCGAAAATCTCGCCTAACTCTTGAATGGAACGGTACATACCCGGCACACTTCTGAGATTCAAAAACGCCCAATCAGTATCGATTGCCTCATATTTCGGCTGCAGGTCACTCTGTAATGATACCGGACTTAAAATCCAGTCTGGATTAAGTGAGGATACAATCTCCATATCCGGACTCATGGCTGTTCCGACTGTCTCTACATCTTTGTATCTGTCGGGAATTGTGGATACGGTACTACTGCAAACGCCTACCAGATCCAGTTCCAGCTTGTCACAGATATCTGCGGTTGCCGGAGAAGTCGCTATGATTCTTGGGCTTTCTTTCATTGCCTGTACTTTTTTCCTGGCTGCTTCTACGGCTGCCTTTTCTTCCGGATCGTCAATCTCTAAGAGAGACTTTGCATCTTCATCGGAAGAATCCTTGTCCGATTTGCTGTCAGAAGTCTTTTTATCTGCCGTCTGACTGCTGTCTTTCTCATCTGTACTGCTCTCTGTCTGCGTAGCAGAATCACTGCTTTTCTTTCCCTGACTCTGGTCTACACAACCTGCCAGAGAAAAAATCATGGTCATTGCAAGGAGAACAGCCGATGCTTTTTTCAAACGTCTATTCATCATCGTCCTCGGCACCTCCCCAACGTTTCCAGTTTTTACGGAAGAAATAAATCACTCCGGATACTGCTCCAAGCAGAATCAGACCTGCAACTACAACTGCTAATGCAATCTGGAAAATCCGGTTGCCGGAAGAAGTATTTCCACTATCGGAATCGCTGTCACTTGTTCCATCTTTCGCAGTAGAAAGACTTAATCCTTCTGAAGAATTTACTGGATTTTCTGTATCCAGTGAAGAAGAATCACTGCTCGGTTTTGCTGCTTCCTTAATACTGCTCTCCAGTTTCTTTGATGAGCTGGAAGAACTGCTTTTATCGGATGAGCCGGAACTCTGAAGAGAAGAACTTCCAGAACTTAAACTTCCACTGGAAGTAGAACCTGAATTATCTACTGAGCCAGAATTATCACTGGATTCTACTGATGCTCCATTAGAACTTTCTGTTACCATAGTTGCGTTCATGTCTGTATTGTTTCCTTCACTGTAGTTGCTCGGATACAGATAGAAAATAACATCTCTTCCCATCGGTTCTACATACATGGAACCTCTGACTACACAGTTTTCACTCGGCACACGCATACAAACATCGGCTGTTGTACCATTGCTGTCTGAACCATTTCCTGTAATACCGATTTCTGATGGTGTAGACCAGCCGGAATCTCCTACATTCTGTACCTGAAAACTATGTCCACTGGTGTAGTCCATCAGACTCATGCGGATGGTCAGATAATAAGCTCCATCGTCTGTTACTTCCAAGATACCATTGCTGTATACACAGCCTTCTACCATGCCCTGTCCTGTTGCATAAGAACTCTCTCCACCGGAATCTTCGATTACTCCGGTAACCGGGTGTGCGTAACATCTGTTAATTGTACAGCTATACACTGTCCCGCTTGCGGCGTAAGCCTTAACAGCAGGAAAGCCTGCCATTAAAGTAATGGCAAGCACACAAGTCATAATGGCAGACAATATTTTATTTTTTTTCGCTGCTAATTTCATTCCTTATCTCCTGTTAAATGAGTTTGGCAGACTCCCAGTCCCGAAGGAATGGGAGGGTCGTCTGCCAAATCTCTACTTAATTATTTTATGTTTGCTTTTTTCTTTCTGTTGTACTCCATGATTCCTGCCAGTAAAGCGACTCCTCCAAGAAGAAGGATAGCTGCCCACAGGGTATTGTTCTGTACAACATCACCCGTCTTAACGTTGGATGCTGATTTCAGGCTGGAACCTGATCCAAGGCTGGATGTTCCACTCTTTAATGATGAACCGCTTCCAAGGCTTGATGTTCCACTCTTCAATGACGAACCACTTCCAAGTGAGGAAGAACCAAGTTTGCTGCTTCCGAGAGAACTGCTTCCAAGGGTATTATTTCCAAGTGAGCCGTTTCCAAGAGAAGAGCTGTTGTTGTTTCCGTTGGAATTATTATTGTTGTTATTGCCATTGTTGTCATTCTTATCAAAATCTGGATCATCAGCTGTTGTTGCTTTTAATGAGCTCCAATCCAGTTTCAGGAATACTGGCTGTGTACCTGTACCAGAGCTGATAGCGTCCATAATCGGTACGAATACCTGTAACGGAACATATCCATCCTTCAGAGCTTCCGGGATCAATTCGAATGTTACTTCATCTGGATAGTTTGTTCCGTACTGGTCAGAAACCAGTGAGCCATCGCTGTTCTTCTGATAGCTGTCAACTGTAGCATCCGCAAGTGTTCCCTGCGGATTACCATACTTATCAGGTGTATAACCTGTTGTGAAGTATTTGAGCTGGCTTAAATATCCAAGTTTCTGGCTAATAGTGAGTCCATTGAAATTCAATGTAATATAATATTTTCCGTTTTTAACGGTTAATTTTATTGTATGATTGATAGCTGCATCTGACATAGATGCTGTAGTCTTATCAATTTTCACCATATTTCCGGTAATGGAATATACACCATCCGTAAGATTTTTTATATCTAATCCACTGCTATTTCCATTATTGTTATTTCCGTTATTGTTATTTCCTCCGTTATTATTGCCACCGTTATTATTATTTCCATTATTGTTGGAATCCGATGGTTTTGCTTCCAGATTCATAATAGCAGAAACAAGTTCATTGGACTGTGCAACCACTTCATCCTGTGTTGCCTTTTTATTGTCATATACTTCTTCAGCAGCTTTTATTACTTTTTTCAATGCTGAAATAGATTCTTTAGTATAAAGATCTTCTCTTCCTGCTAAATTTGACGCCGTTACTAACAAATCATGTAATCCGCTCTTATCTACTTCTATTTCAGAAACTTCTGACATGTGATT
>OJRV01001584.1_pt1 | contig 24739 bp, 27 predicted proteins | sample 1599241 | NCBI WGS metagenome assembly OJRV01 (sample SAMN04168656, study PRJEB22393) | human gut metagenome | biome: human gut microbiome; feature: stool | host: Homo sapiens | collected 2014-03-17 | reverse complement strand
CTTCCAGATTGCGTCCGCGTTCAATGCCGATAAAGGTTGCGGGGATATCCCCCAGCATACCGATGCCGCCGATAATTGCCGCATCATCGGCATATTTTCTGTCCCCATGCAGCTCCGTCCGCTCCTGAAACAGCTTTTCGATATAGGAACGCGCCGTCGGGCGGGTCTGACTTCTCGCCGTCTGTAATTTTTCATAGGCATTCATCCGCGTCATTCCTTTCTACCATGCTGCCGCAGCAGCTTTTCCAAAGTTCCTCTCAGTTCTGTTCTCGGCACAATGGCATCCACAAAGCCATGCTCCAGCAGAAATTCTGCCTTCTGGAAATCCTCCGGCAGCTTTTTCTTTGTGGTCTGCTCAATGACCCTTCTGCCTGCAAAGCCAATGGTTGCGTTTGGCTCGGAAAGGATAATATCCCCAAGCATGGCAAAGCTTGCCGTCACGCCGCCGGTTGTGGGGTCTGTCAGAACGGTGATATACAGACCGCCCTTTTTGCTGTGCTGCTCTACTGCGCCGCTTGTTTTCGCCATCTGCATCAGGGAAAGAATCCCCTCCTGCATACGCGCGCCGCCGCTTGCCGTAAAGCCGACCACAGGCAGCTCATGCTCTGCGGCATATTCAAACAGGCGAGCGATTTTTTCGCCGACAACAGAGCCCATACTGCCCATCATAAAGCCGGGCTCCATCACGAACACCGCACAGCGCTGATGGCGAATCTTGGCTATCCCACAGACAACGCCCTCCTCCTCACCGCTGACGGCTCTGCCGCGATCCATTTTATCCTGATACCCGGGAAATTCCAACGGGTCAATCGTTTCGATATTGGAAAATAATTCGTGGAAGCTGTCCTTATCGCAAAGTGCCTTAATTCTGGTTCTTGCGCCGATGCGGAAATGATGTCCGCAATGGGGGCAGGTCACCTTCTGCTTCGCAATCGCACGTCTGGTTTCATAGGACTTGCAGATAGGGCAACGCACCTTTTCTTCTGTTGTATTTTTCAGTGTGATACCGCCTTTTTCCAAAGCATTTTTGGATTTGCGGAAGTAACCCATAATGTTACTCATTTATATCACCCCTTTTTCAAAATTTTGTCCAGAATGAGGGTATCATAATTCCCCTTCTGGAAGATTTTGCTGCGAATCAGCTGCAGCTGTTCTTCAATATTGGTTTCTACCCCAACGATTACCATTTCGCAAAGAGATGCCTCCATTCTGCGGATGGCTTCCTCTCTGGTGTTTGCGTGGACAATCAGCTTGCCAAGCATGGAATCATAGAAGGGAACCACAACGGTATCCTGCATGAGTGCGGTATCGAAATGCACTCTGCCGCCGCCGGGAATATGCAGAAACTCCACTCTGCCTGTAGAGCGTGCATTGATACGACATTCGATGGCGTGTCCCTGCAGGCGGATATCCTCCTGCTTCATATTCAGGGGCACCTGACAGGCAATACGAATCTGCCATTTCACAATATCCACGCCGCTGATTTCCTCCGTAATGGGATGCTCCACCTGCAAACGGGTATTCATCTCGATGAAATAAAACTGCCCATCGGGGGCAAGCAGAAATTCTACTGTGCCTGCATTGGTATAATTTGCCGCCTTTGCTGCCAGAACTGCCGCATCCATCATTTTTCTGCGGATGTCCTCTGTCATAACGGGGCTGGGCGTTTCCTCCAGCACCTTCTGCTTATTCAGCTGGAGAGAGCAGTCTCTTTCGCCCAGACAGAGGATATTCCCCTGTTGGTCTGCCAGAATCTGCATTTCCACATGGCGCACATGGGTAAGGTATTTCTCTAAGAAAACATCCCCATTGTCGAAGGCACTCTCCGCCTCGCGCGATGCCGTATGGAAGGCATCCGCAAGGTCTTCCTCTCTCGCCACCACGCGGATACCCTTGCCGCCGCCGCCTGCCGTTGCCTTTACCAGAAGCGGATAGCCGATTTCCTTGGCATATTTCTTTGCTTCCTCTACATCTTTAAGAACCTCCGTTCCGGGAACAACGGGCACGCCGACCTGCTGCATCAGCTGACGGGAGGTATCCTTATCGCCCATAGCAGAGATAACCTCGCTTTTCGGGCCGATAAAGACAATGCCGTTTTCTTCGCAAAGCTTGGCAAAGCCTGCATTTTCGGAAAGAAAGCCATAGCCGGGGTGAATTGCCTCGGCATTGGTTGCCAGCGCTGCGCTGATGATATTTTTCTGATTTAAGTAGCTCTCTGCCGCCGCATTGCCGCCAATGCAGATACGCTCATCCGCAAGGGCAACGGGCAGGGAATTTCTGTCCGCCTCGGAATAGACAGCCACCGTCTCGATGCCCATTTCCTTGCAGGCACGGATGATGCGGACTGCCACTTCGCCTCTGTTGGCAACGAGAATTTTAGAAAACATTTCCTGTCACTCCTTGATAAGTGCAAAGGAAAACTCTGCACTGACACACAACTTACCGTCTACATAGCCCTTGCCCTCTGCCCAGTAGAAGGGACCTTTATGCTTGAGCAGGGTACATTCTGTTTCAAATACATCCCCAGGGTGTACGGGGTTTTTAAAACGCACCTTATCCAGTCCCGTAAAGAAGGGGGTAATGCCCTCTGCCTCACCGGAAAGCAGGACACACGCACTCTGCCCCAGAATTTCGCAGAGAATGACACCGGGGACAACCGGATTACCGGGGAAATGCCCCTGCAGGAAAAATTCATCCCCTCGGATGGTTTTTTTGCCGTAAGCCTTGCCCTCTCTCAGTTCTGCCTCATCAATCAGAAGCATGTGATCTCTATGGGGCAGGATTTTTTTGATTTCTTCCTGATTCATCAGTTTTCCTCCTTTTCGGGCAAGATGCGAACCAAGGGCTGACCGAATTCCACAATCTGTCCATTATCCACGCAGACTGCCGCAATCGTGCCTTCCAGTTCTGCTTCGATATTATTGAACATCTTCATGGATTCGACAATGCAGAGCACATCGCCCTTTTTCACCTTATCGCCCACCTGCACAAAGGGCTCTGCCCCTGCCTGTGGCGCAAGATAAACCGTACCCACCAGCGGGGATTTCTGCTCCACGCCTGCGGGTGCTTCTGCTTTTTCCACAGAAGGCACTTCTGCAACAGGCACTTCCGCTATGTTTTCCACAGAAACCACAGGCATTTCCACTACCGCCTGTCTGCCGCCTGCTTCCAGAACGATACGGGTATCCCCCTCTGTCAGGTCTAATTTTGTCAGCTGATTCTGGCGCAGAATCTTCGCCAGATCATTGATTTTATTCGTATCCATATTCATCAGCCCCTCATCTTTCTGAATGCAACACAGGCATTATGACCGCCAAAGCCCAGAGAAGTGGACATTGCCGCTTCTACGGTTGTCTTAACTGCTGTATTGGGGGTGTAGTCCAAATCACACGCGGGGTCAGCCTCCTTCAGGTTGATGGTAGGAGGGATAACATCCTCCTGCACTGCCAGAATTGCCGCGATTGCCTCTACTGCACCTGCTGCGCCGAGCATGTGTCCTGTCATGGATTTTGTGGAGCTGATGTGAACCTTTTTCGCATCTGCTTCGCCAAAGGCATTTTTGATAGCTCTGGTTTCTGTTTTATCATTCAGGGCTGTGCCTGTGCCATGTGCATTGATATAAATTTCTTCGGGCTTTACGCCTTCCAGACCTGCCATTGCATTTACGATTGCCTTGCCGCTTGCGATTGCTTCCTCCGCAGGAGCGGTTACATGGTGTGCATCACAGGTGGAGCCATAGCCTACGATTTCCGCATAAATTTTTGCGCCGCGCGCCTTTGCGTGTTCATATTCCTCCAGAATTACCGCACCTGCGCCCTCGCCCATAACGAAGCCTGCACGGCGTTTATCGAAGGGCAGGGATGCCGCATTGGGGTCTTCCGATGCATTCAGTGCCATGCAGCTGCCGAAGCCTGCCACTGCCAACGGAACGATTGCCGCTTCACTGCCGCCGCAGATTGCCGCTGTGGTATAGCCATGCAGAACGGCTCTGTAGCCTTCACCGATAGCAGTTGTACCTGTCGCACAGGCGGTAGAAACCGCAACACAGGCATTCTGCGCCTGATAGTGAATGGCAATATTGCCTGCCGCAATGTTATTGATAATCTTGGGGATGAACAGAGGAGAAACACGGCGAGGTCCTTTTTCCCTCAGCACATCATAGCTTTCGCAAAGCGTTTCAAAGCCGCCGATGCCGCTGCCGAAATAAACCGCCAAATCCTCTTTTTCAATATTGCCTTCCAGCTGACTGTCTGTCATCGCCTCGCCGGCTGCCACCATAGCGAACTGCACGAAACGATCCAGCTTCTTTGCTGTCAGCTTATCCATATATTTTGTCGGATCAAACTCCTTCACCTCTGCCGCCAGCTTATATTTGCTTTCGCTGACATCAAATCTGGTGATGGGTGCGATACCGTTTTTTCCGTTTTTAATTGCTTCCCAGAATTCCGGCACGTTATTGCCCACAGGGGTCACTGCGCCGATGCCTGTTACTACTACTCGTCTCATTTCATCAATCCTTTCCTGCGAAATCCGACTGCTTTTTCGGTTCCTTCGCGCCGATTCAGCATGCCAGACCGCCATCAATACGGATGACCTCGCCTGTAATGTAATCAGAATGTTCCGACGCTAAGAACAATGCCAGCTTCGCCACTTCCTCCGCTTCGCCGAAGCGCTTCATGGGGATGGCATCCTTCAATGTATCGTTTTCCAATGCCTGTGTCATTTCCGTTGCGATAAAGCCGGGAGCGATTGCATTGCAACATACCCCTCTGGAAGCCAGTTCCTTTGCAACGGATTTTGTCAGCCCGATTACCCCTGCCTTGGATGCGGAATAATTTGCCTGCCCGGGGTTGCCTGTCAGACCGGAAACGGAGCTGATATTGATAATCTTGCCGCCCTTCTGCTTCAGGAAAAGAGGATATACCCCTTTTGTCATATAAAATGCGCCCTTGAGGTTTGTATCAATGACTGCGTCAAAATCTGCCGCCTTCATCATGGGCACCAGCTTATCCTTCGTAATGCCTGCGTTATTCACCAGAATCTGAATGCCGCCGAAATCCTTCACGATTTCCTTTACAACTGCCGCAACGGCATCTGCATCCGCAACGTTGCACTGATATGCCTTTGCCTTTACGCCCAGTCCTTCCAATTCCTTTACGGTTTCCTCCGCCTTCGCGGTATTGCCCGCATATAAAAACGCAATATCTGCGCCATTTTCTGCAAATTTCAGGCAGATTGCCTTACCAATCCCTCTGGAGCCGCCGGTTACGACTGCTGTTTTTCCTTTCAGCATCCCATTTCCTCCTTCACCTTTTCGATTTCCTCCATATTGGAAACGCTGTATACCCTTGCTTCGGGCAGGATGCGCTTGATGAGCTTTTTCAGCGTATCGCCGATGCCTACCTCAATGAAGGTATCGAAGCCATCTGCCGCCATGCGTTCCATGCTTTCCTGCCAACGCAGGCTGTGGTTAATCTGATTTTCCATCAATTCCAGTACGTTTTCCGTATAGGGCTCTGTGGTAAAGTTGGAATAAACGGTCAGCGCGGGCTTTCTCAGCTCAAATTCTCTTGCATCCTCGGAAAATTCCCTGCTTGCTCCATCCATGAAGGGAGAATGGAACCCACCGCCGACTGCTATGGGCAGACCTCTGCCGCCTGCTTCACGCACCGCCTGCTTAAAGGCATCCATTTCCTCAATCGTCCCTGCCACAACAAGCTGACCGGGCGCATTATAGTTTACGGGATACACCTGCTTGAACTGCTTGCAGATTTCCTCAATTTTTGCGTTGTCCAGCTTCATGACCGCAAGCATGGACGCAGGATGCTCTGCCGCAGCCTTTGCCATAGCTCTGCCGCGGATGCAAGCCAGACGGAAGCCATCCAGATGGCTATACGCACCGGCAAACGCCAATGCAGGCAGTTCACCCAGAGAAAAGCCTGCCACGCCATCCACAGGGATACCTGCTTCGGAAAGTGCAATCGCCGCTGCAAGATCTGTCAGATACAGACAGGGCTGTGTATTCTGGGTTTCCTTCAGCTCCTCCGCCGTGCCGGAAAAGCACTGCGCCAGCGTACCGCTTCTGAGGGTTTCTGCTCTGTCGAACAAATCCTTTACGGTTTCGTTGTTATCATAAAAGCTTTTGCCCATGCCTGCCTTCTGTGCGCCCTGACCGGAAAAAACAAATGCTATTTTACCCATTTTGCCGCTCCTTTCAGTAACGCCTCTGCTTCTGCTGCAATTTCCTGCACAATTTCTGCCGCAGGCTGTTCCTTTTTCACCATGCCGGCAATCTGCCCTGCCATAAAGCAGCCTTCCTTGGTATCGCCCTCCACTGCTGCCTTGCGCAGTGCGCCAACGCCTAGCTTATCTACCATTTCGGCGGTTGTTTCAGGGGCATATTCCACCTGCAGGAAATGACGGGCAAACTGGTTTTTCATCACACGGCAGGTGCTGCCGCCGAAGCGTCTGCCTGTCGCTATTGTAGAAACATCCGTTGCCTTTTTCACCATATCTTTATAATTCTGATGCACACCACATTCCTCTGCAAGCAGGAAACGAGTGCCCATCTGCACGCCAACTGCGCCCAGCATAAATGCCGCTGCCATCCCTCTGCCGTCGCCGATACCGCCTGCCGCCAGTACAGGGATATCCACCGCATCTGCCACCTGGGGAACCAAGGGCATGGTGGAAAGCTCGCCGATATGACCGCCGGATTCGCCACCTTCGGCAATGACAGCATCAGCACCTGCTCTCGCCATCATCTTTGCCGCTGCGACAGAAGCCGCTACAGGAATCACCTTGATGCCTGCTTCCTTCCACATGGGAACATATTGATTGGGAATGCCTGCACCTGTGGTGACTACTGCCACCTTTTCCTCCGCAACGATTTTTGCCACTTCCTGCACATGGGGACTCATCAGCATGATATTCACGCCGAAGGGTTTATCTGTCAGGCTTCTTGCAATGCGAATCTGTTCTCTCAGATAATCGCCGCCTGCGTTCATTGCAGAGATAATCCCAAGGCCGCCGCCATTGGAAACCGCTGCCGCCAGCTTGCCGTCAGCAATCCATGCCATACCGCCCTGAAAAATAGGATATTTGATGCCCAGCATCTCACAAATCGGTGAAACGATCATATCGTCGTCCTCCTTTTCCTTTGTTTTTTTCTTACGCCTGTTTTTCTTCGATCAGCTTAACCAGATCGCCAACAGTGTTTACTTTGTTTTCGCCCATTTCAATTTCTGTGCCCAGCTCTTCTTCCAGATTCATCAGAAGCTCCATAACGTCCAGAGAGTCGATGCCCAGTGTGCTGAATTCTGTGTCCATTTTGATTTCTGCTGCGTCACATTCCAGTTTTTCTGCCAACATTGCTGCGATTTTTTCGAATACCATAATTTTTTCTCCTTTTCTTTTACCTTTTTTCTTGTTTTCTTTTCTTTTTTACCATCTTACTAAACAACAGGCGCTTGCCAGACCGCCGCCAAAGGCAGGCAGTAATAATAAATCTCCTCTATGCAGCTTCCCTGCCCGGTTCAGTTCGTCCAAGGCAATGGGAATGCTGGCGGAAGAAGTATTGCCGTATTTATGAATATTTAAATAAAATTTTTCCTTGGGCACCTTCAGCTTTGTGCTTGCGAAATCAATGATGCGCTGATTTGCCTGATGCGGCACAATATACGCGATATCATCAAAGGTCAGCCCATTGCGCTCCAGAATTTCCTTGCAGTCTCTGCAAATGGCGGTTACCGCAAATTTAAAGGTTTCTTGCCCTGCCATGTGAATATAAGGCTTCTTTTCCTGCCCTCTTTCATAGAAGGGAGACATCCCTACAGGCTGTGGAATATCAATGACATCATCGCCGCCCTTTACATCAAAAACAGCATCCAGATAATTTTCACCTGCTTCCAGAACCACCGCACCTGCGCCGTCACCGAAGATAACCGCGGTGCCTCTGTCATTCCAGTCCAGCAGGCGGCTCAGACGTTCTGCCCCGATAACGAGCACCTTCTTCACCTTGCCTCTGGCAAAGAACCCTGCCGCCGTTTCCAGAAGAAAATCAAACGCAGAGCATGCCGCATTGATATCCATGGTCATGCAGGAAAGCCCCAGCAGATTCTGAATCATGCAGGAAACAGAAGGGGAAATGCTCTCCCCGCTGACGCTTGCCGCCAAAATCAGGTCGATTTCCTCCGCCGCTACGCCACTGTTTTCCAAAGCAGCCATTGCAGCCTTGGCACCCATATCCGCCGCCGTTTCATTTGTGCTGATATGGCGTTCCTTTACGCCGACCCTCTGGGTAATCCATTCGTCATTGGTCTCTAAAAACTGTGACAGGTCATCATTCGTAACAACCCTGGGTGGGACATACATGCCCGTCCCTAACACACGAAAGCTCATTTTTCCACTCCTTCTCCCCTTTCTCAGGGAATATGAGAAACTATTTCATTTACCGAAATCCGTTCCATTTTTTCGTTACTTTAACTTAGTACCCTAAATTACGGAAAAAGTTACACAAATTTCGCAAAAATTTTTTGTGCAAAAAAGAGAGCCGACGAAAACCCTCGGATTTTCGGCATTTTCTGTCTTAAATTTTTTTCATCTTTTTTTGTTCCCTTGCATACCAAAACACCAGTGCAACAATTGTCGTGCTCAGATAGGAAAGGAAGCCGCCCCAAAGCACAAGCCGTCTTTTGCGGACTTTTCTTGCCAGCATGGCATAATTTTCCTCCACATCCCAATTCGGGACTTCTGTGGGAACTTTGTCTACAGGGTGATATTTTTTATAATAGGTGCGGCACTGTGGGCACTCACGCAGATGCTTTTTCACCAGCCTTTTGCTGACCCTGCTTGCAACCCCATCATAATACAGAGGTGCCAGATCCATCACCAGTTCACATTTCCAATTCATCCTTCAACACCTCCATCAGCATTTTCTTCGCTCTGAAATAAATCACCTTTGCAGAATTTTCGCTAATCCTGAGTATCTGTGCAACCTGCGAAAACGGCAGCTCCGCATAAACACGCAGCACCACCACATCGCGGTATTTCTTCGGGATATCCTCAACCACCTTGCGCACCGCTTTTTCAATATCCTTCTGGCTGACATGCTCCTCCGGGCTGACATCCCCCTTCAGATAGTTCTGCGCCACCAAATCCAAATTCGCCGCATCCAGATGCAGCCGCTTCTTTTTCAGATATTTGAAATAGGTATGCTTGCCAATTGCCGCAAGCCAGGTAAAAACCTCACACTCTCCCCGAAATTTATAGAGTGATTTATATGCCTGCAAAAAGGTTTCCTGCGTCAAATCCTCCGCTAAATCTCCATCGGCACACATGCGGTTGAGAAACGCATATACCTTCTGGTAATAGTCCCGATATAAGCTTTCAAAGGTTTTCATCCGATCACCTTCCTTATTATATTCGGATTTTTCAAATCAAGATTTCCGTCTCAAATTCTCTGCCCCCTGCATATTTTTCCAGTAAGTCCTTTGCTTCGGAGAGAAGCGCAGGCAAATCCTCTGCCCCATCAAAGGCATAATATACCAGAAGCAAATCCTCTGTTGCATCCGTAATCATGGTTCTGTCATTATCACTGGTGGGATTGCCGAAGGGTCCTTCCTCGTCAAATAAAACCGGCAAAAATTCAATATTCAGCACATCCTTGCCGATGCCGCGGTATGCCGTGCCTTCGGGCGCACGCATCCAGCGGATGTCGCCCTTTGTTTTCGCAAGGTCATACGTCCCCATGGAATACCCCGATTTGATGGAAAGATAATTATTGATATCCACCACGTTATTGATGTAATACAACCCTCGTTCCTTTGCAATTCTTCTGCACATTGCCTCTGCGGAGGAACGATAGCGGTTGGGCTCCTTCCCCAATGCCTTATACGCCTTTCTGGTTGTCTGAATTTTATCTCTCTTATTTGCCTGCGAAAGCTCCACCTCGGAAAGCTCCGCAATTTTCCCATTCAGCAGTGCCAGAAATTCTTCCGGATCGGGCGCAACCGCAACCTTTGCCTGCAAAAGCCCCAAAGCAGCATCAGGGCAGCGTTCCTTTAAGGTTTCATCTATTTTTACTGCTACCAAAATAAGCACTTCCTTCCAATTTTATCTTGCTTCCTTTAGCATACTGGAAAATCGGAGAATGTCAAGTTTTCCTGCGGGGAATGGTTGAAAATTATGTGAAAATGCGGTATCATAAATCTTAGTAAATTTTTTATGAATAAAAAGGAGAGAGAAAAATGGACCAGCGTACTTTAGTTGTTTCCTGCGTAGAATATTACAGTGACCTGAAAAATATCCCCAGCAATAAGGTATTTATTTCCTTTCAGCAGTCCGGCTTCATTGACCTGATTCTGGACAGCCACAAAACCTTCCCCGAAATGGATATTGATTTCTTTGTCGGCATGATTGACGGGCTGACCTATCTGGAAAGCGATGCCGGAGCGCAGGAGAAGGAATATACCCATCACGAAAACCGTGCCGCTGTCGGCGCAGAGGTGGTTGCACTGCTGCAGAAAAAGCACAAAATGAATGACCTTGAGGCATGTGAAATGTATTATAATTCCCAGACCGCAGGACTTGTCAGCGAGGATAAGACAGGCTGGTATCAGAAGCCTGCACAGGAAATCTTTGAACAGATTGAAGCAGAATAAAAAATGAACGGAGTCGAAAAAATCGGCTCCGTTTTTTATTTTCCCTTATGTAATTTTTATGCGTGCAGGGTTTGGAAGGCAAAATATCCCAGAACCAGTACCCCCAGAATGATGCGGTACACACCGAATACCGCAAAGCTGTGCTTGCGTACATATTCCATCAGACCCTTGATGACAAGCAGGCTGACCACGAAGGAAACCACGCAGCCGACCGCCAGAATCGCCCACTCCGCGCCTGTTGCGGAAACGCCGGAAAGCAGGAATTTCACAAGCTTCAGTACGCTTGCACCAAGCATCGTGGGGATGGCAAGGAAGAAGGAGAACTCTGCCCCTGCCGCTCTGCCTACACCAAGGATGATTGCACCCAGAATGGTGGAGCCGGAACGGGAGGTGCCGGGAATCAGGCTCAGGCACTGGAAGCAGCCGATGAGCATGGCAGTTTTCAAATCAATATCGTACACTGAATTTGCGTAGGCTCTGCGGTGGCTGTTTTCTCGCTCCACAAACAAAAACGCAATCCCGTAAACAATCAAAGTGATGGCAACCACAACATAATTGTAAAAATGTGCATCCATCCAGTCATCCAACGGCAACCCGATCACCGCGGAAGGAATCACCGCAAGCACCACCTTGAACCACAGCCGCCATGTGTTCCGCCTCTGCGGCGCGCTCTTGCTTGGCGAGAAGGGATTCAGCTTGTGGAAGAACAGCAGGATAACCGCCAGAATTGCGCCAAGCTGAATGACAACCTCAAACAGCTTATAAAATTCATCCGAAACCTGCAGCTTCACAAATTCATTCAGCAGAATCATGTGTCCCGTAGAGGAAATGGGCAGCCATTCCGTAATGCCCTCCACAATGCCAAAGAATATGGCCTTTAAAATTTCTGTTACCATTTTATCAGAAACTCCTTTCCTGTTTGTACGCTTTATTCCATCGTTACATTATAATCGAATTGCCTGCCGGAAACAACTTATTTAAGAGAAAATTAAAAAAGACTGCTTCATTGAAATTTTATTCCAACAAAGCAGTCTCCTATCGGTGCGACGGGATTTGAACCCACGACCTCAGCGACCCGAACGCTGCGCCCTACCAAGCTGGGCCACGCACCGACAGATGTATAACATAGCTATTTTCTTACATTTTTGCGAAAAAGTCAAGAGGAAGTTTTGTCTTTTCGTGTAAAAAAGAAAAGGGCAGAAATTTTTCCACCCTTTTCACGGTTTTTATTCCTCTGTTGCTTCTTCCGTTTCCTTGATTGCAATGCCCAGCTCGTCCAGCTGTTTTTCGTCTACCACGCCGGGTGCATCTGTCATCGGGCAGGATGCGTCCTTTACCTTAGGGAAGGCAATCACGTCACGAATACTGGGTGCATTGCTCATCAGCATGATGATTCTGTCCAGACCGAACGCCAAGCCGCCATGAGGGGGTACGCCGTATTTGAAGGCATCCAAAAGGAAGCCGAAGCGTTCCTGCGCATCCTCGTCGCTGAAGCCAAGCAGCTCGAACATCTTCTTCTGGATATCTCTGCGGTGGATTCTGATGGAGCCGCCGCCCAGCTCATAGCCGTTCAGAACGATATCGTATGCCTTTGCACGCACAGCGCCGGGATTGGTGTCAATCAGCTCCAAGTCCTCATCCATGGGTGCAGTAAACGGATGATGCACCGCTACATATCTGTTTTCCTCTTCATCCCATTCCAGCATAGGGAATTCTGTAATCCACAGGAATGCGAAATCATCAGGCTTTGTCAGCTCCAGCATTTTGCTCAGTTCTACACGCAGTGCGCCAAGGGAGTCGAATACGACCTTATCCTTATCCGCACAAATCAGAATCAGGTCACCGGGCTGCCCATCCATCGCATCTACGATTTCCTGCATTTTTTCGGGTGTGAAGAATTTTGCAATCTGGGATTTGATTGTGCCGTCTGCGTTTACCACAATCCAAGCCAGACCCTTTGCCTTATATGTTTTTACAAACTCAACCAGAGAGTCGATTTTCTTTCTGGGGAAGGAACCACAGCCCTTCGCATTGATGGCACGCACGCTGCCGCCGTTTTCCAAAGCAGATTTGAATACCACAAAATCGGTACCTGCCACAACATCGGAAATATTTTTCAGCTCCATGCCGAAGCGTACATCGGGCTTATCGGAACCAAAGCGCTCCATTGCCTCTGCATAGGTCATTCTGGGCAGGGGCAGCTTGATATCTACGTTCATCAAATCCTTGAATACCTTCTGCATCATTCTTTCGTTGATATCCATGATATCTTCGATTTCCACGAAGGACAGCTCCATGTCCACCTGTGTGAATTCGGGCTGTCTGTCCGCACGCAGATCCTCGTCACGGAAGCATTTCGCAACCTGATAATATCTGTCCATACCGGAAACCATCAGAAGCTGCTTATACAGCTGCGGGGATTGAGGCAGACCATAGAAATTGCCGGGATGTACGCGGGAAGGTACGAGATAGTCTCTTGCGCCTTCGGGTGTGGATTTGCCCAGAACAGGAGTTTCAATTTCCAGAAAGCCCTCTTTATCCAGGAAGTTTCTCATCACCTGTACAACCTTATGACGCAGCACCAGATTTTTCAGCTGAGAAGGTCTTCTCAGATCCAGATAACGATATTTCAGACGCAAATCATCCTTTACGGTGATGTTGTCCTCAATCTGGAAGGGGGTTGTTTCGGATTCGGAAAGGATACGCAGCTCCTTGGCGATAATCTCGATTTTCCCTGTTTTCATGTTGGGGTTGATGTTGCCCTCTTCTCTTGCGGCAACCAGACCCTTCACTGCCAGTACATATTCACTGCGAACCGTTTCCGCCTTTGCGAACAAATCCTTTTCTGCTGTGTTGCCATCGATTGCAATCTGCACCAGACCCGTTTTGTCTCTTAATGCAATGAAAATCAGCTGACCCAGGTCGCGGCGACGCTGTACCCAGCCCATTACCGTCACTTCCTGCCCAATCATGCTTTCGTTTACATCGCAGCACATGCAGCTTCTTTTTAAACCTGTTAAAGCTTCACCCATGTCACTATCTCCTTACTTTTTTATCTATTTCTGTTTTCTACTGTCATAGTAGTCCATCCTTAATATCATAAACACTTTTCTTGAAAAAGTAAAGTTTCCAAGCGGAAAAAGCTGTTTTTTCACCGAAAAAATCTCCGCTTGTCACTTTTTGGGAAAAGCGGTATAATGAAAAAATATGAAAAATAAATTTTACAGAAATTGCATTTCTGAACGATAAGGAGTTGTTACCATGAACCAGAATAAAATCATCACCATCAGCCGCCAATATGGCAGCGGCGGTCGCATTGTCGGCAAAAAACTGGCGGAAGCCCTTGGGATTCCCTTTTATGATAACGAACTGATTACCATGGCAGCGGAAAAAACCGGACTTTCCGTTGAATGCTTCAAGGATGCGGAAAAAACCTCTGTCGGCAATCTGTTTTTCTCTCTGACCTCTCTGACCCCCAGCATTGATTCTGTCGGTCTGCCGCTGAATGAAAAAATCTTTCTGGTGCAGTCTCAGGTCATCAAAGAGGTGGCAGAGGAGGGTCCCTGTGTTATTGTTGGGCGTTCCGCAAACTATGTGCTGTCCGAAAACCCCAACTGCATCAATATTTTCCTGCAGGCGGATTTGCCCGACCGCGTGGAGCGTGCCATCCATACCTATCACCACGACCCTCAGGGCGCAGAATCCATGGTGATTAAGACCGATAAGCGCCGTGCGAATTATTACAACTACTTCACAGGCGGCAAATGGGGAAAGGCAGAAAATTATGACCTTATCCTCAACACCTCCAGAATGGATCTGGATAAAATCGTTGAGGTCATTAAAACCTACGTTTCTCTGCGATAAAAGCGATAAAAAAAGCACACACAAACGCTGTGCATGCTTTACAATTCTAAATATTATGATATAATAAAACTAAGTAGGAAACCGCCACGAATCAGCACTTTGCTTTGCAAAGCCGCCTACAGCGGCAGGGTTCATCTCCCCTGTACATTGGTGGTTGACCTCATCGGTTTAGGCTACCCTAAGAATCCGGCAAGATACTTATGAGGGTAGCTTTTTTATTGCTCTTATTTCTTATGTAGATAAGAGAGCAAGGCAACCAGAAATAAACCAAATGTCAACATGATCATCATGGATTCATATACTGTCATACGCCTCACCTCCTCCTTAGTTAAAGGAGGTCAGCCACCAATGCACGGGGAAGATAGACCCCGCCGCCAAGGGCGGCTTTGCGAAGCAAAGTGCTGACAATATCACGGTTTCCATGTATCCATCATAGCATGTTTTCCTTTTTTCGACAATAAATGAGCAGACCGAAAGGTCTGCTTTTTATGTATCATTCCTGTAAGCTATCTATCAAGCCGATTACAATTTTTTGTTCTCTCTCCCCTAATTTTTGAAATTTTTCCATAACTCCTTTCGGATGCTTTTCTATACCTAATAATTCATTCGGTGTAACATCCAGCACCTCTGCCAGACGAATTAAATCACGAAAAGAAGGTTCATTTCTGCCGCTTTCATAGTTTGCAATCGTTGTCGAACCGTAGTGCAGCTTTCTGCCCAGCTCCGCTTGAGAATATTTTTTAATTTTCCGAAATTTTCTTAAATTTTCAGCAAAATCGGTCATTATGGTCACGCTCCAAAACTGGACTAATATCAGTCCTATTATAGCACATCCTATTCTTAAAATAAAGAAAAAGAACTGATTTCAGTCCAGTTTAGGAGGGGCTTATGGATTCCAAAATCAAGCAGACAAAAACAATTCCTATCGGGCAAAATATCCGTAACCTACGCCAAGCCAAAGGCATTGGGCAGACAGAACTTGTACGTCTGTTGCAGTTGAGGGGAATTGATATAACAAGAGAATCTCTCGTTAAAATTGAACGTGGCATCCAACATATTTACGCATCCCAATTAAAAGGTATTCGCGATGTTCTGAAAACTACCTATGATGAACTGCTGAAAGAAGCCGAAGAACAATAAAAAGCCCCCAAAAGGTAGCTACTCATAAAACAGTATCATAACAAACTTGATATAGGGTAGCTGCCATACAGGGACGCACATAGAAGTAGTACATGTTTGTGAATTTTCATGTGCTACTTCTATTTTTTTCGACAATATAACATTTTTGTGGTATTATTATTCATAGAATACCTAATGAGGAGGGGCGTTGATGTTTAATCTTAGTTTGACCGCTTGCAGTTTCCATTTGCGAAAAACCAATTCAAGAGGGAATACAAAAATCTTTAATTTAAATATGCCTCTTACTTTACAAAAAGAAGATGGAGCAGAATGTTACTTTCAGGATTTATCAGAAATATTCGTTCAATTTTTTAAGACCCATGAGAGTCTTGTAAAAGATGATAATAAACAACAATCGTTTAGATGTGAATATAATGAAGATAATATATTAGAAAACGATGACTTCCGCATGTTCTACACAAGAATTTATTCGGGCGTATATGGTAGTTCGTCTGATATTATTGATGGAAACACTCAAAAAGTCAAATATAAAAAGAAATCATCCGATATAGACACAAGACCATTTTATTTAATGGTTGTTTTTCCAAAAGACAGCGAGCGTGTAGTAGTCCAAAAGGGATTGTTTATCTTTCAAAATGTCGGCCAATTTGGTGTAAAAACGATAACTACTACTTTAATGCAGGAGTTTTTCTCAAATGGATTTCATATCACACTTAAATGCAACACTATCTCGCCCGATTTATTTGTTAAAAAAATAATACGACAAGACAATATAAAAAAGTTAGTGATGGTTAAAAATATTAAATCAAGTGATAACTCGGATAATGTACGTAAAGGATATGGCTCAGAGATTCGCGAAATTGGTAATTTGTACTTTACTGAAAAAATGTGGAGCCGTATGATGGATAAAATTCGATATGTGGCAGGTGGCCGCTATAATTTGTTCGAATTTGAACAGATAGAATATGACAACTTAAAGGTTGTAGTTGATATTGGTGGACGTACTCGAAAAATAAACCTACATAATCTTGAAAACCTTAGTATTATAGAAGCTATACCAGATGAAATAAAAATGGCTGACGGTCACCCTAATTTGACAATGCTCATTGAGCATTTTACAAAAGTAGCAACAGAATATTTAGAGGAAATGGTGCTGCATATCGGTTAAACAGGAGGGGGAGTTTGTGAATAATGCATCTATAATTTTATTTATAGTTGGAACGGTTGTTTTGATTTTTAGTTTTTCCTTGAAAATGAGCAATTTTCTTGATGTGCGCTCAATATTCCTTGAACACTTTAGCGTGTTTAAAGGGAATCCACTGCAACTTGTAAGTATTTTTATTGTTCCCGTTTTATTTTCTATCGGTATCTTAAATATACGTTGCGTAGATAGTGAAATATTGAATAATCTTAATATTATTTTATCAATTCTTATAGCTATGTTTTTTTCTACACTTAGCATTTTGTGCGCATTTGCAGATAAAGATAATAAAAATTCAAAATATAAGCAACTTTTAAAAGAGACGTTTAATGCAACGATTTTTGAAGCACTCGTCTGCTTGCTATTGCTTTTCATTTCATTTGTTACATTATTTATTGGAGAATTTAAGCAATCGCTGTATTTGCAAATAATTAGTGGAAGTATTTATTATTTAGCAATTGTAGCTGTACTCAATATCTTGGTGATTATAAAACGGCTTAAAGTTCTATTTGAAAACAAATAAACAATGATGATGTTACGCAGTAGAACACCATTTTGAGGGGTACAAGTATAAAACCCTTACCTATCCTCATTATGCCTTTACAAGGTCGCATGAATACAGGTTTTTTCAACCCCTATTGCGTGACAGCGAACCCCATAATTTAGAGAGGGCGCAAGCGGTCTTTCCGTTTGCGCCCTCTTGATTACCCTTTAGCAAAGATGGAAACAGCCGTCAAGGACGCGAAGTGCGTAGTTTATCCTTGACGGTTGTTTCTGGCTTTGCTATTTGCTCGGTGGTTGATAGTCCAGTCGGAACTTCATAACAGCCATGAGCAGCTTTTCGTTTAATCGCTCCTTCATATCGGCGTTCCCTCCGCTTAGTCTGCCGATATAGGCTTTGTGCCGTTCCTGCACCGTAAGGAGTGCGGCGGTCTCGCCCGTGATTGCCCTTTCAATCACTTCATAGGGAACAAGGTTGTATTTACTATTCTTCATCATTCATCTTCTCCATTTCTGCCCGCAACTGCTTCAAGGCAGCGTTTTTCTGATAATTGACTGTTGTGCGTGGCTTTCCCAATAACGCCGCAATCTGCCAGTCCCTTAGCTGCAGATAATAGTGCATAAAGATAATTTCCCGCCAACTTTCCGATAAGCACAACAAGGCTTTTGCTAACTTTTCACTGTCAACAATTACCGTCTGTCCGTTGACTTCAAAGGCAGTCGGCTTATCCTGCAAGACAAAGTATTTATCTGTGCTGCGCGGCGCAAAAGAAGTATTCTCTTGTAAGTATTCAAATGATATTTCGCACTGCATTCTGCGCTTCCTCTCCCTGTAATAATTACAGGCTTCATTGTGCAATACGGCTTTGCAAAATACGTGAAACCGGCGTTCAATACTTTCCCTGTATTCTATGGATAACATCATTCTCACCCCCTTTCCGTTTGGAATGAGGGCTATAACAAAACTGCCTGTGTAGCGCAAAACCGAACAGACGGTTATGCTATATGATGTGATAATGCATTTATGATGATGTAAAAGTTCCTCTTGATAGCCGCAATATCCCATAGGCAGGAAAGAGCTTTTTTTAATAGGCTACTGATTGGAAAACCGTGTTGACATAAAACGGATATGACGATACCTCCAAAGATACCGCCACGTCCCTAAAAATGGGCGACTTTATCACGTCCCCGTAAATCCAATTTTGCAAAAGGAGAACGGCGGCTTTATCTTCATAAAACTGTCGCCTAAGTTGCAATCTGTCAGCAATCACATAGGTTGTCAAAAAAGTAAAGAGCCGACAACCGCATTTTATATCTGCGTGTTATCGGCTCTGCGTCTTTGCGTCTGGCTCTTTGATAACTGACGTATTTAGTTGTTTTACATTGATTAAGGTTTCCTGCTTGCACTTCGGGCAGTATAGAGGGAAGTTTTCAAGTATTGTATCTTCCCGTATTTTCAACCTCGTTTTACTTTGACATATGGGGCATATTATCCATTCAGTATTCATGCTAAATGCCCCAATCTTGACTAATCATTTGCAGCTTTACCATGTGGGGGTAAATCTTACCCGCGTTCATCAGTTCCCCCGGCGTTCCCTGTTCGGCAACGGAACCGTCTGAAAGCACAATTACTTTATCCGCGCCGCTTACGGTACGCATACGGTGGGCGATAACAAGTACGGTCTTATCCTTTATCAGCTTTGACAAGGCAGCCTGTATCAATGTTTCATTCTCTACATCAAGGCTTGCCGTTGCTTCGTCAAGTAAGATGATAGGAGAATTTTTAAGGAAAGCGCGGGCGATTGAAATACGCTGCCTTTCACCGCCGGACAGTTCGCAGCCGTTTTCACCAATCATACTGTGATAACTGTCCGGGAGTTTTGCCGCAAATTCTTCACAATTTGCCAGTCTTGCCGCCGCAATCACTTCCTCATCTGTGGCGTCCTTTCTGCCTATTCTGATATTCTCCATAATTGTATTGTTAAACAGCGTCACATCCTGAAACACAATAGAGTACAGCGACAGCAAGATTTCCGGCTCTATTTTCGATATGTCCATACCGCCGACAGTGATTTTTCCTTTGCTTATATCCCAAAACCGAGCGGCAAGGCGTGATACCGTAGTTTTACCTCCGCCGGACGGTCCGACCAATGCGGTAACTTCTCCCTGTTTTGCTGTAAAGGACACGTCTTTCAAAATGGTTTCTCCGGTATTATAGGCAAATCCTACATGGTCGAATACAATGTCATAGCCTTTATTTGTTACATGCTTGCTGCCTGTTTGAATGGGCTGGTCAAGGATTTCGTTCATACGGTTTATGTTTGTTTTGGTGGAGATTACCGCAGCAAGATTTTGTAATGCACCCTCAAGCGGGGCATACAGCCTTGAGGCTACAAGCAGAAACAGAAAAAACAGCGGAATGTCAATCTCCCCACGAATAAGTAGAGCAGAGCCTACAAGCGCAACCGTAGCAATTCCAAACTTTAATATCAATGTTGAGGAAACAACAAAAAGTGCCGTTCCAAGTTCTGTTATAATGTGCCGCTTTTCCACATCATAAATTTTCTTGTCCAGTCCTTTCAGATAGCTTTCTTCTGCATTGTTCGCCCTTAAGTCCTGTAAACTCTCGATACACTCCTGTACGCCGCTTTCAAGCGCGACATTTGCCGCTACGGATTTACGATTAAAGTATTCCTGTATGCGGGCTGAAAGGAATGTAATTGTAAATGCTATCGGCAAAACCCAAACAGCCGCAAGAGCCATACGAAAGTCTATAGCAAACAGGTAAATCGCAACCAGCGTTGTTGAAATAAGGGAGCCTGCCAAAGCGGGCACATAATGGGAAAATGCCTGTTCAAGTGTGGCACAATCACCCATAATGGAGTTTGTTAAATCGGCAAGGTCTTTTTTCCCAAAAAAGGATAAGGGGATTTTGCGGAGCTGCTCTGCTAACGAAATGCGTCTTACTCCGCTTTCCACATAAGTCGCTAAATAGGTGGCGTTATATTGAAACCAAGTTACAACAAAGATAAGGCATAGGCAAACCAAAGCGCCAACCCCATAGAAAGCAATGCGGCTTCCATTTACGCCCCCGTCCATGATATCAATAACAAAATTATAGAGCAGCCCCACCGGAAGCATAAACGATATATCCTGCAAAACGCAGGCAATACAACCTTTTATCAAATCGACAGCTCCTTGTCTTGATAACGCAAATCGTCTTTGCAATGTTTTAATCATGCTGTTACCTCCTTTGCAATTTTCCATTCTGCTGCTTCGGAATAATTCTTCCACATTCTTGCAAATATGCCGTTTCTCTCTATCAACTCATTATACGTGCCGCTCTCGACAATCTCGCCGTCTTGCATTACATAAATACAATCAACACCTATGATTGACGATAGCCTGTGTGCAATCATAATAACAGTTTTTCCCTTTGAGAGAGCAGATAAAGCCTTCTGGACACGCACCTCATTATCGGGGTCAGCAAATGCGGTCGCTTCATCCAGAATTAGGATAGGCGCATTTTTCAAAATTGCGCGGGCAATCGCTATTCTTTGCTGTTCACCGCCGGACAGGTACACGCCGTTTGTACCCACAACCGTATCAATGCCATTCGGTAATTTTTCGATAATATCCAGGCATTGTGCAACTTCCAGTGCATGAGCGATTTCTTCACGTGTAGCGTTAGGCTTTGCCATACGCACATTTTCCAATATGGACGCTTTGATAAGACGGCTATTCTGAAATACAAAGGACACCTTATTCATCAATGTTTTCTTTGGAATGTTGCGTATGTCGATATTCCCTATCAGTATGCGCCCTTTTTGCGGGTCAAAAAATCTTGTTACAATATTTGCAAGGGTCGTCTTGCCGCCGCCGGATGCACCTACCAATGCAATCACCTGTCCCGGTGCAACCCGAAGTGACACATCATTCAGTGCGTTTTTTTCTCCGTCATAGCTGTAACTAACGTGTTCTAATGTAATTCCATTGTCTTTAGGGGTATTATTCACGCTGCTTTCAGACAATGGTTTTTCGTTTAGCACTTCATCAATTCTGCCTAATGCGTCCCCTACAATCATTGCGTCCTCGCTCATAAACATAATTTTTGTGAGTGTTGTACCAATGACAGGAGTAATCACAATATAAAAGATAAGGTTTAGCAGCAGTTCATTTGTTACGCCGCCCCTTGTAAAGAGAATACCGCCGGCAATCAGAAACGCGAATACGCCGTTGATTGCCGTTGTATAGAACATCATGGGCAGACGCAACCCCTTTGTGTACGCAATTACCCATGCTTCATAATTGTCTATCGCATCTTTGAAGCGTTTGAAAGAAAAGATTGTCTGCCCGAACGTCTTTACTACGGGTACACCCCGTACATATTCAACGGCTTCATTTGACATGTCGGAAAGTGAATTTTGGTATTGTTCCATTCTCTGCGCCATGTCTTTTCCGGTCATTTTCATCATAATCAAAAAGCCAAGCACAACGGGAACAAGACTCAAAAGCCCTAACCGCCAATCGAAAGCAAGCAGTAGAAAGAGCAGCCCTATGGGGGTAGCAATCGCTCCCGCTTTGTCGGGCAGCCTGTGTGCAAGATAGGTTTCCGTTGCGGCACTTGAGGTGTTGACAATCCTTCGCAGATTGCCGCTTCCGTACTTTTCTGTTACCCCCAGCGGCAGGGCTGTGATGTGCCGCATAAGCTCTTTTCGGATATTGGCGGCAACCCGGAATGCGCTCATGTGCGAACACATCAGACCGGCGATATAGACAACAATAGAGAGTACCGCAAACAATACCGCAGACCAGCCGTAGCTTGTGACATTCCCCGCCTGTGAGAAGTCCGGGGAAACTTCCAGTATGTTGTGAATGATACGCCATATATACCAAAACGGCACAAGAGCCAACAGCGCACTCATGACTGACAGTACCCAGGAAAGATAGGTCAATATTTTATGCCCTCCGGCATAACCCATCAATCTTGATAGATTAGACTGTTTTTTCATTGAAAAAAACCTCCTTAATTTTTTTGTGTATGATAAAAGGGCTTATGATAAACCGCAAATATCCAATTTGATAGTTAGCGTCAACTAACTCGTGTGTAAAAATTATAGGGCTTATTGCCCCATAATTTTCATCCACCCGGCGGTGTAAAAAGCTCGCATTTCTTTTAGATAATGCTTTGCTTCTTCAAGCGGCATTTCATGTATAATCAATTCAAAAAAAGTGTTGAACATTCCAGTAATCAAAATATGCTCTAACCGTTTATCAATTGAGGGAACCGGCCTGCCCAACCTTTCAAGCACCTTGAAATAATCATGTGTTGCATTTGTTTCTATTTCCACCATTTCGTCAATCAGCTTTGAAAAGCGCGTTCCCTCGGAACAACAAAGAATGAGCTTAAATTCATTCAAGTGTTCATAGGCGTACAAAAGCATTTCATACATACACTCGCCGGAAGTAGAGGTAAGATTGTCAGGCTGTTCCTCCGGCGGGATTTCTGCAAATTCTTTTTGCGCCTTGCGAAAGCAATCTAACAAAAAGTTGTAATGTTCGCCGACTAACGCTTCAAATAATTCTTCCTTGCTGTCATAGTAACCATAAAACGCCCCAGTTGTCACGCCCGCCGTCTTGACAATATTCCGCAAAGAAGCGGACTTAAAGCCTTTTTCAAGAAATTCTTGCATAGCGACTGAAAATATCTGGTGTAATGTCGTCTGCTCTACTTCATTCATTAACTCACTCCTCGCATATAACAGCGCTATATAACGCTGTTATATAATACAGCAAAGAGGATGCTTTGTCAATAGTTTAAAATTTTTTGTATTATAGATTTGGCATTTTTCGATTTTTCTTGTACTAAGAAGTGAGAAAACTTTTTGAAAAATTTTCTCTGAAACTTTGGCAAAATCGACCACTGTGGTGTTGTAGATAGTGAAAGGGATTTTTCCAAAAAGCAGGCAGAAATGCCGTATGTAAACGTCTTATTAGCGAAAGGGGCCAACGCATGGAAAACCGAAAACGGAACGTACAAATCATTGTACGGGTAACAGAGGACGAACGGGCATTGATTGAGGAAAAAATGGAGCAGATACCGACGATAAACCTATCCGCCTACGCCCGCAAAATGCTCATTGACGGGTACATTATTGTTTTAGATTTGAAAGAAATCAAAACGCATACAACACAGCTTCAGAAAATCGGCGTGAACGTCAACCAGATTGCAAAGCGTATCAACGAAACAGGGCGCATTTATGCCGATGACATGGACGAGATAAAGCGGCTCATGGAAGAAGTCTGGAGATTGGAAAGGCGGCTGCTTCTGCAATTCAAGGGTCTGATAAAATGAGAGTTTGGGAAACTTCCCAATAAACAAAATGTAGCGACGGCAGACGGGCATTTTACGGGAACGGCTATCCGTTCCCTATGCTTGCTACGAAACTGTAAAACCCGATTTCAAAGGAAAGGACGGAAAGGAATGGAACGGAAACGAATACTCAAGAACGGGCATATTGTGGTAAAAAATCCGTTTGCCTATGAATTGCCAAAGCGTGAAGTTGTGATAAAGTCGGGCAGGATGCTCTACCGTTTTACGGGCAGCTATGACGGGCAACGGGCATTATCAAGTAAGGTTTTGCGCCTTATGGAACGGGATAATTTGCAGTCGCCTATTGATAAAAAAGACGGGAGCCGATAAAATGAGAGTATGCAATCCTGTATTGGCAGACTGCCCACCGATAAAGGAGGAACATTCTATGTCAAGGCAGTCTGACAACAAAATTACCGCCCTCTACTGTCGTTTAAGTCGTGATGACGAACTAACGGGCGACAGCAACAGTATTGTAAATCAAAAGGCGATTTTAAGTAAATATGCAAAGGAAAACGGCTTCAAAAATCCCTTGTTTTTCGTGGACGACGGGTACTCCGGGGCAAACTTCGATAGACCTTCTTGGAGCGAACTTGTTGAGAAAATTGAAAACGGAGAAGTGGCGACGCTGAGTGTAAAGGATATGTCGCGGCTTGGGCGTGATTATCTGAAAGTGGGCTTTTATACCGAAGTCCTGTTCGTGGAAAAGGGCGTGCGGTTTATTGCTATCAACAATGGCATAGACAGCGCAAACCAACAGGACAGCGACTTTACCCCCTTTTTGAACATCATCAACGAATGGTATGCAAAAGACACAAGCAAGAAAATCCGCGCTGTGATGAAGTCAAAAGGAGAAGCGGGCGAACATCTCTGCACAAATCCGCCATATGGTTACATGAAAGACCCGGAGGACAAAAAGAAGTGGATTGTGGACGAGGAAGCCGCTGAGGTTGTCAAACGGATTTTTGATCTGTGTATTGCAGGAAAAGGCCCCATGCA
>OJRV01001582.1_pt1 | contig 24739 bp, 19 predicted proteins | sample 1599241 | NCBI WGS metagenome assembly OJRV01 (sample SAMN04168656, study PRJEB22393) | human gut metagenome | biome: human gut microbiome; feature: stool | host: Homo sapiens | collected 2014-03-17 | reverse complement strand
CAGACGCTGCCGATTCGCTACTTCGACACCAACGAGCACGGCGACATCATGAGCCGTTACACCAACGACACCGACACCCTGCGCCAGGCCATCAGCCAGTCCTTCCCGCAGATGTTCTCCTCCGCGATCTCCGCGCTCGCGGCCCTCGTCTCCATGCTGTGGCTGTCGGTGCCGGTCACGATCTTCGTACTCGTGTTCGCCGCGATCCTGTTCGTGGTCGTACGCGCCATCGTCTCCCGCTCCGGCCGCTACTTCGTCAAGCAGCAGATGTGGATCGGCGATGTGAACGCCTTCGTCGAGGAATCCGTCAACGGTCAGAAGGTCATCAAGGTCTTCAACCATGAGGACGCCACCCAGAAGACCTTCGACGAGAAGAACGAGGAACTGTTCCACGCTTCCGCCGAAGCGAACACCTGGGGCAACGTGACCATGCCAGTCGTGGGCAACATGGGCTACATCCTCTACATTCTGCTTGCCATCGTCGGTGGATTCATGGCGCTCTCCGGCATGGGCAACTTCGGTCTCGCCGGCGCAGGCAAGCTTACCCTCGGCGCCCTCATCTCCCTGCTCACCCTGTCGCGCTCCTTCGTCAACCCGCTCGGCCAGGTCTCCATGCAGTTCAACATGGTGATGATGGCGCTCGCCGGCGCGTCCCGCATCTTCCAGCTGATGGATGAGAAGCCCGAGGACGACGGCGGCTCCGTCACACTCGTCAACGTCGAGCTCGGCGAAGACGGCCGCACCATGACCGAAGTGGACCACGAAACCGGCCATTGGGCCTGGAAGCGTGAGGAAGGCGACGACGGCACCCGTTCCCTGAAGGCCGCGCAGTCGCTGAGCCCGAAGGCCGCGGAAGTGGCGAGGAAGGCGCGCGAGAACGCGATCACCTCGCCGGACGGGCGCCTGACCCTGCTGCAGGGCGACGTGCGTTTCACCGACGTGACCTTCGGCTACAACCCGGACAAGCCCGTGCTGCACGACATCACCTGGTTCGCCAAGCCCGGCCAGAAGGTCGCGCTCGTCGGCGCCACCGGTGCCGGCAAGACCACGGTGACCAACCTGATCAACCGTTTCTACGACATCCAGGAAGGCATGATCCTGTATGACGGCATCTCCGTCAAGGGCATCCGCAAGCCCGACCTGCGCAAGTCGCTCGGCATCGTGCTGCAGGACGTGAACCTGTTCACCGGCACCGTGATGGACAACATCCGCTATGGCAAGCTCGACGCCACCGACGAGGAGTGCATCGCCGCCGCTAAGCTCACCAACGCGGACAGCTTCATCCGCATGCTGCCCAACGGCTACCAGACCGTGCTCGAAGGCGACGGCTCCGGTCTGTCCCAAGGCCAGCGCCAGCTGATCTCCATCGCACGCGCCGCAGTGGCAGACCCGCCGGCCATGATCCTTGATGAGGCCACCTCATCCATCGACACCCGCACCGAGGAAGTGGTGCAGGCCGGTATGGATAACCTCATGAAGGGGCGTACCGTGTTCGTGATCGCACACCGCCTGTCCACCGTGCGCAATTCCGACGTGATCATGGTGCTCGACCATGGCCGCATCATCGAACGCGGCTCGCATGACGAGCTCATCGCGCAGAAGGGCGAGTACTACCAGCTGTACACGGGCGCCGTGGAACTGGAGTAAGGCTCCTTCTGCTTCGTTCCTGTCCCGTTCTTGGTGAATTGGACAGGCTGAACGGTAGTGTTCAACGAATGCAAGGGCCGTGCGGAAGCCACATATGTGGCTTCCGCACGGCCCTTGCGCATATGGCTCCCATGAATCGGCGGGCATGACCTTTTACGCAGGGTGCGCCCGCTGTGGCTTTTCATGGATTCCCCGAATCAATGGCGAAAAATCCATTGCGGGGACTACTCATGCGGTTCCGTAGGCGGTTTGGGTGTTCCGTAGGTGGTTGGTCAGAGTATCGGGGTTGGAGAAAGGCTTTATTCTGGCCGTTTTCATGCCGGGTATTCAGACCCAACCACCTACGGAAGCGAAAAACCACCTACGGAACTAGTCCAAGCCGTAACGGTGACTGGCTATTGCGCGGGCGACCATGCCGAACAGCTCGTTCAGCTTCTGCTTGGAAGCCAGATGCTCGCGGGTGGCGACAAAAGGAGTGAAACCGAGATCCCTCAGCCGGTTCCGCTTATCGAGGTCATACATCCAGCGGTCATGGGTGTAGTGGTAATTTCCGTCGTATTCTATGCAGACGCGGTCATCCGGGTAGGCGATATCCACCTTCATCGTGCCCGAGCCGCGTATGTGGTCAATGATCTCATAATTGACATGTGCCTCAGGCAGCCCGTAGGCATCGCTCTCCAAACGAAGCACCGTTTCCTGCGGAGAATCGGTACCTGGTTTGGACAGGCGCAAGGCCTTTCTGCATTTGGCGCTCCCAATGAATCGCGGCGCACTCCGGATGTAGTCGGAGAGCTCATCGTGAGTGCAGACGCGTAAATCGGGATTGGCGCAAGTGAGCCAATCCATGGCGATCACCAGACTCCGTTCGTCGACATAGGGCGCAATCTGGCAGACCGCCTGCATCGCGGAGACGCTTGACACCAATTCGTCGGCGTGCGCCACGTCTACGCCATGCCTTGCGTAATGGAATTTCATCCCCTGGATTTTCCGCAGGTCACGTTGCCGGCACACCGAAACGTGAACGAGCTCCGAACCATATCCGGGTAAATAATTCATGGTGGCAATCATGCCATGCAGCTCCAGCGCTGTGCCGTGGCTTACATAGAGTGGAACCGAGGAGCGTGACCTTATCCGCGACAACACCTGCCTGCATTCAAGATGCCGTCTCGCCGCCTCCTCCCGTGCCTGCTCCAATGTGAAAAATGTATTGTGTCCAAAGCTTTCCATGCGCTGACGGTATATGGAAAGCCGGCAGCCCCGCAACCGTCTCCGTGAAAAATGTGGATATGTGTATGGTTCCATCCGCAGCATCGCCGGGGAGAGGCCTGATGTATACGCGTCCGGTAGAACCGATGCGGAGCGTGGCGTCATCGAGGGGTGGCTCACATGGCAAGTCGGCCACGCAGAAGGGCGGGCGCTTCCAGCCGCAGGCCCGTGGGGCTGACGGTGACCGCGTTTCTCCACGGTGTCAGCCGCGTTTGGAACCCTGCCGACTGATGCCACCTTTATGACCGGTCGCTTTGAAAGGCAGACCGGCGTTGCTGAGTCCTTTGCTCCGCATGTTCTGCAGGGCAAAGGATTTTTGTTGTGCACGCAGTTCGTTCATCCGTTCCGTGGACTGATGCGCGATTCGCGGTTTCCGTGATTGCTCTGGCTGTGTCATGGCTATAAGAATACGTTCGGTAATGTAGTATGATGGATTTAGTAATGCTTTTACTAAAATCTGATGAGGCATCCATGGGAGGGCGAGGGAGCGATGGCGACCATCAAGGAGATTGCGAAACGTACGGGATTCTCGCAGGCCACGGTGTCGCGTCTGTTGAATGGCGATCCGACGCTGTCCGTGCGTGAGGAGACGCGTCGCGCGATCATCCGCGCCAGCGAGGATTTGGGATACAGCGCCCAGGCCAAGCGTATCGTCATTCCGCACGAAGTAGCCTTGTTGGACAACGAGGAGTCCGACGAAACACTGCGTGATTCGTATTTTGCCGATTTGCGTTCGGCGCTGGAACATAACGCCAAACAGCAGCGTATGGAGCTCACTGTTTTCCACAGTCTTGACGAGATGTTGAATCAGAAGGGGAAATTCGATGGTTTCATGGCTATCGGCGCCAATGTCATAGCCGAAAGCGACCTTGAGAAGTTGCATGAGGTCATGCCATACGGTGTGTTCATCGATGTGAATCCCGCACCGAACCTGTTCGATTCCGTGCAGCCCGACCTACAGCAGACCATGCATGACGCGGTCGAAGCATGTGCGAAGGCTGGCATGAAGCGTGTCGGATTCATCGGCGGCAAGGGGAGGCTGACGAATTTTTATGAGGTGGACGAAGAGGGGCGTGCCACATATTTTCGGCGTGAAATGGGCCGTTATGGTCTCGACCTGCGTGGACTGGTGTATTCTGACGGCTTGTTCACCGTGGAGAATGGTCGCAAGCTGGGGGAGCAGTTTATCCGTGACCACAACGGCGCACTGCCTGACGCAGTTATTGTTTCGGCGGACATCGTCGCGGTCGGCGTGCTGCAGGCGTTCAACGCGGTTGGTGTGATTGTGCCCCGCGACATCAGCGTCATCAGCATCAACAACCAGACGATTGCCCAGCTGACGTCGCCGCCGTTGAGCACTTTCGCAATCGATCAGAACGAGCTTGCGCGCGTTGCGATTCTCACCTTGGCTGATGCGATTGCCAGCAAGCGCACAGTACGGCAGCATGCGTACCTGTCGACGACGCTGGAAGTGCGAGATAGTTTCGTGCCGGCGCAGCCGAAACGTGAATCGCGGCCAAAATTGCAGACCCGATCGAAGCGATCTGCCCGGTCGAAACGGGCTGCTTAGCGTACGTATGTGCGGAAAAATATGAAAGGCGATTGATGATGCTATGTCATCAATCGCCTTTTGTTTGTCTACTGTCGGCGAAATACCGCGAATCGCACACAATATGACATGTATATGTGCAGAATCGCACAAAATGCGACACGCCCAACAGTGCACAACGCAGATGTTAAATTTTACTAAACAGGGGTAAAGGGATATACTTAACTCATGCGAAATCAAATGATGATTTCCGATTACAGCTTCAATCACAACTTCTAAGGAGAAGTACGATGGCAGAATCCAATGTCGCAGCCGCACCGAAGGAGACGCAGCAGTCTGCGAAGCCAACCAGGAAAGGCAGTCTGCTGTCCCGCGTGGCCTATTCATTCGGCAACGTCGGCCAATCCGCCTTCTACAACGCGCTGAGCACCTACTTCATCGTCTACGTCACCAGCTCGCTGTTCTCCGGCGTTGACAAGGCGCTCGCTACCAAGCTCATCGGCGTTATCACCGGCCTTGTGGTTGTCATCCGTATCGCGGAGATCTTCATCGATCCGCTGCTGGGCAACATCATCGATAACACCAAGACCAAGTGGGGTCGTTTCAAGCCATGGCAGCTCATCGGCGGCACCGTTTCCGCCGTTCTACTCGTGCTGGTCTACACCGGTCTGTTCGGCTTGGTGAACGTCAACACCACGCTGTTCATCGTGCTGTTCGTCATCACCTTCATCGTGCTCGACGTGTTCTACTCCCTGCGCGACATCTCCTATTGGGGCATGATTCCGGCGCTGTCCTCCGACTCCCATGAGCGCTCCACCTACACCGCCCTCGGTTCCTTCGGCGGCTCCATCGGCTACAACGGCCTGACCATCGTGGTCATTCCGATCGTCACTTACTTCAGCTACATCTTCACAGGCAAGCATCAGGAGAGCCAGAGCGGCTGGACCTGCTTCGCCATCATCGTGGCTATTCTCGGCGTCCTCACCGTGTGCTCCGTCGCGTTCGGCACCAAGGAAAGCTCCAGCACCCTGCGCACCAAGGCCGAGGACAACGGCGGCCCGCTCGCCGCGTTCAAGGCTCTCGCACAGAACGACCAGCTGCTGTGGGTGGCCCTGTCCTACCTGCTGTACGCCATCGCCAACGTGGCCACCACCGGCGTGCTCATGTACATGTTCAAGTTCATCCTGAACAACTCCGCCGCCTACTCCATCGTCGGCGTTGTCTCGGTCATCGCCGGCATCATCATGGCGCCGCTGTACCCGATTCTGAACAAGCGCATTCCGCGCCGCTACCTGTACCTCGGCGGCATGGTGCTTATGGTCCTCGGCTACCTGCTGTTCATCGTCGGCACCGACAACCTCGCCGTCGTCACCGTCGGCCTGGTGTTCTTCTACCTGCCGCAGACCTTCATCCAGATGACCGCCATCCTCTCCCTGACCGACTCCATCGAATACGGCCAGCTGAAGAACGGCAAGCGCAACGAGGCCGTCACCCTGTCCGTGCGTCCGATGCTCGACAAGATCGCAGGCGCCTGCTCCAACGGCATCGTCGGTGCCGTCGCCATCGCCGCTGGCATGATCGGCTCCGCCACCGCCGCCGACATGACCGCCGCGAACATCCACACCTTCAAGGTCTGGGCATTCTATGTGCCGCTGGCTGTCATCATCCTGAGCGGCGTTGTATTCCTGCTCAAGGTGAAGATCACCGAGAAGATGCACGCCGACATCGTCAAGCAGCTGGAAGAGCAGCTCAACGAAGGCTGATTCGCTCTCGGAAAGCGATTGGCGCGATTGATTTGCGATTGAACCGCGGTCGTCGCGCAGGAAGAGCCGCATGGTGGATGCCATGCGGCTCTTTCGTTTACTTACGTTCGTAGTGCGTGCTACGCTGTCGACTGAAAAGCAAAGCAACGATCCGTCATCAGCGGGGAGCTTCCGGAAGAACGGCGGCGGTCGTCGCGCGTAAATCGCGCGGTGCGATCGCAGGCTCAGTAGAACCGGCGGGATCGGCCCGGACAGCCGAACGTCAAGCGGTCGTACGAAACCCGCGTAAGGAAAGCGGGGGAGTGCGGCAAGCGAGGTGGTACCGCGGTGTCGGACGTGCGCAATCGCACGAAAATCATCGTCCTCGTAAAGTAAGTAATGAAACCGCCAAACGAGGAGCATACGGTGAGCGAATCCACCAATCATGTGTATCCGAAGGCTGCTGCCGGTGAGCAGAGCGCCAATGTCGCGCCGAACCCCAGCTTCCCCAAGCTTGAGGAGTCCGTGCTTGACTACTGGGAGAAGGACGACACCTTCCAGAAGTCCATCGAACGCCGTCCTTCCGGCGACCACAGCCAGAACGAGTTCGTGTTCTTCGATGGCCCGCCGTTTGCGAACGGCCTGCCGCACTATGGCCACCTGCTGACCGGCTATGCCAAGGACGTCATCCCGCGCTACCAGACCATGAAGGGCCATAAGGTCAACCGTGTGTTCGGTTGGGACACGCACGGTCTGCCGGCCGAGCTCGAAGCTCAGAAGGAACTGGGCATCGACTCCGTCGACCAGATCAAGGAACTGGGCATCGACAAGTTCAACGACGCCTGCCGCGCGTCCGTGCTCAAGTATACGAACGAGTGGAAGGACTACGTGCACCGTCAGGCACGTTGGGTCGATTTCGAGCACGGCTACAAGACCCTGAACATCACGTACATGGAATCCGTGATGTGGGCCTTCAAGCAGCTGTACGACAAGGGTCTGGCATACCAGGGCTATCGCGTGCTGCCGTACTGCCCGAAGGATCAGACGCCGCTGTCCGCGCACGAGCTGCGCATGGACGCGGACGTGTACCAGGATCGTCAGGACACCACCGTGTCCGTGGCTGTGAAGCTGCGCGACGAGGAGGACGCCTACGCCGTCTTCTGGACCACCACCCCGTGGACCGTTCCGACCAACTTCGCCATCGTGGTCGGCGCCGACATCGACTATGTGGAGGTGCGCCCCACCGAAGGCAAGTTCGCCGGCAAGAAGTTCTACCTCGGTAAGCCGCTGCTGGGCTCCTACGAGAAGGAACTCGGCGAGAACTACGAGATCGTGCGCGAACTCAAGGGCTCCGAGATGGAAGGCTGGCGCTACTACCCGGTGTTCCCGTACTTCGCGGGCGATGAGAACGCCGTGGAAGGCAAGGTGCCGGGCCCGGAAGGCTATCAGATCTTCACCGCCGATTACGTCGACACCGTTGAGGGTACCGGCCTGGTGCATCAGGCTCCCTACGGCGAGGACGATATGAACACGCTCAACGCCAAGGGCATCAAGAGCGTGGACGTGCTTGACGCAGGCTGCAAGTTCACGTCGCTGTGCCCGGATTATGAGGGCATGTACGTGTTCGACGCGAACAAGCCGATCCTGCGCAACCTGCGTGCCGGTGACGGTCCGCTGGCCCGCGTGCCCGAGGAGCAGCGCGCCATCCTCTTCCAGGAGAAGAGCTACGTGCACTCCTACCCGCATTGCTGGCGTTGCGCCACGCCGCTCATCTACAAGCCGGTGAGCTCCTGGTTCGTGTCCGTGACCAAGATCAAGGACCGTCTGCTGGAACTCAACCAGCAGATCAACTGGATCCCGAACAATGTGAAGGACGGACAGTTCGGCAAGTGGCTGGAGAACGCGCGCGACTGGTCCATCTCCCGCAATCGTTTCTGGGGTTCTCCGATCCCGGTATGGGTTTCGGACGATCCGAAGTACCCGCGTGTGGACGTGTACGGTTCGCTGGACGAGCTGAAGGCCGACTTCGGCGACTACCCGCGCGACCATGAGGGCAATGTCAACATGCACCGTCCGTATATTGACGAGCTGACCCGCGTCAACCCGGACGATCCGACCGGCAAGAGCCACATGCATCGCATCAGCGACGTGATGGACTGCTGGTTCGAATCCGGTTCCATGAGCTTCGCCCAGTACCATTACCCGTTCGAAAACAAGGAAACCTTCGAACAGCATTTCCCGTGCGACTACATCGTGGAGTACATCGGCCAGACCCGTGGCTGGTTCTACGTGCAGCACATCATGGCGACCGCCCTGTTCGACAGGCCGGCGTTCAAGAACGTGATCTGCCACGGCATAGTGCTCGGCTCCGACGGACAGAAGATGTCGAAGCACCTGCGCAACTACCCGGACGTGAACGGCGTGTTCAACGACTTCGGCTCCGACGCCATGCGTTGGTTCCTGATGAGCTCGCCGATCCTGCGCGGCGGCAACCTCATCGTCACCGCCGACGGCATCCGCGACACCGTCCGCCAGGTCATGCTGCCGGTGTGGAGCTCCTACTACTTCTTCACGCTGTATGCCAACGCGGCCGGGTATGACGCCCGTATGCTGCGTGCCGACGAAGTGGTGAAGCTGCCGGAAATGGACCGCTACCTGCTGGCCCGTCTGCGCCGCCTGGTCGAACAGACCCAGCACTCGCTGGATAATTTCTATATTTCCGACGCGTGCGATGCGGTGTCCGACTTCATCGACGTGCTGACCAACTGGTATATCCGCAACACTCGTGAACGTTTCGGTGCGGGCGATGAGAACGCGTTCAACACGCTGTACACCGTGCTCGAAACCTTCATGCGCGTGCTGGCCCCGCTGGCTCCGATGGAAGCCGAAGCCGTGTGGCGTGGTCTGACCGGTGGCGAATCCGTGCATCTGGCCGACTGGCCGTTCCTGAAGGATAAGCTGACCGGCGAAACCACCGAATTGGGTGCTGTGCTGCAGGATGACGCCGCGCTGGTGGCTGCGATGGAGAAGGTGCGTGAGGTTGTCTCCGGCACGCTTTCCATGCGTAAGGCCAAGCAGATTCGCGTGCGCCAGCCGCTCGCCAAGCTGACCGTGGTGGTTGAGGATCCGCAGGCCGTGGCCGCGTACGCCGATATTCTGAAGTCCGAACTGAATGTGAAGGACGTTGAATTCTGCACGCTGGAGGATGCCGGTTCCCAGGGCTTGAAGATCGTGAACGAGCTGCGCGTGAACGCGCGTGTGGCCGGCAAGCGTCTGCGTAAGGACGTGCAGTTCGCGATTAAGGCGTCCAAGAGCGGTGCGTGGCATGTTAATGCGGACGGTGCACCGGTGTGCGAGACGCCGAACGGTGAGATCGCGCTTGAGGAAGGCGAATACGAGCTGATCAACCGTGTGGAGGAGGAGAACGCGCATGAGGCCGCGAACTCCGTGTCAGCCGCGCTGCCGACCGGTGGCTTCGTGATCCTCGACACCGAGCTCAACGATGATCTGCTGGCCGAAGGCTACGCCCGCGACGTGATCCGCGCCGTGCAGGAAGCCCGTAAGGCCGCCGGCCTGGAAATCTCCGACCGCATCACGCTGAAGGTGACCGTGCCCGCGGACGATGTGGCCAAGGTCGAACGGTTCAAGGACCTCGTGGCACACGACACCTCGTCCGACAGTGTAAGCGTCGAAGCCGGCGCCGAGCTGGGCGTGGAGGTTGCGAAAGCCTGAGGTGGTTGGCTGGGTAGCTGACTGACGATAGTACGTGGGGGTGTGTTTCTCCTGTCAAGTTTGGCAGGAGAAACACACCCCCTACTGCTATTTGTGTTGGGGCGTACTACGTATGCACAGGTATTTGGCGACGGTAATCTTCGAATCAATCATTTCGTTTTTATCTTTTGCTGGAATGCGGTAGAGTAAAGACTATTCAGGGGGGTATCTGTAAAGGAGCAGGTTATGGTTCTATTAGCTCGTAAAGATGAGGAAGGCAATACTCAGACTTTGTATGACCATCTTCATGGTGCAGGAAGATTGGCTAGTGGTTTCGAGGATGAATTCGCTGATATTTCACGTACGGCAGCCGTCTTGCATGATGTCGGGAAGGTTGCTCAGCAGTTTCAAACATATCTGTTATCGGATGATGGGCATAGGGGAGATGTGCAGCATGCCCGTCAAGGGGCGTTTGTCGTCAATGATTTTTTCGAGTCGAAAGGGGAAATTGAAGAGATAGCAAAGGAAATTCTTGAGCTTGCCATTTCTAAACATCACGGAGGTCTTCCTGATTGCATTGACGAGTCCGGGAATAGAGCTTTTCTTCTTGGGTTCACGGAGTCGGACAAAAGCAACGAGAAGTATGCGTATCAAGAAATCAAGCGGGGGCTTAACGGTTTGGCGCTCGATCTGCAATCGAATTTCCGAGGTTCAGCGGAAGATATCGCTTGTTTCCTGAAGAAAATTAAATCGCTGGGGATGTCGAAAGATAGCATATACTTCTATCTAGGTTTGCTCGTTAAACTGATTTATTCGCGACTGGTGGATGCGGATAGGACGGATGCTGCTTGTTTCGAGACCTGAAAACAGTATCGGCCTAATACAGTTGATTGGCAGAATCTGATTAGTCGACTCGATAAAAGCATGAGATCTTTTGATTCGAGTTCGGAAATAAACAGGATAAGACATCAGATTAATGAACAGTGTTGTTTGGCGGGGGCGCGGGAAACCGGGATTTATCGTTTGTCGATTCCGACTGGCGGCGGTAAAACGTTGGCGTCGCTAAATTTTGCGTTGCATCATGCGCTGAAGACAGGAAAGCACCGGATCATTTACGTGATTCCATATTTGTCTATCACAACTCAGACGGCAAAGACTTTCCGAGATGTACTTGGTCTGAACGCCGATAGCGATGTTCTATTGGAGCATTACTCCACTGCAGGTATGCAACGCTCCGCTGATGTAGCGGATAATGCGTCGAGTGAGTTTGAGGATGCCGGGGAGCATCAGCGCAAGTTGGCGGCAGAGCGTTGGGACAATCCGATAATTGTTACCACTATGGTGGAATTCCTTGAGACTGTCATGTCTGCTCGCGGAACCAAACTCCGGAAATTCCATAATATGGCCGACAGTGTCATCATTTTTGATGAAATACAGTCGTTGCCGATGAACACAATCAATCTATTCAATGAGATCGTCAGCTTCCTATCGAAGATTACCAATTCAACGATTCTTTTGTGCTCTGCGACGCAGCCGTTACTTGAAAAAACCAAACGAGAGAATCTGCTTCTTTCGGAAAAGCCTGATCTTATTGCTGAAACGGAAAGCTATGAAGACAAGCTTCGACGTACAAGAATTGTTGCTTCAACTGAAAATAAAAGCTGCGATGAACTAGGGCAGATTATTTATCAGCAGGCGCGGAAGAACGGCAATTGCTTGGCAATCGTCAACCTGAAAAAGGAAGCGCGTGAGATTTTCCAATGCTTGGAACGACTTGATGTGAATCATGAGTTTGAGCTGATTCGTCTCAGTACTGCCATGTGTGGAAGGCATAGAACGGATTGTCTGAACAGAATCGGTGCGCTACTTGATCCAGGTAATCCGAAACCTGTGATTTGTGTGAGCACACAGCTTATTGAGGCAGGTGTTGACATTTCGTTTGCTTGCGTGGTCAGGGCGATGGCTGGTCTGGACAGTATTATGCAGGCCGCTGGGCGCTGTAATAGGAATGGTGAATCGGTAGAACCAAAGAATGTGTATGTCTATCCATTGAAAGATGAAGACAGCATGGAAAGGTATCTGCCGGATATCGCAATGGGTAAGCAGCTCACTTTACAGATTATGGAGAACTATTCATTTTGGAAAGAGTCGTCGGCATCAGAAAACAAACGATTGCAAAATAAGACATGAATAAATCGATAGAACAGCAACGAAACTGAGCAAACCCCCTTAAATTACAACGAAAATGCGTCACGCCCGAACATTGCTTTCGTTTGCAAAGAAACTCCGCTGGATATAAACTGTCAGCAATTCAAAGCGCAAGCAACGAAGCAAACGCAACAAGGAGGACGACAATGAGTGTCGAAATCTCTGCCGAAAATCGGCAGGAATATCAGGCATGGACGCCGGTTGAGGAAGACTTGGAAGGTCTTCCCAAGAACATTTACGACGTCATCCTGCAAATGCGCGTCGACTGCAGCACAACTGACCGCAACCGCATGCCTTACTACGGTGCAGTCGATGATATCGACGAATTTACCGACATCCCGTACATCGACGATGGGACCCGAGCCCACCAACTCGACATCTACATTCCACACGACGCGATAATGTGCGCCGCTCGCAATTTGCCTGTCTACATCGACGTGCACGGAGGCGGATTTGTCTACGGCTACAAGGAGCTCAACCGCAACTTCTGCATCGCATTGGCCCGACGCGGATTCGCGGTTATCTCCATCAGCTATCGCGTTTACCCACAAGCCGATTTCCTCGGACAATTGCAGGACGTGAATGCGGCCATTGGCTGGTTGCAGAATCATGCGGATGAGTACCCGATCGACCCGAATCGTATGGGTATCACCGGGGATTCCGCCGGAGGCTGTCTATCCCTGTACACGCTTGCAATCCAATCCGACCCAGAATTGCTGGATCGGGAAAAACTGGGATTCAAGCAGACAAATCTTAGGTTCGGTGCCTTGGTGTCCGGCAAATTCGATCTCAGTGAGTATGTGGATGATACTCCGATCACTGACGATAATGAGCCGGATCTGCTTCGCATCCTCGCCAAACCGTTGTTCGGCCGGTTCATCGATGCAGCCGAGTGTTCGAAAATCTATTCGCTCAGGAATCTGACCGGCAAGCTGCCGCCATTGTTCCTGACAACCAGTAGCGATGACTTTATCCAATATGAGTCACTTGCACTGGCTGACGCATTGGCGCGTAACCATGTCGATTTTGAGCTACATGATATCCGACCAGCAAAAGGCGAAGCACTGGGACACATATTCCCGGTCGGTTTGCCGTGGCTGGAGGAAAGCGAATACGTGCTCGACCGATTGAAGACCTTCACGTATGAGGTCATGTAAGAGCTTTTTGTCTCAATGAAAAGGAAAACAAAAGGAAGGTTCAATGATGAACAAGACAATCAAGATAATCGCCACAGCAACGGCTGCCTTGATGATGATTGCCGGCGTGTCCGCCTGCGGCTCCGATACAGGTGGTGACAGCGACAAGGGTCGTGTCTATTACCTGAATCTGAAGCCGGAAGCCTCCGACAAGTGGAAGGCGTTGGCCGAAGAATATCAGAAGGAGACCGGAATCAAAACCACCGTGCAGACCGCGGCCTCCGGCACGTATGAGCAGACGTTGAAATCCGAAATCGCGAAAGACAATGCACCGACATTGTTCCAGGTGTCCGGCAATGTGGGCTTGGCCCGCTGGAAGAAGTACACAGCCGACATGTCAGACAGCGAACCCTATAAGCAGCTGCGAGACCAGAGCACTGCACTGAAAGGCGATAACGGTGAAATCCTTGGCGTCCCGTTCGTCATCGAATCCTACGGGTTGATCTACAACAAGGATCTGCTCAATAAGTATTTCCAGGCGGACTGGTCGACCATCAAGAGCATCGACGATTTGGTCGGGTTCAAAGCGTTGAAGACCGTCGCTGATGAGATTCAAGAGCATAAGGATGATCTTGGCGTCAAAGGCGCGTTCACCTCAGCCGGATTCGACTCCAGTTCCGACTGGCGTTTCAAGGAACAGTTGGCCGCCATCCCATTGTCGTACGAGCTGGACGGTGTGACTGAACAGCCTGCGACCATCAAGGGCACTTATCTTCCGGAGTTCAAGCAGACGTTCGACCTGTATTTGAAGGATTCCACCGTCTCTCCGACTGAACTGAGCGCCAAGACCGGTAATGATGCGACCTCTGAGTTCGCTCTCGGTGAGGGTGTTTTCTACCAGAACGGAACCTGGGCGTGGAGTGACCTGCAGAAGGAAGGCGTCAAGGCCGACATGGTTGGCGCCATCCCAATCTACATGGGTCTGCCCGGCGAAGAGGAAAAGGGTCTGGCGACCGGTTCTGGCGACAACTACTGGGCCATCAACAACAAGGTGTCCGAAGCCGACCAGCAAGCCACCAAGGACTTCCTCAAATGGGTCATCACCAGTGACAAGGGTAAGAAGGCCATGACCGATGACATGGGCTTCGTCACGCCATTCAAGTCGTTCAGTGACATGAAGTCGTCGAACCCGATTGTCCAAGCCGATCAGGAGATGGCTGACGCCGGTAAGCAGGATGTGTCTTGGGCCGGCATTATGTTCATGCCCTCCCAACAGTGGAAAGACGGCGTCGGCAGTGCGATGCTCGAATACGCGCAGGGCACCGGAAAATGGGATGCGGTGAAGACCGCATACGTTGACGGTTGGGCCAGCGAATACGAGGGCACCCACTGATAGGCCTTCTGAAGGGTTCCATGCTCCCATCCCCTTTCTCTTTCGGCTTGGAATCGTTCAGGAGTTGGCGTGGCCTGATGTTTCGACTGCATCGGGCCACCCTTCTCAATTTTTTAGGATCAACGAGGAGTTAACTGTGACCACCATCGCAATGATGCAAATGCGTGTGCAACCCAACGAGCTCAACCGGAATCTGTGGCATATGAGGGAGCTGCTGTCCCTAGTCGGGGACGCCGATGTCGCCCTGTTCCCAGAATGCTGCGACCTCGGATGGGCAGCTGACTCGGCCCCCGAGCAGGCGGAACCTATCCCAGAGGGGAGTACATATCAGAGAATAAGAGATATGGCGGTCGACTTCGATATCGGTATCATCGCCGGAATCACGGAACGTGAAGGCGACCATATATATAACTCCGCGGTATTCATCTCAAATACCGGGGAACTGTTAGGCAAGCATAGGAAAATCAACCTCGTTCCCGATGTCGAAGACATGTATACTTCCGGAACATCGGTCAACGTGTTCGATACTAAGTATGGTCGAATCGGCATCGACATATGCGCCGACAACCACATGGAATCGATCATGATTGGCGAAGCCATGGCGAAAATGGGCGCCAAGATGATTCTCGCACCATCGTCATGGGCTGTACCTCCTGAACGATTAGGAGAAGCATATGGAGAGGAGTGGAAGATGCCTTTCCACCATCTCTCATCAAAATTCGGGGTGGATGTATTCTCAGTTAGTAATATCGGTCCAGTTGTTGATGGAGCATGGACTGGTTGGACCTGCATCGGCAATTCGATTGCCATAACCGACAATGGTTGCTCGACAACGATGCTCACCTACGGAGAGCACGCTGAAGAAGTCAAACTGATTGATTCATCCCATTAATGTGAATAACGAAAGTGGGCTTGCTCCAATGGTGAGGCAAACCCACTTTGTTCTTTCAAATCAGTCGAGCTCCAGACCGTCGCCGTTCTTGTACGGACTTATCTTCTCATAGGCGGCAGCGAGGCCTAGTAGTATTCGCTCGCTGTCTTGTGCGCCGGCGAAGGAGAGTCCGATTGGCATGTTCTGACTGTCACGACCGGCGGGGACGCTGATTTCCGGCAGGTGCGCGCTGCTAGCCAGATAGGAGGCGGCGTATGGGTCGTCGCTGTCGCACTTGTAGGTGCTGTCCTTGGCGTCATGGCGGACGCTGGCGACACAGCTCATGGTCGGGTAGATGAGAGCATCGACGCCGTTCTTGATCATGGTTTGTTCGACAGTGTTGGTGAGTGCCGGCATCTTCTCGTAGATAATCGATTGGACTTCGTCGCTCTTAAACTTGCCGGCGCTCTTCACGTTCGTCTCGTAGCCTTTGATTCGAGCAGGATTGACAGGAGTATTCGTGTCAGCCAGGTCTTTGCTCTTGTCTATCAGCTGTTGAACCGTCTTGGCCTTGCTTCGTCCGTCGTAGCGCATGTAGGTTTCATAGTTGGTGACGAATTCGGCGTCACCGACCGGTCCCATGATGCTGCTCCATAAGCCGGTGTAGGACGTCCAAGTTTGGCCAGGAAGCATGCAATCTCGTTAGCAAATGAGGATTTTGGAGTTTTCTGGCGGAGCGCAATTTCCCATGTCGATTTTGAATGCCGCATGCCATAAGGTCACCAGGCCTATGGGATACGACAATATCAGGGTCTGGCGTCGTGATTTTGAAATCGCTTGCAGCCTATGGAAAAAACACTATATCGATGAAACAAGAAAACAGCATAGACAGGAGGATGTAATAACCATGTATCTTGAACCGAATCGAGATGATCGTGATTACCTGTATGGAAGGTTGTTGGCGCTTGCCGACAATTTCGAGGAAAGCGTCTTGCGTAAGCAGGGAGTCAAGGACCGTCCAACCAATGCAATCAAATTGATGAGCAATTTCACGGCGAAGCCCTATACGACGTGGGGCACATTGTGGAAGCAGCTTACGCCATACCTTAAATCGGCAAACGGTGGTTCCTGGTTCTGTAATGAAGTCGACGATGTTATGGCTTTGTTTAAGGAAGGGGATTTTGAAGATAATAAGGCGCTTTCGCCAATGTTTCTTCTGGGATATTCATGTCAGCGGAGAGCATCTTGATATGAACTGATTTTTGTTCCGCATTTCCCCTAACTCGATGGGAGATGATGGAACCATGGCAAAAGGAACGAGATACACGCCGGAGTTCAAGGCGAAGGCCGTCAGGCTGTTGACCGAGTCGCGCGGCTCGTATTCGTCGGAGACCAAGGCGATCGAACAGGTCGCCAAGGATCTGGGGGTCGCGCCGGAGACGCTGCGCCGTTGGCGCGACAAGACGGACGCCACGGTCGCGGCGGAGACCAAGCAGTCGGCCGAAGACGCGATGGCGGAGTTGAGGAGTTTGCGGGCCGAGGTCGCGCGATTGAGGCGGGCGAACGAGATATTGACGACGGCGTCGGCTTTTTTCGCGGCACGGCTCGACCCGACACGGCGTTGATGGTCGCTTACATCGACGAATTCAAGGACTGTTTCAGGGGCGGGCCGATCTGCAGGGTGCTGGCCGCTTCGCTGGACTGCGGGTTCATCACGCCGCGCGGCTACCGCATGTTCAGATCCAGGCCCGTCAGCCGCATGGCCGCCAGGCACGAGGCGCCGGCCCGCGGCATCCTCGAGATCCATGCCGATTCCTTCATGGCCGTGTACGGGTACCGCAAGACGCACGCCCGGTCGTCGGCGCGGGGCCGGGATCCGGCCGAGATCGGCCGCGACCAGGTGATGAACGTCATGCGGGAATCGGGAATCCGCGGCGTGCGCCGCGGCAGGACGCCCGTCACCACCAAACCGGCGAGGGGCGCGGGCGGCAGGCCCGACCTCGTGGAACGCAGGTTCGAGGCGGAGGCGCCGAACCGGCCGCACGTGGCCGACATCACCTACGTGCGCATGGCCAACGGCTCGTTCGGCCACACGGCGTTCGCCGCCGACGTGTTCGCCCGCAGGATCGTCGGATGGGCGTGCGCCACCACCATGGACACCAGGGAGCTGCCGCTGCAGGCGCTGGAACAGGCGATGTCATGGGCCGCCTCGCATGGCGGCACGGACGGTCTCGTGCACCATTCCGACCATGGCGCGCGGTACATCGGCCTCGTGTGCACCACCAGGGTCGGGGAGTTCGGCATGCTTCCCTCGGCCGGCACGGTCGGCGACTCGTACGACAACGCCATGGCCGAGAGCGCCGACGGCGCGTACAAGACCGGGCTCGTCTGGCGACGCAAGCCCTTCCGGGATTTGAGGGACCTGGAATTGGCGACGTTCCGGTGGGTCTCGTGGTGGAACTCGAAGCGTCTGCGCCAGTCCTTGGGCTACGGGACACCGGGACGGACCGAAACCGAGTATTATGCAAACCAAGCGGCGCAAGCCGCCCCACTATAAGGACGGAACAAAAATCAGGCCATATCATCTAAGCATAAAGCGCAAGAGATTTCTCAAAAAAATAATAGCAACAACTGACTTTTGTAATTATCAGAGTCGATTCATCGCCTATAAGTAAGGAGTATGTGATTATGGCAGCTTTGGATGACATAATGCGGATGTGTATACCGCTTCATGGTTTTTGTGACCGATTTGTGATTATTCAATCGTGTGACTAAAGTAGTTTGTGGCTTTTCGGCTGGCTTCTGTGCCGGCTGGAAGATTGATACAGACTTGATTTGTGTCTGCCGCATGCCTGCGTCGAGTTGCGTTGGATGCGCGGCGGAAACAGATCGCAAGCGAATGGTTCTCAGTACCATCCATGTGAGTCAAGCACACATCTTTGAGAAGCAGTCGCGATGCCGGGAGTTGGGTTCGTCGTAATTTAAACGTCGCATCCGTTCCCGGCTTTTTCATCTTGGTTAGTCTGAATTTAAAAAAAGATTTTGGGTTATTGCCGAGCGTGTCCCATGCGGATAAAGGGGTTATCAGGTGTAATCTATAGCTAATTGTTTTTAAGCCAACGGGGGTCTTATGAGCCGCAAAAAAATAGTTCCGAATTATGCAATTTCTTTGGATATCGGTAATGCTTCCGTTGGATGGGCCGCGTTTACTCCTGATTATCGGTTGATGAGAGCTAAAGGGCGTGAGTTAATTGGTGTAAGGCTATTCGAGCCTGCGCAGACTGCTGAAGCTCGTCGTATGGCTCGTACTACTCGTAGGCGCTACTCTCGTAGACGTTGGCGTTTGCATATGCTTGATGCTATTTTTGATGCTCCCCTGGCAGAGGTGGATCCGTCATTCCTTGCGCGGAGGAAGTACTCCTGGGTTCATCCTGCTGATGAGAACAATGCGGATTATTGGTATGGCGGTGTCTTATTCGATTCGAAGAATCAGGATAAACGTTTCTATAAACAATATCCGACAATTTATCATCTGCGCAAAACTTTGATGGAAGATGACAAGCAACATGATATTCGAGAAGTGTATTTCGCTGTCCATCACCTGTTGAAGTACCGAGGTAATTTCCTTGTTGAAGGTGATTTGGATTCTTCGAGTGTATTCGACTCAAAGAATCTTTTAAATCTTATCGGTGAAATCATTCTGTGTGTATTTGATGAGCAGCTGGATGGATCATGGACGGCAGGAATCGACAAAAAGCGTCTTGCTGATACGTTGTGCACGACAAAGGGTTCTCGCAGTATGCGTGTTGAAAATGCGCTTGCTGTTATTTGTGAGTCGTGTGAACTGCCAAAAGAACAAATCAATGTCATTAAGGCTATTTTTGCTGGTCTAGAGGGAAATAAACTTGATTTAGCGAAGATTTTCCCATCTGAAGAACGTACCAGCGATGAAAAGAAAGCGCTTGGTATTTATACCAAATTTTATATCTGATTTTTGATTATCCGCATAAACACCATACTTTCAAGCACTTTGAAGTATAGAAAATTATTCAATTTACCACGAATTTACCACGATTGAATGAGCCTTGATATGACAATAAAATAGCACTAAAAAGACACCTTTAACACTTAAACGGTGTCTTTTGTTAAAAAGCAATCAATCCTAAGACTAACTGCTTTGTGTGTATAGATATAATTTGATTAAGTTTTAAAACCAGCTTATTTTTTCATCTCTAAATTGAGGGTTCTCGCTGTGCTGATATGGATTGTAGTTATTCAAATTGCAACCATATTCTTTTAATGATTTGATTTTGTTATCTTCTGTCCATTCAATTAAGGAAATACCGTCAAATTCTTCAATACTTCCTGTATTCATTTCATTTTTAAAATACCACTCTACAACAGTTTGATTTCCCTTATGAAAGAACTGCTTAATATCCCAAATAATAACTTTACCACGAGTATTCCATTCGCTAAACCAATGTTTTACTGTTTTAAGGTTTTCATATTTAGGACACCAGCTTTCCGTATAAACAACATCTTCTGTGAAAATTCTATCCATTCCTAAATCTTGCTGTTTAAGCCACATATCGAACCATAAGTGAATGATTTTTTCTCTCTCATTCATAATAGAACACCTCAATCCTAAGACTAACTACCTTGTATATATGGATATAAAATTGTCAAGCTGGAAGTCAACTATCTTACGATAAATCTATAAATTGCATAGGCAACCCATATAATCCAAGAAAAAGCCCATAAATCAAAGAGAATACTTACTGTTAAATAAATGATAGCAACGGCGATTGCTATTATCCAATTTTCTTTTTGGTTTTTTTCCATAATTGACCACCTCCACAACTTCTAATATGTCGCTTTCTTCATATCCATATTATACCATTCTCGTATCAGCACCACAATAAAATTTTATGCACCGATAATCTTATTGAACAGCTCTAACAGCACATCATTTCATCATTCCTTTCTTGGTACGAAAAAAGCAGTCAATCTTTATATTAACTGCTCTATTTGTAGTAATATTAAGTTGTCAAAATTACAATTTTATTGATTGAAGCATAATCAATACTCACTTTTATCCGATATTGAGTAAACTATGAATTACCCATGGTTGAGCTGTAATCATAACTATAAATATATAAATTGTATATAACATTATTTCGACCATGTCATTAACATTTTCGGACTGAAGCCTTTTTCTAAAATTGATGGGTAAAATTTTTGATAGCAGATAATATATCAAATATCCTAAACATGCTCCTACAGTATTTATGATAAGGTCATTTATATCTGTTGCCCCCCAGCCAAACATCTGAACAATTTCAATAGATAAGGAAAACAGAAAGCCAGTTAAGGTAACATTCTTTATATGCTGATACTTTTTATACAGTAATGGTAAGAAAAAGCCCAAAGGAACAAATAAAACAAGATTTAGTATGGTATCTATTGGTCCGCTTATCATACCACAAAATGGAATTATAGAAATTTTTGGACGAAATGATATTGTGCTTGTATAACCAATACCTGTTACAGTTAAAATTCCAAATAAATAATAACAAAACACAAACACAGCGATAATATGAAAAACACTTTGTTTTCGTCCCGATTTTTTTAACACAAAAAAATACAATATAAGAACTGGAATTATAAACACATACCCACTTATTGAACGAATAAGAATATCGGAAATTGGTAACATATTTTTCACTCCTTTACATGAACTCATTACATATATTTGTCAGTCCGTTTCTTCCATAAAGATAACAGCAAAAATTAAAAATTATCCAACGAAAAATCGAAAATTTTTCTTAAAATTTTATTTATTCTACATACTCATATTATAGCAATTCCATGTATTCGCTACAATAAAAAATTATCGTATTAGAAAATTGACTGTTCATACGGTATATGTTCCTTGTCGCTAGCTTTAATACGGTGTCCTTTGTTCCAAAACATACGCATAAATCAATCACTCTTTCTTGGTACGAAAAAAGCAGTCAATCCTAAGACTAACTGCTTTGAATAAATATGAATAAGAAATACTAACGATAGAAACCATAATAAAATATGAATATAATAAGTATCATAATAAATGGAGCAATTATCAGCAACCAATATGAAGTGTGTTTTTTCTTTTCAGCTTCATATCGTATATTTTGAAAGTCATTCTCTGATAATTCTTTATTTAACATTTGCATATCAACATTCTTGCTGGAATAATTATCTGCACCATCTATCGTTTCAATTTCATCTTTCAATAAATAATCTGTTGTAATATTAAAGTAACTACTCAATGCAACTATCTTATCCATATCTGGAACACTCTGAGAACTTTCCCATTTAGAAACAGCCTGCCGAGATACATTTAAAGCATTAGCTAAATCTTCTTGAGAAATTCCTTTCTTTTTTCTTTGTAATAGAATTTTCTGTGATATATTCATGTGAACTGCTCCTTTCTTTATTTAGTCATATTCTATCAAACAATATAGTTGCAATTCTACATATTGCACATGGTAATTTGTCAACTAATGGTTGCGAAAGCACTTTTTGAAGATTTTGTGCTTTGTATTCAAATTATACCATTACCATATATCCGCTACAATGAAAATCTATCCAACAATCCTATTTTTTTCGGCTGTCCCTGCGGTGTAGGGTTCTGTGGACTGCCTGCGTTCTGATTACCCTTATTCTTCAACGCAATATCCTTTGTCTTTACATATCAATTTATGTACAGTATTTGTAATCAAAGTTTTTGATGTTCTTTCACCTGAATTGAAGTACTCCAATTCAGGTGCTCCATTCCTTTATCTCCTCTTGATTATCTAACACAGAAAAGAAAAAGCCCTGTCAAGAGCCTTGCCACCATTGGTGGTGCTTTGCACTCTTTACTGGGCTTTTTGTTTGCTGTATCTTCTACAAAGAGGAAAAGGGTTACTCGTCCTCATCATCAAAATCGTTATTTTTCAATACTTCCCGTAATAATTCCATATCTTCTTTTGAATTGGGGTTTATCATTTTTACGACTTGATAAGGTGTCCTATATTTATGTCCCTCTATGCTTTCACCGAACATATCCATGCTGTATAAATCATCATAGTGGTCTAACAGTTTTTGAAACTTCAAATGCTGGATAAATTCTTTGATTGGATAAAGGTCGGACGCTACAATGCTTTTTCCGTTGATGTAGTCGGTAATATATTCCCGTAACTTTTCCAACTCATATTCCAGCCATTCTTCCTCGCTGTCAAAGAAGTTGTCATAATGTCCATGTTTTAGTTCTGCATTTAATCGTTCTTCAATTCTTAAAAACTGGCAGACTTCCTTTTCGGCTTGATTAACATACTTCCATTCTCCCGACAGTAATTCATTTGGGGTTACACCCAGCACGTCCATTATCTTTTCTAATGTATCGAAGGTAGGAAAATTCACACCTCGTTCAATCTTGGAAAGGCTCTGCATATTGATACCGATTTTATCCGCAAGTTCCTGTTGTTTCATTCCTCTGTGTTTTCTTATGGTCTGTATATTCTCTCCTAAGAAACTGATTTTCTTTTCGTAATGTTCCATAACTTAGTATAACCGCTCCTTTCGTTGCTTTTCTCGGTGTTTATAAGCATATCATACTTAATATTTATCAAAAAGTCAATCAAAACTTCTTGACAAGTAATTCTAATGGCGTTATTATCGTATTAGATAGGGTGATTAAGCACGCTAGGGTCAATCACACGCTTGAGTAAGCATAGAAAAGATGTATTTTCACTTTGATAGCATGAATAAGCATGGACTATCAGACAGAAAATAAGGTTTCTGACTGGGGCTGTTCCGTTTAGCCACGAGCCTTACAAGGCTCGTGAGCGTTAAGAACGGATCAGACACAGGAAGAAAGGGAACGCCTTTAGGCGTTCATAAAGGGCGTATATGTAACACCGCCCTGCGTATACATGTCATAGTACCTAGAAACTGTGATAAATAAAGGAAAAAACACAATTTTTACCCCGCAAAAAACGGGGCATACGAAAGGAGCAATGCACTATAACTACACACAAAAATTTATCCGTTAAGATTGATTACATCAGCATTGTATTTGATACCGCAACCGCTGAAGATGTAATCATGCACATTTTAGATTTACCGACTGATATTTTCAATGTGTATCCAGCAACGATAAAATTCAAGACTTATCAAGCACGCTGGCAGATTGGAGATATTTATGTATCGGGGGACGCAAGAAAGACAGAGGACAACCCACAGGGGCTAGGCTGTTATCTTGTTATGACTGGCAGAGGTTGTGATGATATTTTCCGTATTCTCGACAGTAGGAATTATACCTTTGGGGATATGTTCCGACGCTGTGAGCGAAGATACGGACTGGATAATTTCCATTTCACAAGACTTGATATTGCCATTGATGATAAGAACGAAAAGCCATTCTTTACCATAGAGCAGATAAAGAAGAAATGCGAAAAAGAGGAATTTATCTCGAATAGTGAGGGCTACCACTTTGACGAAAGCAAGTTTGATGATTTCGACACCGCAAAGACCGTTTATATCGGTGCTGGAAAATCGGGATTGTCCTACCGCTTTTATGATAAGGATAAGGAAGTCTGTTCAAAACATGATAAGACGCTTGATGAAGTCGGCAGTTGGAAACGGACAGAAATGCAACTGCGTGATGATAAGGCTCATGTTTTTGCCATGACATTCAAAGACAGACCACTTGAACTTGGGGAACTGGCTTTCGGGCTATTGGCAAACAACCTACGCTTTGTCGTGCCAAACAGAAATGAAAGCAATAAGAGCAGATGGAAAACGTGTCGGTTTTGGGAACGCTTTTTAGGGGCTGTGGAAGTCTTGAAACTGCAAGTGCCGAAACTACATAATTCCCTTGAGGAAACACAGCAATGGCTTACAGAGGGTGGCGTGATTTCCGCTGTCAAAAGTTTTTACTTCTTAGAAGAACATGACGCATTAGGCGGACTGGAAAAAGTGGGAACTATGCTCGATAAGGCAAGATACAGCACTTCCCTTTCCAGTAAATTAACCGCCCACTTACAGAGGATAGACCGCACCGACCTTATCCCCTATATCCAGTATGACACGAAACATGGGAAAGGGGGTATCTGATGAATAACAACGATATTCCTGTATGGGAAAAATACACCCTTACCATTGAAGAAGCGTCAAAGTATTTCCGTATCG
>OJRV01001452.1_pt1 | contig 26541 bp, 27 predicted proteins | sample 1599241 | NCBI WGS metagenome assembly OJRV01 (sample SAMN04168656, study PRJEB22393) | human gut metagenome | biome: human gut microbiome; feature: stool | host: Homo sapiens | collected 2014-03-17 | reverse complement strand
GATTTAACTTGTGCAACACCGTTGCACAAGTCAGGGAAGAAAAGTCGTGAAATTCTTGCTGAACAAGTTGGCGAAAGCTATGAACAAGTTCGCAAATTTATCCGTCTAACAAGTCTTATTCCTGAGCTATTGGAATTAGTGGATAATTCTGTACTAAAGGAAAAGGATAAACTGCAAATAGCACTCCGCCCGGCTGTAGAATTATCTTACTTAAAAAAGGAAGAACAGGAGGATTTGTTTCAGGCTATTCAGGATATGGACTGTACCCCGTCCCATGTACAGGCAATCAAAATGCGGCAGTTTTCCCAGCAGGGAAGATTAGACAGCAATGTGATCTTTTCTATCTTAGAGGAAGAAAAACCAAACCAAAAAGAGCAGTTTAAAATCCCGAAAGAGCGCATCAGCAAATATTTTGCACCGGGGACGCCCGTGCAGAAAATTGAAGATACCATTGTTAAGGCACTGGAATTGTACCGCAAACGTCAGCGCAGTATGGAACGATAACCGTGTTACTAACAAGGGAGCATTGCGCTCTTTTTTAGAAAAGGAGTTTTTTTGCTTCTCCCCCTCTCCGCACCTCACCCCCTCTGCCAGCTAAACAAACCAGCTAAAAAAGAAGATAGATTCGTACATTTGCAGAAAGATGTTGTTTAAGAATATAATGGGGGTAAGTGAAAGGGGGAATAGCTGTGAAAAAAAGACTGATTGCTGTCATAACTTTTGCACTGGTATTGTTATCAAGCTGCGGCGGCCAAAGCGGCCTCAATGACGATACGACGAGCGTAGGACGGTATGAAAACAGTAGAATAGAAAATCGGGAGGGATCAGAAACGGAGAGCAGCGCCCGATCTTCTTTTTTAGAGAGTGAATCGGAACTGTCAGAAAAAACTCTTGATTCAGAGCAAACGGAAAGCACTACAGAAAGCAAAACGGAGCAGAGAAAACAGACAGGTACTGCCAGCAAATCGTCACAGGAAAATAAACAGCAGGCACAAACAGGGCAGAAACAATCTGCCGGTAAAACGCCCCAAACGCAGAAAGAGCAAGCTGCGTCCAGTAAAGAGCCGCAAACGCAAAAGCCAGAAGCAGCACCGGAGAAACCCTCAGCTTCTTCCAAACCAAGTACAGTATCAAAAGCAGAAAGCAATCCATCATCTACTCCGCAAGCTCCGGCTTTTCATGTTTCCGAATATATACAGCTTGCAAAGAACTATGGCCAGAATGTAGGACTTGCATTGGACAGCACAGCTACAGATTGTTGGGACGATCCCATTACAGCGAACGCGAATTGCCGGTATTTAAAACGGGATATACAAGACCGGCTTGACTGGTATAAGGCAAGTGGCTTTACTGCCTTTTGGGTATGGTCGGAACAGGTAGGAAGTGGAGAATACCTGATCTATATTGGCTACGCATAAATCTCATAATACAAACATTAGGCACACCGAAAAAGGGTGTGTCTTTTTTTATACTCAAAAATAAGGAGGTAACACGATATGAAGCTATTGAAAAAGCCCCTTTCCATATTCCTTGCAATGATGATTTGTATGCTGGGAATAGGCACAAATTTTACGAATATCGTATCAGCCGCAGCCGAGGAAATGACAGCATATATGATTGATATTCCTCGAAGTATCGACCCGCAGAAAACAGGCTGGGGACACCCAGCATTGAAATGTTTGGGAGGTTGGTCTATTGATGAAGGGAACTACTATACAGTCCATGCTCAGGACAGCTTTGAAGGCAGATTGATTTACTGTATTGAATTAGGGGTCGGTATGTACACTGGAGATCAGTTTAAACGGCGGGGTGAAGATTACTGGGATAACTACCCCTCAGACAGAAATCCAACGATTTCCCCTACAGTTATCAAAGCATACATTGGGCGAATTTTGCAGTATGGACAGCAAGGGAATGCAAATGTAAGCTGGAACAGTACGATACCGGCTCATGCCAAGGAACTTGCCGGATATATTGCAACCCAGCTTCTTATATGGGAAACAATCGTAGGAGAGCGTGACAGCCAGTTTAATCATGTCAATGCAAATGCACAAGGAAAAAACAACGTTAAGGAATATATTCTCCCGAATAACCCGATACGAAGTGAAATTTTCAGCGCGTATTCTAAAATTGAAAGTCAAGTAAAGAAACATACTATGCTGCCTAGCTTTTTTGCACGAAGTTCTGGTAGTGCCGGTACTTATGAATTAAAATGGGACGGGAAAAAATATTCTGTTACATTAACTGATAAAAATAATGTCCTGTCTGATTATACATTTTCCAGCAGCACCGCAGGGTTAAAGTTTTCTGTAAATGGGAATAAGCTGAACATTACTTCTGAAAAGGCTGTAAAAGGGCCAATTTCCATTAGGGCTGATAAAATCAACAGTAAACGAAGCGGTATAGTTGTTTGGACTGATGGAGATGGGAACAGCCAAGATACTGTGACATATGGGGTAAGTGTGTCTGATCCAATTTCCGGGTATATGAATCTGGAAATCAAAACCGGAAATATGAAGTTAATCAAAATTGCAGAAGATGATAAAGTAGAAGGTATATCCTTTAACATTACCGGAGAAGGGTATGCCGCTACCAAAACTACTGATTCCAAAGGGGAGATCAACATTTCGGATTTAAACCCCGGAATCTATACGGTGACGGAACAGACGGAAAATAAATATGAGCCGCAGGCCACTCAACGAGTAACTATCGTTAGCGGACAAACTGTTGCCGTACATTTTAACAATACCCTGAAACGCGGCGATTTGAAAGTAACCAAGACAAGTGAGGACGGTCTGGTAGAGGGTGTAAAATTCCATCTAACCGGTACATCACTTTCTGGTTTGGCGGTGGACGAATATGCTGTATCTGATGATTCAGGCATAGCAAAATTTGAGGACGTATTGATCGGGACGAATTATACGCTCGAAGAAATAGATACAGGAATTCAATATGTAGTGCCGGAAACACAGAAAACAGCGATTGAATGGAACAAGGTAACAAATAAGAGCGTCCATAACGTCCTTAAAAAGTTCCGGGTTACTGTTACGAAGTCGGATTCTGAAGCTGGAACGGCACAAGGCGGGGCTTCCCTTGCCGGAGCCACCTATGGGATTTATAAAGGAAATACTCTAATTGACAGCTATACCACAGACGAAAAAGGACAGTTCACCACTTCCTATTATATTTGTGATGATGATTGGAGTATCCGTGAAATCAATCCCAGCGAGGGCTATCTTTTGGATTCTACTATTTATCATGTAGGAGCAGAGCCGGAGCTTTATACCATTGAACTGAATGATACCGCCCTTGATGTAAACGAACAGATTATCAAAGGCAATATCGCTATTATCAAGCACACAAATAATGGGGACACGCAAATTGAAACACCGGAGGAAGGCGCGGAATTTGAGGTGTTTCTAAAATCGGCAGGAAGCTATGAATCGGCAAAGGAAAGTGAGCGCGATTATCTTACCTGTGATGAGAATGGATTCTGCCAGTCGAAGGATCTGCCCTATGGCATTTATACCGTCCGCCAGACAAAAGGCTGGGAAGGCCGGGAGCTGATCGACGATTTTGATGTATATATTGCAAAGGACAGCCAGACTTACCGTTTCCTAATCAATAACGCTAATTTTGAAAGCCGCCTTAAAATCGTCAAGGCAGACGCAGAAACCGGAAAAACAATTCCTTATGCGGGGGCGGGGTTCCAGATTTATGACCCGGACGGAAATTTGATTACGCAGACATTCACTTACCCGGAGATTACAGAAATTGACACCTTTTATACCAATTCCGAGGGTTATTTAATTACCCCGGAACCGCTTGCATATGGCTTCGGTTATTCTTTGGTTGAGGTGCAGGCACCCTATGGCTATGTCCTGAACAGCGAGCCGCTGTATTTTGATGTAACACAGGAAAATTCCAGCGAGGAAAGCGGGATTACTGTGATCGAAGTCGTTAAGGAAAACACAGCCCAAAAAGGAATTATCAAAATCAGCAAAACCGGCGAGGTATTCGCTTCCGTAACAGAGAGCGAAGGGATTTATCAGCCGGTATATGAGGTTCAGGGACTTCCCGGAGCGGCCTTTGAAATTATTGCAGCAGAAGATGTCTATACTCTTGACGGTACGCTCCGCTATTCCGCAGGTGAAATTGTGGATACTATTACCACCGGGGCGGACGGAACCGCACAGAGCAAACCGTTGTATCTTGGAAAATTTAAAATTCGCGAGGCAGAGTTTCCGTCAGGTACGGTAGATACTGGTGCGGAACCGCAAATTGTGGAATTAACCTATGGCGGTCAGGAGGTAGAGATTACCGAAACTCATGCCGCATTGTATAATCAGCGTCAAAAGGTTCGGGTAACGCTTGATAAGGTGCTGGAGCAGGACAAGAAATTCCAGATCGGCATGAATGATGAGGTAACGGCGGTCACTTTTGGTTTATTTGCGGGAGAAGATATTACGGCAGCAGATGGAACAGAGATTCCTAAAGACGGGCTGATTGAAATTCTTTCCCTGAATGAAACCAGCAGTTCCGAGTGTAAAACCGATATTCCTTTCGGGCATTTCTACTTGAAAGAACTATCTGCGGACGACCATTATATTTTGAACGGTGAAACATTCCCGATTGTTTTTGAATATGAGGGGCCTTCTGTGCCGGTTGTAGAAATCAAAGCTAACAACGGCGAAGCAATCGAGAACAAACTCATTCGCGGAAAAATCGAAGGCAGGAAAACCGATGAGAATGGTACGGGACTTGAAGGCGCTGTAATCGGACTGTTCCGAGAAGATGAAACTGAATTTACTGCCGAAAATGCGTTGTTGACCGCCGAATCTGCGGAGGACGGCGCATTTTCTTTTGAGGGCGTACCTTATGGGAATTGGCTGTTAAAAGAGGTACGGAGCGTAACCGGGTTCGTCCTTTCAGATGAGATATTCCCTGTTTCGATTGATAAGGACGGGACAATAGTAGAAATCACCATTGAGAACCAACGTGTTTATGGAAATCTCCGTTTGACAAAGATAGACAAGGACTACCCCGGTACTAAATTGACCGGCGCGGAATTTGAAGTGTATCGTGATTCCAATGGCAATCAGAAGTTGGACGAAAGCGATGAAATTCTTGGAGAAATGGAAGAATCCAGCACCGGTATTTATGAAATGGCACATGTCGAGTACGGCGGTGTGTTTGTTAAAGAATCCAGAGCACCGGAAGGTTTTCAGCTTGATGAAAATGCTTACTATATTGAAATTACAGAAAACGAAAAGATTTATGATGTGGAAAACGAGGCAGGAAAAGGCTTTGTCAATGCGCCGCAGGTCGGCTCTCTGAAAATCATCAAGACTTCCTCGGACGGCAAGGTCGAGGGATTCTCGTTCCGTGTCACCGGTCCGAACGGATATGTCGGAGTATTCACGACGGATAAAAACGGCGAGATCACCATTGATGATCTCCGTATCGGGGAGTATGTGGTGTCCGAGGTGTCGGACGGTGCATCTTACGCCTATGTGCTGCCCGCCGACAAGACGGCATCCGTGTTTGAAGGTGCGGTGACAAAAGTGGAGATGCACAACGAACTCCGTGACACGCCGAAAACCGGGGACGACAGCAATCCCGCCCTGTGGTTTGCCCTGCTCGGTGTTTCCGCTGCGGGTGCTGCTGTGCTGGACATAGTCGGATTCAGAAAACGCAGAAAGGAGGATGTGGAGTAATGGAGCTGAAAACCCTTCTGGCGATCGGGCTGGTCGTATTTATCGTCGGCGCTTTGATCTTCCTGAAGATCAAAGCCAAGAAAAAGTAATCCTTTGGGGCAGCGGAAACCGCTGCCCCTTTTACATATCCCGAAAAACAAAAAGGAGGCAAAAATCATGGTTCATTTCTTTGATGCGGACATAGCAAAAAAACACGGAGTCAATGCGGCGGTGCTGGCCTGCTTCCTTTGGGATTGTATCGAGCAGAAAAGCACCGAATCGCCGCAGCTTCATGAGGGCAAGGTCTGGCTGCGCTGTTCGGTGCAGATGATGACCGGCTTTTTCCCGTTCCTGTCCTACGATGAGATCCGCTATGCCCTGAAACGGCTGGTCAAGGGGCGGGTGCTCACCAAGGGACGGTTCAACGAGAGCCGCTTTGACCGCACGAACTGGTACGCCTTTACCGAGTTCGGACAATTTTTGATGACGGAAAGCGAGGGACGGACGCAATGAAGGACGGCAGACACATCATTTGGAGCAACGACATTGACTACGACGACTGGCGGGAGGACTTGGAGGAGCAGTACCCCGACCTCACCGAAGCCGAGCGCATGGAGCTAATGTATGAGCTGAACAGCGACTATCTGGACGACGAGCGCTCCAATCTGGACATTCAGCTCTCCCGTCCCATTCTCGTTGTCGGTGATCTGGGGCTTTGGAACGGCCGTCGCATGGGGTATAAGGAGATTCCGAGCGGCAATATCCGGGACTGCCTTTACAGCGAACGGGACATAGATTACAGCACTTGGTATGTGGATAAAAACGGCGACTTCCGCTGTGACGCCATCCATCACGACGGCACGAACCATTACCTCTACCGTGCCTATAAGGACAGCGTGAGCGACACGCAGATCGAGAATCTGAAAGAAAAAATCTACCGGGGCATTGCCACCCGTGCGGACATTACAAGAGTGACCCGCAGGCTGGGCGACGAGATCGCCCATGTTTACGGCTTTCCCATCCCCCGCAGGCAGGCGCCGGTGCAGGAGCGATAACGGAGGCAGCTATGATGAATGTACCAGATACAAGGGACTGCGCTTTTGAAGCCTTTATTACCAACCTCGGCAAATACAACGAGGGCTTTTTGGTGGGCGAATGGGTGGAGTTCCCCGTGACAAATGAAGAAATGCAGGAGGTTTTCCGGCGCATCGGCATCGGGCGGCGCTATGAGGAATGGTTCATCACTGACTATGACTGCCCGGATGCGACCATCGGCAAGGTACTCGGAGAATACGAGAGTCTGAGCGAGTTGAACTATCTTGCCGGGCAAATCATGAAGCTGCGAGAAAGCGAAGAATTTTGGCAGGCGGTTTTGGACTTAGGCGAGAATACCGGCAGCGTGCGGGAGCTGATCAACCTGACCGAGAATTTGGACTGCTTTGATTACCTGCCCGGTGTGCGGAATGACTACGACCTCGGCTATTACTGGATCGAGGAAAGCGGCTGCTACGACACGAGCAACCTTGGCGCACTGGCAAATTATATCGACTATGAAAGTTTTGGGCGCGATATTCGGTACGAAGAAGGCGGCATGTTCGGGGATAACGGCTATGTGCGGTCAAACGGTGGGCACTTTGTGGACATCTACGACGGCGACATCGAAAGCATCCCCGAAGAATATCGGATCAGCTCGCCTGTTGTGATGGAGCGTACCGAAATCCAATATCAGACGGAGCAGCCGGAACGATAGAGTGTATACCTTTAATATTAAACGACGCAAGCGGTGCAGAGAAAGCTGCGCCGCTTTTATGTTAGAAGAAATGTGAAGCAGATTGAAAAAGATATGCATAACATGAAGTTTTTCTGGAATTTTAGCAAAAACTATTGATTGAAACGGCGTTTTTGGCTATACTAATAGCAAGGAGGCGATACCATGATCGTTAGACCCTACTATTTGGATATACTGAAAACCTATCGGGATGTTCCGCTGGTGAAAATACTTGCCGGAATCCGCCGCTGCGGAAAATCGACCATTTTGGATATGCTAAAAGACGACCTGCTCGGCAGCGGCATTTTGGCAGACCATGTGATCCACCTTCGCTATACTTCGGAGGAACTGGACGAGGGCATGACCGCCAAGCAGATGTACCGGAACATCAAGGAGAAAATAACCGACAGCGAGCGTTACTATCTTCTACTGGACGAAGTACAGGAAGTGGACGGCTGGGAAAAGGCAGTCAACAGTCTGCTGGAGGATTTCAATACCGACATCTATGTGACCGGTTCCAACTCTAAGCTGATGTCCAGCGAAATCTCCACCTATCTGACGGGTCGTTATATCTCCATCCCCGTCTTTACCCTGTCCTTTGCCGAATATCTGGAGTTTAAGAAGGACAGCGGCCGCACGCCGAAAGAACTTTTGAACGAATATATCCGCATGGGTGGCTTTCCCATCGTTGCGCTCGGAAACTTCGATGAGCGTTCGTCCTATCAGATCGTCGAGGGAATCTACAATTCCGTTATCACCAGCGACATCACCAAGCGGCACAATATCACGAACTTTGACCTGTTCAACCGTGTGGTGAAGTATGTTGTGGAGAATGTCGGCAAGACTTTTTCTGCCAACGCCATCGTAAAATTCATGAAAGGTGAAGGGCGCTCCCTTTCGGTGGAAGCGGTCTATAACTATCTGGAGTGGCTGGAAAAGGCTTTCGTGATCTATCGCTGCCAGCGGTACGATATGCAGGGCAAGACGGTTCTCAAAACCCAAGAAAAGTTCTACCTTGCGGACGCTTCCCTCAAATACTGCATGATGGGATTTAACCCGAAATCTGTTGCTGCCATGCTGGAGAACATCGTGTACTTTGAACTTCGGCGGAAAGGCTATGATGTTTATATCGGCAAAAACGCCACTAAGGAAATCGACTTTGTGGCCGTACGGCGGGACGAGCGAATCTATGTGCAGGTATGCCGCAATCTGCCGGAGGAGTCTGACCGTGAGATCGCCAACCTGTTGGAGATCAAAGACCATTACCCTAAATATGTGGTGACGCTGGATGAACTAGCCGCAGGCAACATTAACGGTGTCAAGATCATGCATTTGGCGGATTTTCTGCTGAGCAAGGACTATTAAACGGTTTCAGCATATAAAATGGTCGAGATATATGCAGATAATCGCATAGCCGGACGGCTTTCATCCATGTGAGAGCTGTCCGGTTTATTTTATAACAGGGCGTTATAGCAAGCCGTTGTCCTCCCAAGTCAGAAAAATGTGCGAATTCGCAGTAGAAAAAGTCGGAAAAATGTGTATCCAACTTCTGAAAGATCAAAGACTTCTATGAAACGGCAACATATCGGATATACCAATGCCGTGGCCTATCTCAAAAAATCAAAGCGATCGAAACAGACGGCACGGAACCCCCGTGCCGTTTTCTGCATATACAGTTCTGTTATCTGCATATAAAACGGTCAAAGTATATGCAGATAACTACATAGCCGAGAGGTTTTCATTCTGAAAGCCCCTTGGCTATTTTTATGTCAGAACGGAGGTGAAACATATGCCATATATCCCGCCGGAGGTGGTGGCGAGAGCTCGTGAGATGGACTTGCTGACTTATCTGCGGACTTACGAGCCGCAGGAGCTGGTGCATTTCGGGGGCAGCACCTACTGCACCCGTGAGCACGACAGCTTAAAAATCTCCAACGGCAAATGGTGCTGGTTTTCCCGTGGAATCGGCGGCTATTCTGCGCTGGACTATCTCATTAAGGTCAAAGAGATGCCCTTTACGCAGGCGGTCGAAACCATCATGGGGAATCTGTCAGCGGCACCGCCCGCCTTTACCCAAGCTCCAAAGGCACCGAAAGAAAAGGTACTGCTTTTGCCGCAGGCCAACCGTAGCGCCACCCACGCCGTCGAATACCTGCACCGCAGAGGAATCGACTACGAGCTGATCGATTTCTGCATCCAAACCGGCCGCCTTTATGAGAGCTATCCCTATCACAATGTGGTGTTCGTCGGCATAGATGCGGACGGCAAGCCCCGCTACGCCAATCAGCGAGGGATCGGCTCGGACTTCATCGGGGATGCCAACGGCAGCGACAAGCATTATTCCTTTGGGATTCCTGCGGTGGCTGCAAGCGACACACTCCACATGTTTGAGTCGGCGGTGGATCTGCTGTCCTACGGGACGCTGCAAAAGCTGGACAGTAAGGACTGGCGCAGTGAAAACCTGCTCTCCCTCGCCGGGGTCTACAAACCAAGGGCAAAAATCGAGGAAAGCAGTCTGCCCGCCGCACTGGTACGGTATCTTTCCGAGCATCCCCATATCCGCCGTGTGGTGCTGCGGCTCGACAACGACGCCACGGAACGGATCGCCGCAGAAACCATCAAGACCCTGCTGCCGAGAAAGTATGCGGTCACAGTAGACATCCAGCCGCCCCCGCAGGGCAAGGACTACAACGACTGCCTTTGTATGCGGCTGGGATTGCCCATTACCAAGCGCAGAGAAAGGAGCAAAGAACGGTGAGTGACTTTATGAGTCCGGGACGGCGCATCCGGCATTATCGTATGCTGCGGGGCATGACGCAAAAGGCGCTGGGCATCGCCGCAGGCTTTCCACCCGAAACCGCTGACATCCGCATCGCACAGTATGAATCCGGCGCAAGGACACCGAAGCGAGAACTGCTGTGCCAACTGGCAGCGCCGCTCGGCGTTTCTCCCTCCCAGCTTACCGTTCCCCGCATCAAAAGCCATGAGGTGCTGAAACAGCTGCTACTTGCGCTGGAGGATGAATATGGGCTGACGGTCACGATTATGATTACGAAAAACAACGAAAGGAAAATTTGCAATGGAAAATGAAAAGAAAATCAAGGTGGTACTGCTGGAACCGGGCAAGCTCGCCCGTGCGGTCGAGATCGATGCGTCCCTTGTCGGGATGCAGAAAGTGGTGGACGGTCTGATCGAGCCGTTCTATCCCTTTGAGGAGCAAGTCTGCATCGTCTGCAATGAGGAAAGCAAGATCAACGGGATGCGCCCGAACCGCAGCGTGAAGAACGACGACGGCGTGATGGTGGACTTCATCTTCGGTCCCGCCTTTATCTGCGACTGCCGAGGCGAAAATCTGGACAGCCTTTCCGACGAGCAAATCAACCGCTACGGCAAGATGTTTCGCTATCCTGAACACCTTGCAAGGGTGAACGGCACGCTGTTCGGCATCCCGTACCGCCCGCAGCCGGAGCAGGAGCGGTGATATTATTTCGGTCGGTGGCAAAATGTTCGGCCTATGGGACGAACGCTATGCACTGTACCAGCAAGCATCGCCGTTGTGATACCACAACGGCACTTGTCAGGGGTAGCCCCTGAAACCCTTTCGTCCCCACCCATGCGGAGGAGGATATTTTTATACCCGAAAGGAGGTCACAGCCGGTGAATGAACCCATGACCTTTTTGGACTTTTTCAGCGGTGTCGGCGGTTTCCGCAAGGGCTTTGAGCTTTGCGGTATGGTCTGCAAAGGCCACTGCGAGATCGACAAATTCGCAGACCGCAGCTACCGCGCGATCCACGATGTAAAGGAGGATGAATGGTATGGCGAGGACATCACCAAAACCGAGCCCGCCGACCTGCCGAGAGTCAACCTCTGGGCAGGCGGATTCCCGTGTCAGGACATTTCTGTATCTGGCCGGCAAAGAGGGCTTGCCGGAAAACGAAGCTCTCTCTTTTTTGAAATTGTTAGACTCCTCAAAGGCACGCCTGCCGAAGATCGACCCGAATGGCTTGCCCTTGAAAATGTTAAAAATCTGCTCTCCGTTAATCGAGGATGGGACTTTGCGACCGTTCTCCATTCGTTGGCCGAAATCGGCTATCATATCGAATACGGACTGCTTAATTCACGCTTCCACGGCGTTCCGCAAAACCGGGAACGCATCTACCTTGTCGCTTATCGACATTTTAGAGCCGAGGGTGGACGAAAAGTATTTCCTGTCACCGCAGGCGACGGCAAGGCTCTTATACAGTTGATCGGCGGCACGCAGGGCAAGCGGGTCTATGACCCCGCAGGCGTGAGCTGTACGCTGATGAGCGAGGGCGGCGGCTTTGGCGGGCGCACGGGCATGTACTTCATCGACCTGTGCAAAGGTGAACCGAGGCTGACCGAGCATGCCCGCTGTATCAAGGCAAGGTATGACAGCGGCATCACCAACCACAGCGGTGACAAAAGCGGCGTTCTTTGCATGAGCGGCGAGTGCCCGGACCGCACCGAAGAAACGGCGCTCATCCAACTAAAACGGGGTACGCCGAAAATCTTGGAGCAGGAGCACACCAAATGCCTGATCGCAGGCTATGACAAAATCGGGATCAGCAACCGGGGCGAAAGCTCCGGTATTTTTTATGGCTGCCGTGCCGTCCTCACTCCCGACCGGGAAAACAAGCGGCAGAACGGACGGCGCTTCAAGGCGTGCGGCGAACCCGCCTTTTGTCTGAATACGCAGGACAAGCACGGCGTTTATCTCTGCGCCTGCGATTTCTGCGAATACGCTTTGCCCGTCAAGCGAGCAAAGGAGGCAGATCAGAGCAAACCTGAAAACGGCTTCGCACTTCCGCTCGGCTGCGGACGAATCCGCAAGCTGACGCCCCGTGAGTGCTGGAGGCTGCAAGGCTTTTCCGATGATATGTTTGATAAAGCGGCTGCCGTCAATTCCGACGCCCAGCTTTACAAGCAGGCGGGCAACGGCGTGACAATCCCCGTTGTGTATGCGGTCGGCAAGCGGATCGTGGAAATTCAAAACGAACTCAATTCGGAGGTGAAAATATGAGAAAACGCAATGTTCAATTCAATTCTGGTTGGACAAAAAGGAAGCCGAGACGTTTCAGAAGAAGGTCAAGAAAAGCGGACTTTCCCGTGAAGCGTATCTTCGGCACTTGGTAAACGGCCTTGAACCGCAGGACGCCCCGCCGCCCGACTACTACGCCATGATGAGGGAGCTTCACGGGATCGGCAACAATCTCAATCAGATTGCCGTCAAAGCGCACACCCTGAATGTTCTCGATGTGCAGAGGTACGACGAAGCCTGCCGCAAGATTGATACGGCTGTCAAGAAAATCACCGAGGCGGTCATTTTGCCCCGCCCGATGAAATAGCGGTATGGCGACAACTTCAATCTGGCGTGTGAAAGGCTGGCTCGGCAAGGTGGTTGTATATGTAGAAAATCCAGATAAAACGACGAACCCGAAATTTTTTACCGATAAAGATATGGCCGAACAGGACGGACAGGAGCTTTCCGATGTTATCCGCTATGCGGTCAATTCCCGAAAAACGCAGAAAGCGGATAACGAGGACTGCGCCGTGGTTCATCGTTTTGTGTCAGGGATCAACTGTTCTCCCTCTACCGCCCGTGATGAAATGCTTGCCGTGAAAAAGCGGTTCGGCAAAGAAAGCGGGACGGTTGCCTACCACGGGTATCAATCCTTTGCCCCCGGCGAGGCCACGCCGGAACTGGCACATGAGATCGGCGTAAAGCTGGCGACCCGGCTATGGGGCGACCGCTATCAGGTGATCGTCTCCACCCACCTTGACAAAGAAAATCATCTGCACAATCACTTTGTGCTGAACACGGTTTCCTTTGCGGACGGAATCAAATACCACCGTACCCGAAAGGACTACCACGAGATGCAGACGGTTTCCGATGCGCTTTGCCGGGAATACGGACTGTCGGTGATCGAGCATGCCGTGAAAACCACCACCGACCCCGATGATCCGCAGGAGGTTGCCACGGTGGACGACAGCAAGAAAGCCATCCTCAAAGATATTTTTTGGCAGATGAACGAAATATCTTCCCGCACCGAGAGCAAGACTGAAGAAGTTATCACCGAAACCGACGACGGTCATGGGAACATCGTGGAAACCACTACAACGGTCACGCACACCTACCTTTATATCACGGTCAGCCACAAGACGGTCGAGGAAATGGCAGACAATTTCAACTTCACCGCCGACCAGCGGCAGCAGCTCTCGGAACTGCTTGCCGAGGAAAACCGCAGGTTGTGGTCTGCCGTTCTTTACGGCATCTACTCCGGGGACGATGTCATCGTCAAGGTGGCGCTGTCGCAGGTCGGCAATGTGGGTGGTGAACCCTATTGGTCGTGGTACGGATTTAACTCCCGTGTGGAATGGTGCGCCTGCTTTGTTTCGTGGTGCTTTAACGAGTGCGGCTATCTTGATACGAGAACCGCCCCGAAATTTGCCGGGTGCGTCGGCGGCGTTGAATGGTTCCGCAGCCACGGGCAATGGGCGGATAACTCGGTTAATCCCTCTCCCGGCATGATCGTTTTCTTTGACTGGAATGACCCAAACGGCGCATCCGGCCCGCAGGACGGCGAAGCCGATCACGTCGGCATTGTGGAAAAATGCGAAAACGGCATCGTCTACACCATCGAGGGCAACTCCGGCGACGCCTGCCGCCAGAACCAATATCCCGTGGGGTATTATGAAATCCTCGGCTATGGGATCTTGAACCCATAGGAAACCAGTCGCCTGATTTGTGCGGCTGGTACATAATTTAGCAGTGATCCTTCGCAATACAAGTAGGTATACAGTGCAGTGAAATCTTCAGACATAATTTTTGCTCAATTCAGACAATATTTTGGCATAAACGTCAACTATATGCTATTGTATAGACAAAAAACTCAGGTTTCGGCTATATATAACTTGAAACTTGATTTTGCAAGCAGTGGTGGCCACCACAGACAAAAAATATTTTTTAGCGAAAGGGTGACAAACTCAATGAAACCAAAAAGACTGTTAGCGTTGTTGATGGCTGTTGTAACGGTGGTATCCGTATTTACGATACGTTACATAAGTTTTGAATTCTAAATCTATTTGAATGTAGTTTTTTATATAATCTCGTAAATCGTCTTAATTCAGGAGTTAATATTATGAACAAAAAAGCTATAATCTGCACGGTTGCAATTCTTATTCTGCTGGTCGGCGCATCGGTTATTTATTTTATCATGGATCGATCAAGTGAAGCGGAAACGGAAAATTCATCGTCTATGTCAGCTGCTGAACCCGAAAGCTCGAATTCTCCATTAGAAACGTCAAGCGAAGCACCGACAGAAAGTGAACCAAAAGAAAGTGCTTCTAAAACAACTTCGTCGGAAGTGAATTCACCGGAAGCTGATGCGCTTATAAAAACTTTTGCAGAAATAGGGGAACCCTATACGCTGCACAGTCGGTATTATAATCAAGGCGAAGCAAAAACAGATGATGCACCGGGGCTCGGTTGGGACGGCGATTTGGAGCTTTGTATAACTGATGCTATCGTTAAAGAATATGAGGAAAGTGATATTAAATATAACTCGGATAGTTCTATCTGGGCAAGATACGCATCCGACTTTGAAGACCCGTGCATACTGCATGTAGAATTATCCCTTAAGAATGTTGATGCAGAAAACAAAAACGGCGTAAAATATAAATTCAACGCCAATATGTTTGTACTTAGCGCGTATGAAGATCTCCTTCCCGAGAATCAGAACAACCCGGAGGGGTATACAACCGTCGGAAATTATTATTCTGCATACGAGACCTATTTTGATCCACACGGCCCCGGAGACGATTACTGGAGCTTTGAATTACAGCCGGGCGAAACACAAAATTTCACAATAGAGTTTTTGATCGACCGCGTATATTTATCGCAAAAAGATCCGTTCTTAGCCATCACCCCCGGCAGAGAAATCTTTTACGGCGTTATGCTGCGTGATTTAGCAAAATGAAAGGATAGCCCACATGAAAAGTCTTAGGCACTTTCTGCAAAATGAGCTCTACAATTTATTTCACAGCAAATCATTTCTATTTGTGCTGCTGATTTTACTTTTAATCGTAACAGCAGATGATATTTTGGCTTATAAATCATATAAAGATAATTTACAGCTTACTCTTACAACTGTAGACTTGCAGGCAGACGGCACTTTTGCCGAATACCCTTTCCTGCAAATCTACACTCTTTATAATTCGTGGATCGGCGGTCGAGCCAATGAAACGCTGCCGATGGTTTTCTTTTATACGATGCCGGTTTTTGTCGTTATCCCGTACAGCTGGTCTTATCTTGCGGAAGAAAAGAACGGATACGACCGCATTATGGCATCGCAGCTTGGAAAAGCTTCTTACTTTTTAGGAAAATATGTCTCCACGTTCCTTTCAGGGGCTTTAACGGTTTTGTTGCCGATGCTTTTTAGCTTTTTGCTTGCGTCATGCCTTGTGCCGGCTTATCGCCCGGATATAAACTTTGCCTTATATTATCAAGTAAGCGCAACTAAGCTGCTCGGAAACCTCTACTACGCTCACCCGTTATGCACAGCTTTCCTGAATATGCTGATGATCGGTATATTCGCCGGTGCATGGGCAACGATTCCGCTTGCACTTTCATTCTTTGAAAAAAATAAATTTGTGGTTCTTTTTGCACCATACCTTGTACTGCTGTATATCATCGCATCTTTGCAAAAAGCATCCGTATACCGCTCATTTACCGAAATCTCTGTTCTAAACTACATTTGGATGACCAGTTCATCGTCCAATCAATCTATCGTGGTCTATGCGATTATGATGGCTTTACTCATTCTTCTGCCGCTCGCTATTGTTTTGGAAAGGGGGAAAAACGCAGATGTTTATTAAATTTTTGGATCACGATTTGCGCTACGGCATAGGGCACGCTAAAAAGCGCTTAGTCGTTACATTTATTATGTTTTTCTTCCTTTCGATCTATCATTTCTGGACGCTGCGCATTTTTGAGCTCACCGATCCGCAATATTTGGAATCCCCTGTTACAACGGCTGATTATTTCTTGGCATTGATTGGCGGCTGCGGTAAAGTAAATTTGATCTCCGGCGCAGAAAACGATTTCGTAATGCCGACGATGTGGTTCGTATTCGTCTTATGGATGCAATTTACTTCTCTATATTATCCGTTTGCAGAATTAAACGGCATAGGCAAACAGCTAATGGTGCTCTCCGGCAGCAGAGGAAACTGGTGGCTTTCAAAATGTGTTTGGACAATCATCAATACCATTACAAACTATTTGATCGTTTTTGCAGCCAGCACGATTGCCGGATTATGCTTTGGAGCAAAGCCGAGTATGCAGGCAAATTGGTATGTTTCGAGAGAGCTCTACATGAAAGCAGACGACCTAACGAGCAGCACCACTTGGAATATTTGGTCGGTATTTTTAATGACCGGCTTCACCATGATCGTACTCGCATTGGTACAGTTGATCTTATCTCTCATTTTGAAACCGGTGCAAAGCTACTTTGTGCTTGCCGGCTACTTATTTGCAGGCGCCTATATTCAGAGCCCGGCGTTTTTCGGAAACTATGCCATGGGCGCAAGAAATGCGCTGCTCGTGTCAACCGGTCTGACCATGCCGTTCGGTATATTATTGGGAATATGGCTCGCTGTACTTAGCATCGGTATTGGGTATTTCGTGTTCCAATATCGAGACATTCTCGGCTCAGACCTATCGTAGTCATGAAAAGGAGTAAGCCTATATGGAAATCGTAGTAAATCATGTTACAAAAACGATCAAGAATATTACCGTCATTGAAGACGTCTCGCTCACCCTTACAAGCGGCACGATCTACGGTCTGCGCGGTGTGAACGGCTCCGGTAAAACTATGCTTATGCGGTTAATCGCCGGGCTGATCCGCCCGACGGAGGGCACGATCACGATTGATGGTAAGGTACTTGGAAAGGATATTTCTTTTCCGCCGGACATTGGTATGCTGATTGAAAACCCGGCATTTATCGATCATTATACGGCGGCACAGAACTTAAAGCTGATTGCAAATATTCACCGAAAAGTCGGGGAGGAACGTATCCGCGAAGTGTTGGAGCAGGTCGGACTCGGCGCGGATGATCCGCGAAAATACAAGCAGTTTTCACTCGGTATGAAGCAGAGATTAGGCATTGCCGGAGCAATTTTGGAATATCCTGCGCTGCTTCTGATTGATGAGCCGACAAACGCACTGGATACAGACGGCATAGAAATGGTGAGAGATCTGCTTCTTGAGCAAAAACAGCGGGGCGCATTGGTTATTCTGGCTTGCCATGATTTTTCTGTTCTACGTGAGCTGTCCGATGAAATTTACCTTGTACGGGAAGGACGTGTAACGCCGTATGAAACGCAAGATAAGAGTGAGTAAAACGCTTTCGGTCATTCTTTTGTCCGTTGCACTGGTGCTTTGTGCATGGCGCATCTGGTACGTTAATGCAACAGCCTATTCATTTGAAACGCAGGAATACGGCATCGGCGAATGGATTCCCCTAAACGGTGACTTTTTCTACTCAAAAGAAGAAAATACCAATGGATATTCTGTTCGTGTTCGTGAAGCTGAAGTAGTGCGTTATGAAGATTTTATGCAGCGATTCGGCAAGCCTGTCGATTATCTTGCAGAAAACACACAGCATGACGTAGTTCTGTTGACCGTAGATTTCAAAAATGAAAACAATACGGACGGCGGCGTTTTTATCCGCGATTTTAACCTATTGAATGAAGCGCAGTCCGCTTACTTCAATAAGAGTGAAATCTATATGAAAATTGCAAACCCGGATCTTAACTCAAAAGCAGATGGCATCTCTGTGATGCCCGGAACGGAAGCTTCTCTTTATATGGTCTACCCAACATCCGGCCGTGCAGATGGCGTGACTTACCTTGAGGAACAAGCCGGAAAAGAACAAATCGTTATGTACCTAAATGTCAGCTTGTACCCAGTGAAAAAATGCGTGCGTATGGTTCTTCCGATGCCGTAAAAATAAAAACCGCCTGCTCATGTATCAAAATTAGATACATAGCGGGCGGTTTTATATGGAATATGAAATAAGAAGTTTATCCTACGGGTTGTTGTATTTCATTAGGTGTTTTATATAGTAATACGCTTCTAATGGCAGTAAAGTTTGAGTGACTGATCGGTAGGCTCTCTTGATTATCCAACTTAACTTCTGCATCAGCAAAGCAAGTCACATGATCTATATTTACAAAGCAGCTTCTGTCTATAAATAAAAATCTACTGTCATTTATTTCTTTATAAATCTCTTTTAACGGTAATTGAAGATGAAAATTGCCGTTCTTTGCTTTGATCATGGTTATACGATTAACTCGCTTTACGTATAAGACATCATCTAATGGAATTCGGATAATTTCCGAATAATGAGAAAACGTGTAGTATCCTCTTTGCTTTTTAGAGGAAATTTCCAGTGCAGTGCAAAGTGCTTCCGGCAGATCCGAAAACAAATTGTGTGTGGATAGATACCGAAATGCGCCTACCTGATACCCCTGCCGAGTAAAATCGTAGTCGAGAAACTTTGAAAAGAGAATGACGATAGTGTCCGCAGCGGTTTTTCGTATTTCCGAAAGTAAACGAAAATCTTCATGTGGATGCGCATCAATTTCGACCATAAGAATATCGAAGTGAATTCCATCTACCATATCATCACGAAGCGATGCTAATTGCTTATACTGTTCAATCGAAATACACTTGGTTTCATTTTTATATGTTTCTACAAAGCTTTGAATATGAGATTTTATTTTTTCCAATAGTTCGCAGTTTTTTCCGCAAAGTGCTAAACGAAACATGATTATACCTCCCGTCCGCACCGATCGTATTGTAAACTAAAATGAAAGTTGAGAAGCACTCAGACCTTCTGGCATAATGGTTTCACCACAAAACACATATCTTCCAAAAAGGAAGAGGGTTTTCATGATGAAATCATACCACATTCAGTGTCCAAAATGCAACAAAAATCATTCATTTTATCGTTACGGCAAAGATCCCGATGGGTATCAGAAGTATCTCTGCCGAACCTGCCAACATCAATTTGCACCCGAACGCCCAAGAGCACGGGAAGAGCATCGTCGGAAGTATCCGCCTTGTCCCGTGTGCGGAAAGGCATCCTTTCTGCATCACGATCACGAACACTATTCCAACTACCGCTGCGGCGATAAGAAGTGCAATCATTCCTTTTTTGAGTGGAAATCGACCGATGCGGTCGTTTCCGACCGTTATTCGGCCTACAATATTCCGGTCAAGTCTGTTTTTCACGGTGCCAGGCACATACGCGTTCAAAGCTTTAAGGACGATGTTTCCAACAATCTGATCGAATGCTTTAACAAACAGTTCAAGGCTTGTACAAAACCAAGCAGGGCTTTTCTTCCTTTGAGAGCGCTAATAACCTGATCTCCATGTTTGTGTTCTTCTTTAACTTTGTTCGTCCTCATTCCGCTTCGAACGGGCTTACACCCGCGCAAGTCGCCGGTCTCAGTTTATCCACCCGCAAAAAACGAGATTTTCCTCTCATCGCTTGACATTTTCCTGTGTTTTGTCCCTCGCTCTTTCATTTTTATTTTACGGTGCCATTCGTGACGTATAATTATATGCTATATGCGGAAAGAGGGGCGGCTTTTAGCTTCATATTATCATTCTTCTTTAATTTTGTACGTATTTTTGCGCGAATTGATTATTTTGTTGATTTAGTCCATAATTAGCAAATTCAAATCAAGCTTTTTTGTAGACCAAGCATTTTTAATGCTTTTAGAGAAAAATAAAAAATAAAAAACAACGCTATGATGATTCATAAAAATCGCCATAGCGTTATTTTACTCTTATTAAAATTAAACTTTATAACACCTTTAATTAGCACATTTCTCAAAACAGTACATAAAATTCTGCGATTCAAACAAAAACGCAGAATTTCAAATTATGTTATTCTATACTGAGTTGGGGTGTTTTAATTTGGTTAACCCCCGAATAACCTGCAGCACGTACTTCTGTTCTTCTAAATCCAGTTTTTGAGTTTCCTTTAATACCTGCGACAAAATATAGTCTTGCGTCACAGGCGTATCTAAATTAATATAGAAGTCATCGATTCTCATACCGAAAATTTCTGCAAGCCTTTCCTGATGTTTCATATTCGGATGCAGAGACCCGGATTCCCATCTGGCAATCGATGAAACGGAAGTGTCACAAAGTTCGGCAAGCTTCTCTTGCGTCATGCCTTGTAAAAGTCTTAATTCTTTGATTCTACCACCAATAGAATTGCCCATAGAACCACCTCTACAAAATTTTAGCAAGAAACCTTATTTTGCACCATTGCGTAAAACGCAAAAGATGTTTACTTATTTGACAGGTTCCGATATAATGAGAAAAAGATAATTGGAGGTTATTCTATGCAATATCAATTCTCTATGAACGAATCTGTTGAATCTGTAACCCGGAAATTGGTTGCTCTTTGTAAAACACAGAAGGCCCCAGAAAGCCGAGCTCAAATGTTCCGATTATTCCAGCTGTTATGCAGTATGAAATTTGATTTTTATCTTATATTATCTATTCTCTGTAATCTAAACGAATTCAGTACATCTGAACTTAAAATAATTTTGCAAGCCACTCCCTCGCCAAATCAAATTCTTCAACCGACACCGCAGAATATTCGTATTACTATTCCTCGTTGGACGCCTTCAAAGTATCATTCTGGCCGCATTGCAGATATTGTTACAGATGTTTACGAAAAAATAGATCGTGCTCTTCCCGGTATTTACATCTATAATAGTAATTTAAACCCTAAAAATGCACGCAGCTTAAATGATCTGTATGTATTGGTAATTGTGGAAAATTCAATCAGATGGTATGATATAAACAGACGATGTAATTACTCATTTTCAAAGCCCACAATAACAGAGGAGGTTTATACTCATGTTGAAAATAGCTTTATGTGACGACGACGCTGTGTTTCTCAAAGAACTCACAGGAAAAATACAAGAGTTGTTACGTTTTGAAGAGAAAAACGCAGCCATTGCATCTTTCGTAAATCCAACAGCCCTCACCGCTTCCGTTGCCAGCGGAGATCGCTTTGATATTTTCATTTTAGATGTTGAAATGCCCCAGATAGATGGATTCAAAGTTGCGGCTGATCTTCGAAAGTATCAGCCCAATGTCGCATTAATCTTTTTAACCTCTCATTTACAATATGCGCCGGAAGGCTATAAGGTAGACGCACTTCGATTTATTTCAAAATTAAATGTAGACGAAACTCTGCCTGAAGCTTTACAGAAAGCTCTTCACACATTAGAGCAACAAGATCAGCATTCCCTACTTGTTCAGCACTATAAAAATTTCAGCAGAGTACTTTACCAGAATATTATCTATGTTCGAAAAACTGCCCGCAGTGTGCAAATCATTACGTCAAATCAAGGTGTGATCAAAGATAATCGAGGTATAAAAGAACTATTTGGCATCCTCAATGACCCGCGATTCATTTTCGTAGATCGAAGTTATTTTGTAAATTTGGATTATGCTAAAGAATTGTGCGGTGACTCTATTATCATGTTAAACGGAGAGGCGCTGCCGGTCAGCCGGCCCATGATGCCGAAAGTAAAAGAAGCTATTTTGTCTTTGTGGGGAGATGGACTAGTAAAATGACATATCAAATTGTAGATTGGCTTATTTCGTATATAGAATGTTTTGTAATGTTAGTTGTTGTCACCGAATCCGGCGGTCGGAAATTTGAAGAGAAAAAACAGGCTTATCTGCTTTTATCTTTCTCCCTGCTCAACGCAATTCTTGTGGCCGTATGCAATCAGATTTCTGCTTTTTCTTTTATTACGCCTGTGTTGTCTATTTTATATTTAACAGTAATTTCACGCATCCTTTCACGCGGAAATTTTCTGCTGCGTATCTCCATAAGCATTACGACCATGTTTGTTATTCTAACGACGGGGTATATTCTTATGGTTATATTCTGTTGGCTTTATGGTGGAGATCAATTCTCCATAGCGTTTAACGTATTTATGACGCCAGGACCTCTTCGCTGCCTATATCTCGTTCTGGATAAAATAACCGACATTGCTTTATACATGGCTGCGCGGAAATACCTTCCTAAATTATCAGAGCTAAAATCTTGCTGGCTTATCACTTTACTTTTCTCTGGTTCTCTCGTATATCTTATAACTCAAATTCTTTTTAGGGCAATTTTATCAGAAGACTATATCCAGCTTTACCGAGCGTCTATCTTATCCTTTTTAATTTTAATATTATTCTTTGCCACGCTTTTCCTATTACTGCTGAACAACTCCGCAAGAGAGCACGAAAATGTGCAAAAACAGCTTTTACTACGCACAAATCAGTTAATGGAGCAGAACTATCAAATGCTGCATGAGGATATGAAAGAAAACGCTAAAAGATTGCACGATTTTCATCATCATCTCAAAGCAATTCTCGGATTGGCTGAAGCTGCTCAGAACGGTGAAATACAGAAATATGTCGGAGATTTGTTATCGATTTCGTACAAAGAAGTCCATTTGTGCCGCTGTGGAAACGATGTAATTGATGCCATTTTGAATTGCTCTGCCGCAGAAGCTAAAAAACAGCAAATCTATTTTCAATACGAAGTTAACTTCACTGCACATATTCCCGTTGCTCCCGTAGATTTGTGCGCCATACTCGGAAATCAAATTGAAAATGCACTGGAGGCCAACCGTCAGATTACTGATATTTCTGCACGCTATGTAAAAATCATGCTTACACAAAAGAAAGGATTCCTCATTTTCCGTGTGGAGAACGCCTCTACCGAAAATCCCTTTTCAGAAAGCGGAGCGCTAAAAACAAGGAAAGAAGACGGAAACCTTCATGGTCTCGGAATCAAAAATATTCAGGACACTGTAAATAAATATAACGGCTGGCTAAAAAACTCTTATGACAACCACACCTTCATTTCAGAAGTTCTTTTGTGCGTTTCGACAGTTTAAGACATAAAATCTTACAATTCGCGCAAAACCTATGATTTATATCTATATAAAATAGTATACTACACCTTGTAAGAAGGTGAATAAATGTTACATAGCTGCGCTGAATACTTAACCCACACTTTATACCGTCATTGCCCGCTTTCTGAAGAAAAGCGTCCGGTTTTTGTATACGGTTTCGAACTAAGCTTATCAACTCTATCGTCTATACTTTCCATTATTTTACTTTCTATTATATTTAAGAATGTATATTCTTCTTTGCTGTTTTTATATATCTTTTTCTTCCTGCGCCTTTTTTCCGGTGGATACCACGCTCCCACCTATTCAAGATGCTTCATACTGACAAATGCTATTTTCGTATTTGTATACCTTCTGAGCGAAGTTATTCTGTGGTACAAGCCTCTGCTTATTCCTTTTGCTATTTTATCTTGTATCTTCATTTTTCTTCTCTCTCCTATTCGAAGCACTAAACATCCATTATCGGAGCGGCTCTATGCGCAAAATAAAAAAACAGCTCGAATTATCGTTTCGATTGATTTTTTGCTGTTTCTAATTTTGTACATCACCGGTATGCCCACTCGTTACTTAGCTACCTGGTCACTGTCGTTATCGGCAGTTGCCATTATGATGGTAATCACCTTATTTGAAAAGAATAGCACAAGGAGGGAAAGTGTATGAACGCATGGACAGTTTTGGCAAAGATTGTTGAACTGTTTGCATCGCTCGGTGCCGGCGCAGCTTCCAATGGCTGTGGCTATGAGCCCGAAGTTCCGAGCATGCTTCAGAAGTAATCGAAGCCCAACACAAACCTCAAAAACCTGTTCTTTATGTCACATGAAGAACAGGTTTTTGATTAGAAAGAATTGAAAGTGGTGACCTATTATGACAACGGATGAAATATATGAATATTATTTACATTGGCGAAAAGGCAGCCGCACTCTATCCGTTGAAGAACTTTTCTCCGCTTATACAATCGATCAAAATATTTTCGAGAGTTCATCTAAAGTCATAAATCGTCTTTTTTATTTGGTGCCGGATTTCTTTAAATCAAACTTGCGAATTTTCATTTTTTACGAAGAAAACACCTTTCTTAAAGATTCAAAACAAAACTTAAAGCTAATTCAAAGCAATTTAAAAATTCAATATAATAAAACAGAATATTTAACTGTTTAGTGTTCTGCATCATCTATAGTTCTTATTTTTTTACTAGGGTTACGATCTTCGGAGTATTTCACCACTTTCCTGCTCCCCGCGCCCCGCCTCCGATCAATTTGAAATCGAATTCAAATTGATCGGAGGTTACTCTATTGTCAAACGAGCCTAAATGCGTCTATATCAAAACAGACGTTGGATATGTACAAATCACATATGCGGAATTTTGCCGTATACGAAACACAACTGAAAATTACAAAGCTTCGCACTGGTTCATACCGGTACAAGGTGTTCTGCTGGAAGTTCCAAAAGACGCCTACAAAGCCTTCTACCGAGAGAAGGAACGTGAGCGCTATCTAAGAAAATCAGATAGCGCTCTTTTTTTATGCAATTTAGACCTTAAATCCGAGGAAATCCCGCTGCGCGATGAAAACACGGACATTGAACAGCAAACCGAAGACCGGCTCATGATTGAAAAGATGTACTCCTGCCTTCATTTACTCGACCCGGACGATGCCGAATTCATCCGTATGTACTTCTTTCAGCATGTTTCCCGCAAAGAACTCGCCAAAAAATACGGTGTGCATCCGTCCAACATCAGCCGAAAAGCCGCTAAGATCCTCGAAAAGCTGAAAAAGTTGATGGAAAAATAAAATTTCTGCGCACACATGGTTAAATTTTTCCTTTGTAAAAAGTGAGAGGTTATTTTGACCTCCTGCACCTTGAAAACCGAATATGCAGTTCTCGGGTTTCGGGCTTGAGAATTCCTCTTGGCAGCTCGGGGGCGGGGCGAATTGAACTGTCAATTTACTATAAGCGAGGTGAAACGTATGGAATGAACAAATCTCCGAACGACAGAGGGTCCCGCAAAACGGAAGTCCTCTGCCTTTGCCCGATCTGCGCCGCCGACTTCTACCTTTCCGGGAAGTACACCATCCGAAAAGCAGACGAGATGCAGGTCGTAAAAGACATCTGCACCTATTGTCAGGTACGCAGGGGCATGGATTATATCCTAATTAAAAAGAAAACAAGAGGTGATGCAAATGATAACGACCGCTAAGCGGCTCGGCGCGCTTCTTTCCGCCTGCCTGCTGCTCTGGTCCGCGTCGATCTCGGCGCTTGCAGACGAAGCTGGTATGCCGGAATCCGAAGCTCCGCCGGAAGAAACCCAGCAGGAAGACGCCGCGTTAAGCGACCGGGATTTTTACTTGGAAGACTCAGAGGTTGCCACTTACGCTGCGGCAAATCAGCAGGCCGGTATCTCCAAAGTGCATTTTTACTCCCTGAAATCCTCCGTAACCACCACGATTTTCGGCACATTGGGCGGACTGCCCGCAAAAGCAATGGTCACAAATTCCGTTTATTATCCGGCGTATTGCTTGGATAAGGAGCTTCTGCAATGGGGCGACATCGATTACAGCTGGACCGATCTCTCTTTTGCAAATCAGGAGACCGTTCGGCAGATCATCGCACAGGGCTTTTCTGAAACAAACGGTCTAAGCAAAAGCGGCTGGGGTGACACTCACCCAAGCGGCGGTAAGGTCGGCAACTACGAGGCAAACACCGCCAAATGGGCTGTGACGCAGCTTTTGGTCTGGGCTGCCTGCAAAAACTATATCGTCCGAAACAGCGCGACCGACTGGACATGGAGCAGCACCGTAGATACCGAAATGGAAACTGTGGCAAAAAACGCCTATAATCCCACGGCATTTCGCACGTACTATGCAGAGCTGAAAGACGCGCTGCTGAACGGATGCAAAATTCCGAGCTTTGCAAATGCCGATCCGCAAAAAGCTGCGGCGATTCAGCTCAAATGGAACGGTTCCGCCTACACCGCCACCGTAACAGACAGCAACCACGTGCTGAGCCACTTTGATTTTTCCCTAAGCGGCGTAAATTTCTCCCGCAGCGGAG
>OJRV01001434.1_pt1 | contig 26810 bp, 18 predicted proteins | sample 1599241 | NCBI WGS metagenome assembly OJRV01 (sample SAMN04168656, study PRJEB22393) | human gut metagenome | biome: human gut microbiome; feature: stool | host: Homo sapiens | collected 2014-03-17 | reverse complement strand
CCGGACGGGTGCGCGAAAGCCAGGTGATCATCTCGAAAGCGCCCGCCCGGAAAAACGCCGCCGTCGCCCCCCCCTCCCGGCTGCGGATTCCGGTAGGGAAATCGTCCTGCAGGGGACGGTGATCTCTTCGGCCGACAACAAGCCCATCGTCGGTGTTTCGGTCTATGTCGAGGGGACGACCGTCGGCGCCACCTCGGACATCAACGGCAACTACACCCTCAAGGTGCCGGCGGGAACGAAACACGTCACCTTCGCTTTTCTGGGCTACGACACCAAGAAGATCGCCGTCGCCGATGTCGAACTGTTCAAGCTCGTGACGCTGATCGAGGCGTCGAACGTCATGGACGACGTGGTGGTCGTGGCCTTCGGCACGCAGAAGAAGGAGAGTTTGGTGGGAGCCGTGCAGGTCGTGCGTCCCAGTACGCTCAAGGTGACGTCGAGCAACCTCTCGACCTCGTTCGCGGGCAAGATCGCCGGCGTCATCTCGACCCAGTCGTCGGGCGAACCCGGCGCCGACGGTGCGAATTTCTGGATTCGCGGCATCTCGACCTTCGGGGCTAACAAATCGCCGCTGCTGATTCTCGACGGCGTGGAGATCGTCTCGGAGATGCTCAACAACATTCCGCCCGAGGCGATCGAGTCGTTTTCGATCCTGCGCGACGCCACGGCCACGGCGCTCTACGGTTCGCGCGGCGCCAACGGCGTAATGATCATTACCACCAAAAACGGCCGCCAGTCGGAGAAGATGGCGATCAACGTTCGTCTCGAATCGGGCATTTCGATGCCGACGCGCGTGCAGGACATCGCCGACGGCGTGACTTACATGGAGAACTACAACGAGGCGCTGCGCACCCGCACCCCGGCGGGCGAAACTTATGTGCAGCACTTTTCGGACGAGAAGATCACGGGCACGCGCAACCGGCTCAATCCCTACGTCTATCCCGACAATGACTGGTATTCGATGCTTTTCAAGGATTTTACGGTCAACGAGAACATGAATCTCAATGTGCGGGGCGGCGGCAAGGTGGTCGACTATTTCCTCAATGCTTCGATCTTCAACGAAAACGGTATCCTGAAGAAGCCCGCGGAGTCGAAATTCAACACCAACATCAATTCGCAGAAATACCTTTTCCAGGCCAACGTCGGCGCGCAGCTCACCCGAACGACCCGCGTGAGTCTGAAGATGAACACGCAACTGCTTTTCTGGCACCGTCCCGTCGAAGAGGTGAAAGATCTGTTCTACTATACGATGCGCGCCAATCCGGTCGCTTTCCCGGCCATCTATCCCAAAGGCTCCGTGGAGGATCTCGACGACCCGATTTTCGGAAATGCCCCTTCGTGGGACGGTGGTTCTACGGACATCAATCCTTATGCTCTGTTGAGCCGCGGATACGGACAGCGCCATACGCAGTACATCACCACGACCTTCTCGGTGGACCAGGACCTCGATTTCGTCACCAAGGGACTGAAGGTTCGGGGCATGGTCTCGTTCTACAACAAGACCTATGCGGCGACTTACCGTTCTTTTTCTCCCTATTATTACGAAATGACCGACTATACCGACAACGGCGACGGGACTTTCGACTACAACCTGCAAAGCATCGGCACGCCCGGATCGTCCTATCTGGGAACCTCCACGGGGCGGAACGGTTACCGTGAGATCTCGTTGCAGGGGCAGATCGAATATTCGCGCACGTTCGGCAAACACGACGTCAACGCCCTGTTCGTCTACCACCAGAAGGAGAAGGTCGACAATCAGCCCGCCAATGATGAGTACAAGGTGCTCCCTTACCGCGAGCAGGGCCTTGCCGGACGTTTTACCTATGGGTATGACAACCGCTACCTGATGGAGTTCAACTTCGGCTACAACGGCTCGGAGAACTTCATATCGGGTCGTCGTTTCGGGTTTTTCCCCTCGATCGCCGGAGCGTGGGTCGTGTCGGGCGAACCGTTCTGGGAAGGTATCCGCAGCAAGGTGAACCTGCTGAAAATCCGTGCTTCGTACGGCCTTTCGGGCAACGACTATCTGGCCGACAGCAGCAACAACATCGTCCGTTTCCCCTATCTCACGACGGTCAACATGAACAAGGCGCTCTACGTGTGGTTTTCGCCCAACTTCGTCAAGCAGACCGGACACGAGATCAAGACCGTGGGCAATCCCCTGGCCACGTGGGAGGAGAGCACCAAACTTAACGTAGGACTTGAACTGGGACTGTTCGACGCCCTGACGCTGAACGTCGACGTCTACAAGGAAAATCGTACCGGCATCTTCATGCAGCGGCGTTCGCTGCCCTCGACGATGGGCCTTTCGGGCGTCACGCCCTACGGCAATCTGGGTGAGGTGGAGAACCGCGGCGTCGATGTTTCGCTCGAATACAACAAGGCGTTCAACAAGGACCTGCTGGTCTCCGTGCGCGGAACGTTCACCTATGCGCACAACGAGGTGAAGGCCCGCGACGAGGCGAAATACCTGCCCAACAAATACAACTCCGTGCTGGGCAAACCCGTCAATTCGGTTTACGGACTGGTCGCCGACGGCCTTTTCGCCTCGCAGGAGGAGATCGACAACTCGCCCCGGCAGACCTTCATGCCCGATTATCTGCCTGGCGACATCAAATACCGCGACCTGAACGGCGACGGCGTGATCGACGCCAACGACCGCACGTCGCTGGGTTATCCCACCGTGCCCGAGATCTTGTACGGCTTCGGCGCCTCGGTCAACTACAAACGCTGGGACTTCTCGTTCTTCTTCCAGGGCACGGCGCGCGTCTCGCTGCGCATGTACGACATGCACCCGTTCCGCGACAATCAGTATTCGGGCTTCAACATGACGCAGTACGTTGCCGACGACCACTGGTCGGAAGCCGATCCCAATCCCAATGCCGCCTATCCGCGCCTGGATTACCGCTACAACGCCAACAACACGCAGACCTCGTCGTTCTGGATCAAGAACGGCAGCTACCTGCGCCTGAAGAGCGTCGAACTGGGTTTCACGTACAAAAGCCTGCGCGCCTATCTGGCCGGCACGAATCTGTTCATCATTTCGCCCTTCAAATACTGGGACCCCGAAATGGGAAGCGGCAACGGCTTGAAATACCCGTTGCAGCGCGTGGTGAAACTCGGCCTTCAGTATAACTTCTAAAATTCGAGCGACATGAAAAAAATCATATCCATTTTGCTGTTTGCGTGCGCCGGAGCGCTTGCCGCGTGCGATTTCCTCGACGTGGTTCCCGAGGGGCAGGCGACGCAGGAGGACATCTTCAAAACCTCCAAGGAGGCCCGCAAGTACCTCAATACGCTCTACACCTACGCCCCCAACATCGCGGCCTACCGCTACATGCCCGACTTCTGCGCCGGCGACGACATTATCACCGCCACCAACGGCCAGACCCGTTATTTTCCCTACAAGAGCATGCTCTACAACGAGGAGAACGCCAGCCAGACCTACTACGGTCTGTGGGACGCGACGACCTCTTCCCCGTCCGGGCGCACGAACTACGACATGTACAAGGGCATCCGCTACTGTTACATTATGATCGACAATATCGACGCAGTCCCGGGCATCTCGCCGTCCGTGGCCGACGAGTTCAAGGGCGAAGCCTATTTTCTGATCGCCTATTACCACTGGGTGCTGCTGACTCACTACGGCCCGGTCATCCTCGTCAGGGGGCAGCTGGACATGGGGCTTCCCGAGGAGCAGGTCTATGTGGCCCGCAGTCCGTTCGACGAATGCGTGACGTTCATCGCCGAGACCTACGACCGCGCGGCCGATTTGCTGCACGGGTATCCGACGCGTCCCGATGCCGACCTGGGGCGCGCCACCTCGGTGGCGGCCAAGGCGATGAAGGCCCGGCTGCTGCTCTATGCCGCCAGTCCGCTCTGCAACGGCAACACGGAGTTCTACGCGCGTTTCCGCAACAACGACGGCACGCCGCTGATGAGCCAGACCTACAATCCCGAAAAGTGGAAGTGGGCGCTCGACGCCTGCCAGGAAGCGATCACGCTGGCCGAGGACAACGGGCACAGGCTCTACGAAAGCCCGAACGCGACTGCGGCTGCAACCGCTGCCGAGCGCGGCGAGATCAACTACCACGACTGCTTCGTCGAACCGCTCTGGAACACGACCGAGTACCTTTGGGCAATGGGCGACCAGACCGGCATCGGGCACTTGCAGCGTTACGGAGGCGCGCGCCTGAAGCTGCCGTACAGTACCGACGGCTTCTGCATCAACATCGTTCCGACGTTCGAGTGCGTGGAGATGTACTACACGCACAACGGCCTGCCGTGGGACCGAGACCCCGAGACCATGCATATCGACCCCTATGCCTATAATGCCGAAAAGGAGACTGCCAACCTCCATGTCTACAAGGAGCCGCGCTTCTATGCGTCGGTGGGCTACGACCGCGGCAAGTACGCCATCAACGGCGAGGAGTTCATTCTCAAATGCCGCGCCGGCGAGATGCAGGGCAGCGTGCTCGACGCCTCGAAGGAGTACCAGAGCTGTACGGGCTATATTCTCAAGAAGTGGATTCACCGCCAGTCGGCCTTCAACTACGACACCAAGTCGTGGACCTACCGCAAGTACGCCTATCCTTACATCCGCCTTGCGGAACTCTACCTGAGCTATGCCGAGGCCGATTTCGAATACAACGGGTCGTTGAGCGACGCGAGCCTCAATTACCTGAATCTGGTCCGCCGCCGCTCGGGGCTGCCCGATTTCAAGGATTCGTGGGCCTTGGCCGGGGGCATTCCCACCGGCGACGAACTGCGCAAGGTGCTGCACCGGGAGCGTTCGATCGAACTGCTGATGGAGGGCATGCGCTACCACGACCTGCGCCGTTGGAAAGAGGCGGGCGAAGCGATGTCCCGGCGTCCCAAGGCGTGGAATCTCGACGGCAGGACGGCGGCCGATTTCTACCGGGTCTCCACGATGAAGGAGAGCGGCGTCCGCACGTTCGAATCCCCCAAGACCTACTGGATGGCCATTCCGTTGAGCGAAATCAATATCAACTACAACCTCGTGCAGAATCCCGGTTACTAACCTTAATAATCCGATTGCGATGAAGAATCTTGCGATATGCCTCCTGCTTCTGCTGGGAGCCGTAGGGTGCGGCGACGATTACGTCGTCTACGAGACGGTGGACACTATGGTCTGCATCCCGAAGAACGATTTCCAGGTCCTCGAATACGATGCCGCTTCGGGCCAGGCGTGCGTTTACGATCTCTATCTTTACAAGGGCGGTTACAATGACGACGGAATCACCGTGAAACTGGTGGTCGACCCCTCCGTGCTCGATGTCTATAACGTGGAAAACAGACTCGAACTGAAGGTGATGCCCGACAGGTATTTCGCCTTCGACCCCGAAGTGCGCTTGTCGGGGGACAGGGTCATGGACCGCGCCGAAATCCGCTTCGATGCCGCTTCGATGCTTGCCGACGGCATTGATTCCTCCTATGTGCTGCCGCTTTCCGTCAGGGCCGATGATCAGGGCAAGGTGCGTCCCGAAAAGAACAGCGTAATCATCCGGGTCGTGATGAAATAACCGTGATGCGGAGGAGGTCCGGCCTCCTCCGCATCCTCAATGCAAAAAAATATGTCAAAATTCTACATGCGGCTTCTGTCGGTGTGCCTCGCCGCCCTTGTCCTGGCGGCCTGCTCCTCCTCGGAGGGCGGCGGTGACGACGGCCCGACCGCCGGACAGATCCCCGATAAGGCCGGAATGACGGTGAAGGGAATCGTGAAGGACAGCGCCGGCAATGGCATTGCCGGGGTGGTGGTGAGCGACGGCCTGGAGGTGACGGCGACCGACGAACGGGGGATTTACTATCTGGCCTCCGACCTCGCGCGGCGCAATTTCGTCTTTGTCTCCGTGCCTGCCGACTGCGAGATTCCCGCCACGCAGGGCTGTCCGCGGTTCTACCGCAAAATCGACCGCAAACAGGCCGTCAACCGGGCCGATTTTACGCTGACACGACGCAAGACTCCGTCCGACCGCCATTCGCTGATCGTTATGGCCGACATTCAGCTGGCTGCCGATAACACGTCGGTGGATTCCTATCTCGGTCATGTCGTTCCCGATGTGCTGAAAACCGTGCAGGGGCTTCCGACGGAGGTTTACGGAGTCAGCCTGGGCGACCTGGTCTGGAACGATATGTCGCTTTTCCCGAAGTACCGTCAGGGGCTGGAGACGCTTGGCTTCACGACCTTCAGCCTGCCGGGCAACCACGATCACGATCCGGCCGAGTTGACCGATTCGCTCGCCTTGCAGAGCTACGAACGCTATTTCGGTCCGGCGAACTACTCGGTGAACATCGGGAAAATCCATTATCTGTTCCTCGACAACATCCTTTTCGACCATGCGCCGACCGCCGGGGAGGAGTATACGATCGGTCTTACGGACGAAATTTGCCGTTGGATCGAAGCCGATTTGCGCTACGTTCCGGCGGGCAGCACGCTCGTCGTCTCGTCCCATTGCCCGATTCTCTATCACACGAAGAACACCGCAGCGCGCAACCACCGCAATTTCCAGCGTTTCCTCGATGCGATAAGCCCCTATAAGGTCCATGCCTTCGGGGGGCACAAGCACTACCATGACATTTACCGTTACGACGACGGACGCAAGGTCATGCACTGCATCGCCCGCACGCCGGGCGACCTGTTCATCAACGGCGACGTCAACTGCGACGGCACGCCGCGCGGCTATGCCGTGGTCGAGGTCGATGGCGAACGGCTCTCGTGGTATTACAAGCCGGCGGGCGGGAAGCGCGATATGCAGATGCGCCTCTATGCACCCGGACGCACCCATTCGGACTGTGTCTATGCCAATGTCTGGGGTTATGACACGGCCTGGAGCGCCGTGGAGTGGATTCCCGCTTCGGGCGGGCAGGCGGTGGCGATGGAGCGGACGCAGCGCACCGATCCCTATTACGAGGAGGTGCTGGCGACGGGTGTGCGCGGAGGGACGCCGACCAATACGTGGCATATGTTCCGGGTCGATCCGGGCAGCGAGCGGGGCGGCATGGTGCGGGTCACCGACAGTTTCGGGCATACCTACGAATCGTCCGTGTCCTGGTAAATACGACATTCGAACAAAACCTTAAATACAACTTCAACGATGAAGAGACTTTTTCTTTTTCTGACCGTCGCGGCAGCCGTTTGCTGTGCGGCGTGCAGCGACGATCCCGAGGTCGCCGAATCCAACCTTTCACTGCTCGAGGATAACGTGACGTTCGATATGTTCGGAGGGCGCAGCGTCCTTGAAATCACGGCCGATTCGCCGTGGACGGTCTCCTGCGACGACGATTGGTGCCGCACCAACGTCGCCGAAGGTTCGCACACGAAGAAGATCGTTCTGACGGTCGACCAGAGTTTCCTGCCCGAGGAGCGCACGACCGCGGTGCGTTTTTACGCCGCGGGCGAAGAGAAGCACACCGTGACCGTGACGCAGGAGAAGTTCGAGCCGATCCTCGTGCTGGCGGAGAACGGCGCCGATATAACCGTCTACGGCGCCGGGAGCGAACCGGCCCTGAACCTGCGTGCATCCGTGGCATGGAAAATCGAGGGCGCGACCGACTGGTGCGCCGTGTCGCAGTCCGAAGGGACGAAAAGTTCGGTCGTGAAACTGTTGCTGACCGACGACGGCGAGGGCGTGCGTCCGCGCAGCGCGACGCTGACCGTCTCCTCCGAGATGGAGGGCGTCGAACCGCAGCAGGTGACCGTCGTGCAGCGGTCGACCGGAGCGAATACGGTCGTGGTCCGGGCGGGTGAAACCCGTGCGTTTCCGGCGCGGCGCACCGACGGCGCGTATGTGAAGGGCGTTGCGGCGGACTGGGTCTGGACCACCGACGCAGAGTTGCTTTCGGGGCTTGACTACGACGCTTCCCGGAATGAAATCATCTGCACTGCGGCCAAGTCGAAGCAGGGCAGCGGGCTGGTTGCGCTGTTCGACGCCGGAGGCGCGGTTGTCTGGTCGTGGCTGGTCTGGGTCGTGGACAAGATGCCTTCGGACGTGACCGTCGGCGGTATCGCCTGGCAGGACCGCAATGTCGGGGCCGAATACCATTCGACCGATCCGAAGGCCTGTGTGCAGGATTTCCGCTCCTACGGACTGTTCTATCAGTGGGGCCGCAAGGAGCCGTTCATCGGCGCGAAGATCCTCTCGAAGAACAAATATTACGAGGGGCATGCGGAGTATCCCGATGCTTTCGGCGCGATGACGCGCGAGGTGGTTTTCAACGCTTCCCGCACCGCCGGCTGGCAGGTCAGCGGCGAGGAGATGACCGCCGCAACGGCAAACGGCAATCCGACGACGTTCTATACCCGGTCGTCCGCAGCGATGTCCGAAGGCTGGACCGAGGGCGGCAAGGGGCTGAACGATCCCTGCCCGGTGGGATACCGGGTGCCGACGGCGGCCGAATGGCAGTCGCTGCTTGCCTACGTGGACGGCAACGCCGCCAAGAACCAGGACTCGGGCGACACGTACAGCCGCTGGTATGTGCTCAATTCGGGCGGAACCCTCATCGGCCCGTCGACGATGTTCCGCAAGGGCGATAACGGCCGCATCCACTATCCGGGGCGTTCGGCAGCCTATTGTTCGTCGACGCTCGCCGGCGGCAAGCCGCTCCCGATGTACGACTGGAAGGCGGGCGACGCCACGGGCGAGGGAACCTATTACGAACGGAAGATGACCACAGCCTACGGCATGCGCTGCGTGAAGGAGTGACGCCGCAGCGATCGCGGGGGCTTCGGGCGGGAGTGAGTTTATTCCGTCCGAAGCCCTTTTTTTGCGGTATTTTCATTACCTTCGCATGTCTTTTCAAACTTTTACCGATGAAAAATAGCATCTTTACCGTATTGGCGGCCCTCGTGCTGTATCCCGCCGGGGCGCAGCCCGTCACCCCGCAGGACCGGCGGCGCGCCGCGGAACTGGTCGAACGCATGACGCTCGACGAAAAGATCGGCCAGCTGGTCCAGCAGCGCGGAGGCGGCGCCGTCACGGGACCCGACAAGACGGAACTTTCCGTCGAACGGCTGGTCCGCGAAGGGCGCTGCGGCAGCGTATTCAACATCAAGTCCTTCGAGGAGACCGAGCGGTTGCAGCGGATCGCCGTCGAGGAGAGCCGGCTGGGCATCCCGCTGTTGATCGGCGCCGATGTGATCCACGGTTTCCGGACGATCTTCCCGATCAACCTCGCCGTCGCCGCCTCGTGGGACCCTGCCGCCGCGGAGTCGCTGGCCCGCGTTTCGGCCCGCGAAGCCTCGGCCATGGGCATCCATTGGACCTTTTCGCCGATGTGCGACGTTTCGCGCGACCCCCGGTGGGGCCGTGTCTCCGAGGGCGCGGGCGAAGACCCCTATCTGGGCGCGCGTGTCGCCGAAGCGATGGTGCGGGGCTATCAGGGCGACTTGTCCGACCCTTCGTCGGTTCTTGCCTGCGTGAAGCATTTCGCCGCCTACGGCGCTCCGCAGGCCGGGCGCGAATACCATGCGGTCGATATGTCCGAGCGGGTTTTCCGCGACAGCTACCTGCCGCCTTACCGGGCGGCGCTCGATGCCGGGGCCGCGACGGTGATGACCTCGTTCAACGACCTCGACGGCGTTCCGGCCACGGCCAACCGCTGGCTGATGCGCGACCTGCTGCGCGACGAACTGGGCTTCGGCGGATTCGTGGTGACCGACTACGGCACGATCGGCGAACTGAAAGCTCACGGCGTGGCGGGCGACGATGCGCAGGCTGCCGAACTGGCCCTGCGCGCCGGGGTCAACATGGACATGATGAGCGCCGCCTACCTGTTCCATGCCGCCGAACTGGTGCGGGAGGGGCGTATCCCGGAGTCGCTGATCGACAGCCTTTGCCGCGAGGTGCTGGCCGTGAAGTTCCGCCTGGGGCTGTTCGACGATCCTTTCCGCTACCAGGCGAAGGAGCGCGAGAAGTGCTATTACGCCCCGGAACATCTCGATGCCGCGCGCCGCGTGGCCCGCAGTTCGATGGTGCTGCTGGAGAACCGCGGCGGCGTGCTGCCCCTGAAAAAGGGGAGCCGGATCGCGCTGGTGGGACCTTTCGCCGATTCCCGGTGGGACCTGATCGGCTCGTGGGTTCATTTCGCCGAGGCCGGCCGGACCTCGACCTTTCTCGACGGACTGCGGGCGCGTTTCGGAGCCGACCGTGTGACCTATGCCCGCGGATGCGACCCGCACAAGGCCCTCGAAGGCGGTATTTCGGAGGCGGTGGCCGCAGCCGCGAAGTCGGACGTGGTGCTGGTTGCGCTCGGATTGAAGGCGGGGGAGAGCGGCGAGGCGGCAAGCCTTGCGTCGCTTGCGCTGCCCGACGCGCAGCGTGACCTGCTGGAGAGCTTGAAGCAAACCGGGAAACCGATTGTCGTCCTGCTTGTTACGGGTCGTCCTATGGAGCTGGCCCGTGAAGCGGAACTTGCCGACGCCCTGCTGCTGACCTGGTATCCGGGCACGATGGCGGGCGAGGCGCTGGCCGATGTCGTGTCGGGCGACTACAACCCCTCGGGGCGTTTGCCGATGACCTTTCCCCGCACGGTGGGGCAGGTTCCGATCCATTACGACATGAAGAGCACGGGACGTCCGGCCGACGAGTCGGGCAAGCCCAACAAATACACTTCGCGCTATCTCGACGTACCCAATTCGCCGCAGTATTGTTTCGGCTACGGGTTGAGCTACACGACGTTCGGTTATTCGGACCTGCGGGTGCTGACGCCCGAAACCGCCGTCGGCGGCGAGGTTCGCGTGTCGGTCCGCGTGACCAACACGGGCGGCCGCGACGGCGAGGAGGTCGTGCAGCTCTACGTGCGCGATCTGCTGTCCGGTGTGACGCGTCCGGTTCGTGAACTGAAAGGTTTCCGGAAGGTCATGCTTCGCGCCGGGGAGAGCCGCGAGGTGACCTTCACGCTGACGCCCGACGACCTTTCGTTCTGGCGTCTCGACAAAAAGTGGGGCCAGGAGCCGGGCGACTACCATGTCTGGGTAGGGCACGATTCCGACTGCACGCTCGGCGGCAGTTTCCGGATCACCGAATGATTCGTCTCTCCGGCACGGCGGCCGACGCCGCGGGTGCGGGACAGCTGCAAGGGAGCAGCGGCTTCGGCCGCCGCTCCCTTTTCCGTGCCCGGCGGGACGGTCCGGATGTCCCGGAAAAACCCGTTCGGAGATGTTTCGGACAAAAGGTTCCGGGGAATGGCTGGGCTTTCGCAAATTTTTTCTACCTTTGGAGGTCAAAACAGTACGCAATGATGGATTTGAAGACGATACGTGCCGAACTGCGCAAGCTGACCGCGATTGTCGACGGCTGGGAGCCTTCCGGGGAGATTCCGGCCCTCGAACGCGACCTGGCGCTGGAAAAACTGCGGACGCTCTACGATGCGGTGCGCTTTACGGAGGTGGAATCCCTTCCGGAATCCCCGGTTGCGGAGACGGAGCCTGCGGCGGCTCCGGGGCCCATCGACCTCGGGGCGGTGCTTTCGCTCGACCCGACGGACGAAGCCGTGTTCGAACCCGGTCCCGATGCCGTTTCAGGACCCGCGTTCGATGCGGAGGCGGAACCCGCAGAGCCGTTTTCCGAACCCGATACGACGGTCGCAGCCGATTCTGCCGGGGCGTTTGCCGGGGGGGAACCCGATACGGAGACGCCCGGAATGGCGGAGCCTGCGGCGTCGGATTCCGAGCCGGAACTTGAGGGGGAATCCGGATTTGAGCCTGATCCCGAAGCGGCGTCCGAAGCCGCATTCGTCGCCGGAGAATCCGAACCGGCCGCCGAATCCGGACCGGTCGCAGCATCCGAATCCGACGCTGTGCCCGAACCGTCTGCGAAGCCGGTCGCTGCGCCCGGACCTGCCGCTGCGGCTGAACCGGTCGTCGTTCCGGAACCCGCTCCTGCGCCAGCTCCGGAACCCGCTCCTGCGGAGAAACCCCAATACATCGCGCCCACGCTGTTCGGGCTGGAGGAGGAGACCGTCCGCCACCGTCACAAACAGCGCGTCATCATGTCGCTCTACGATACGCCTGCGCCCGCCGAAAAGCCCGCAAGGCCCGAAACGGCGGAAAGACCGGCGGAGCGTCCCGAACCCGCTGCCCGTCCCGAACCCGCTGCGACGCCCGGACCGACTGTCCGTCCCGGGTTTGCCGCGACTCCCGAACCGGCGGCTGCGCCTGCGTCCGCAGGTCCCGTGCCGCAGTCCGCAACGTCCGTGCCGCAGTCCGCGGCGGAACCCGTCACCGTTTCGGAAGCGCCTGCCGCCGCCGAGCCGGAGGAGGCCGAATCCGGAGCGAAGGAGGTTGCGGTCCCTGTCGGGGCCGTGCTGGGCGAGGTGATCAACCACGACGTGCAGACGCTGGCCGACACGATCGCTCCGCGGCGCGACATGGCTTCGGAACTGCGCCGCGGCGAACCGGTCGCCGACCTTCGCAACGCCATCGGCATCAACGACAAGTTCCTGCTGATCCGCGATCTGTTCGGCGGCGACGGCGAAGCCTATGAAGAGGCGATCGCGACGCTCAACGCCTTCGACGATTTCGACGAGTGCATGATCCACATTGCCGAGAACTACGCCTGGAATCCCAATTCGGACGGCGCGAAGTTTATGATGGAACTGCTCGAACGCAAATTCGCCTGACACGATGGCCAAACTCTATATCGTACCTACGCCGATCGGGAATCTGGACGACATCACGCTGCGCGCGGTGAACGTCCTGCGCGAGGTGGATTTCATCCTCGCCGAGGACACGCGCACGACGTCGTTCCTGCTGAAGCACCTCGGCATCGAGCAGAAACTCCGTTCGCACCACAAGTTCAACGAGCACGCCACGGTCGAAATGGTTGCCGGGGCGATCGCCGCAGGACGCAATGCCGCCCTGGTGTCGGACGCCGGGACGCCCGGCATTTCGGACCCCGGGTTCCTGTTGGTGCGCACGTGCGTCGAGGCGGGAATCGAGGTCGAGACGCTGCCCGGCGCCACGGCGCTGATTCCGGCGCTGGTGCAGAGCGGGTTTCCGTGCGACCGTTTCTGCTTCGAGGGCTTCCTGCCCCAGAAGAAGGGGCGGATGAAGCAGTTGCAGGCGCTTGCCGGCGAGGAGCGCACGATGATTTTCTACGAATCGCCCTACCGCGTGGTCCGGTGTCTCGAGCAGTTCGCCGAGGTTTTCGGCGAAGACCGCCGGGTTTCGGTGTCGCGCGAGATCACCAAGAAGTTCGAGCAGACCGTGCGCGGAACCGTCGCCGAGGCGCTCGGGCATTTCCGCACGACCGAACCCAAGGGCGAGTTCGTGATCGTCGTGGCCGGAAAACCCAAAGTCCGCCGCGTCCGGGAGGACGGGGAGGAGTAACTCAAATCGAAACGCATTGATGGAAGAGAACCGTACAGACGATACACAAAAGGTAAAACGTTCGTTTTCGGCGTGGCTCGGGGAGCTGCGCGAATTTATGAAGGGCCGTTTCAGCCTCGACGAGGACAAGGCGCAGCGCGACGAGGTCGTGGCCTCCGTCTCGAAGGGCGTGGAGTTCCGCGGCGTCAACCTCTGGGTGCTGATCTTCGCCACGATGATCGCCTCGCTGGGCCTGAACGTCAATTCGGCCGCGGTGATCATCGGCGCGATGCTCATTTCGCCGATCATGGGCCCGATCATGGGTGTCGGCCTCGCGCTGGGCATCAACGATTTCGAACTGCTCAAGAAGTCGCTGCGCAACCTGGCGCTGATGTTCATCGTCGCCATCATCACCTCGACGGTCTATTTCTTCATCTCGCCGCTCTCGTCGAACAGCAGCGAGCTGCTGGCGCGCACCGTGCCTACGACCTACGACGTGCTGATCGCCCTGTTCGGCGGCCTGGCGGGTATCGTGGCGCAGACGCGGCAGGACCGCACGTCGACCGTCATTCCCGGCGTGGCCATCGCCACGGCCCTCATCCCGCCCCTCTGTACGGCGGGCTTCGGACTGGCCACGGGGCAGTTCCGCTTTTTCATCGGCGCCTTCTACCTCTTCTTCATCAATTCGGTGTTCATCGCGCTGGCGACCTATGCCATGGTGCGTTTTCTGCAATACGAGAAGAAGGTCTTCATCGACAAGGTCCGCGAGCGCACGGTCAAGCGGCTGATGATGGTCATCACGCTGGTGACCTTCATTCCGAGCGTCGTCATCGGGTTCCACATGGTCCGCGTCTCGTTGTTCGAGGCCGTGGCCGACAAATACGTGTCGCAGGTCTTCAACTTTCCGCATACCCGCGTGATCGAGTGCAACAAACACTACGCGCAGGGCAAGAACCCCTCGCAGATCGAGCTGCTGCTCGTGGGCGAGCCGCTGGGCGAGGAGGTGATCGAGAATGCCCGTACGCAGATGCGCAATTTCGGGCTGGAGGAGGCCGAACTGGTCGTCCGGCAGGCCAATACGGAGGACAAGGTCGACGTGGTTTCGCTCCAGAAGAGCTATCAGGAGCTGCTGGAGGAGAAGAACCGCCGGATCGGCGAGATGTCCTCGCAGCTGAAACGCTACCGGGTGACCAACGTCGAGGTGAACGACATCTCGCGCGAAGTGGGGGCCATGATGGACAACATCGGGGCCATTTCGCTGACCAAGGGCATCACCTTCGACGTCGAGGGCACGCCCGGCGATACGACGCTCGTGTGCGTGGTGACGCCCCGGGATTCCGCGCTTCCGGTCGACCGTGAAACGCTGATCCGCTGGTTGAGAATCCGCACCAAGGTCGAGAACGTCAAACTTTTCGTGGAACCCTAATCCGGGCGGCAGGCATGAAACGAACCGATCTGACCATTTTGCAGCGCTTCTGGCTGGAGACCCTTTGGCTGGGCGCACGCGTGTTCGCCGTGATGCCTTACTGGTTCAAGTACTACGTCGTCGAAAACCTGCTTTTCGTCCTGCTCTACTACTGCCTGCGCTACCGCATGAAGGTCGTCAAGACCAACCTGCGGAACTCGTTCCCCGAGAAGAGCGAACGCGAACTGGCCGTCATCCGGCGGCGGTTCTACCGCACGCTGTCCGAAATCTTCGTCGACACGATCAACATGGCCTACATGAACGAGGAGAAGGGGCGGACGGTGCTTACGGTCAAAGACGTGGAGAAACACGTGGAAGCGGTGCACGGCCGCGATTGGATCGCCATGACGGCCCATTTCGGCTGCTGGGAGTACTGCTCCTACTGGGGGCTTTACGAGCGGTCGCAGATGCTGGTCGCCGTCTACCATCCGCTGCGCAGCAAGGTGATGGAGGAACTCTACCGGCGGCTGCGCAATTACGAAAATTCGATGACCGTCTCGATGAAGGAGAGCCTGCGTTTCTACCTGCGCAACCGGACCGGAGGCATCGCCGGCAAGAACCTCGTGATGGGGCTTATCGCCGACCAGAATCCCCCGCGGCGGCCCGACAGCCGTTGGTTCCGCTTCCTCAATCAGGATACGATCTTCTTCGACGGCGGCGAGAAACTGGCCCTGCGCTGCAACCTCCCGGTCTACTTCGTGAAGATGAGCCGCCTGCGGCGGGGACGCTACGAAATGTCCTTCGAACTGATTTATGACGGCAAAGAGGAGGTCGCCGAATACGAAATCACGCAGCGTTACGTTCGTAAGTTGGAGCGGATGATCTGCGAGTGTCCCGAACTGTGGATGTGGTCGCATCGCCGCTGGAAGCACAAACGAACTCATGCCGGTCGCTAAAATCATCATACTCAACTGGAACGGCGCGGACCACCTGCGTCGTTTCCTGCCGTCGGTCGTGGCCGCGGCTCCCGCCGGCGTCGAGGTCATCGTCGCTGACAACGGTTCGACGGACGACTCTCTCGCGGCGCTCGCCGCCGGGTTTCCGTCGGTCACGGTCCTGCGCATGGACCGCAACTACGGCTTTGCCGGAGGCTACAACCGCGCATTGGAGTATATCGAGGCCGACTATTACCTGCTGCTGAACTCCGATGTCGAGACCCCCGAGGGGTGGCTTGCGCCGATTCTCGACTGTCTGGACCGGAATCCCGACGTGGCGGTCGCCGCGCCGAAGCTGATCTCCTGCGCCAACCGCACGGAGTTCGAGTATGCGGGGGCTGCGGGCGGTTTCATCGACTACCTGGGCTATCCCTTCTGCCGGGGGCGCATCCTGCGCTGCGTGGAGAAGGACCGGGGCCAGTACGACGACGAGCGCGACGTGTTCTGGGTGAGCGGCGCGGCTTTCTGCTGCCGGGCCGACGTGTTCCGCGCGCTGGGCGGCTTCGACGGCGATTTCTTCGCCCACATGGAGGAGATCGACCTCTGCTGGCGGATGCAGCTGGCGGGTTACCGGGTGCGGATCGTGCCCCGGAGCAGGGTCTACCACCTGGGCGGCGGCACGCTCCAGACCGATTCTCCGGCCAAGGTCTTCTACAATCACCGGAACAATCTCGCCATGCTTTACAAGTGCGCCTCGCCCGCACAGCGGCTTTGCGTGGCCGTCGCGCGCCCGGCGCTCGACCTGCTCGCCGCGCTGTCCTACCTCATGCAGGGCCGCCGGGATAACTTCCGCGCCGTGTTCCGCGCCTGGCGCGACTTCATCCGCTGGCACGGGGCGCTGGCCCGCAAACGGCGTGAGATCCGCGCGAACCGCAAGGGCTCCGCCGCGGAAAACATCTACCGCGGCTCGGTGGTGCTGCGCTATCTTTTCGGCCGGCGGACCTTCGGCGGCATGATGCGCTGACGCGGAGCCGATGTCGTCGTTTTCGCAACGGGACTTGTGCGATCTTCGTTTTTTGCGTATCTTTCTGAAAAATACCCTCGCTTATGATACGTGCGGCTCTTCTGTTGTCGGCAGTCGTGTGTTTTTTGCAGCCTTTTCGCGCGTCGGCGACAGGGCAGGCTGCCGAACGGCTTGTCGTCAGGCGCGATACGATGCAGTTGTTCGCACTGCCGCTGGCGACGGCGGATTCCGCCGTGCTCGCCCGGCTCGAAAAACGGCTGGACGAACTCGATGCCTCCGGCTCTACGGCTTGCTGGCGTCGGTGTATCGGTGTCTGGCGGCTGGACGACGAGGGCATCTTGTGGCTTGAGTGCGTGAACACCGAGGACGGCGACGTCGTATTTTCCGGAGCGGAGCTGGTTCCCGAATTTGCAGCGGGATCACGCGCCCGTGCCGGCTGGTTCAGCGGAGAGATCCGCTATGGCACGGGGAATCTGGTGTATTACCAACACGATGGATTTATGCGGAATCTCGAACGCGAATGGGTGGCTGCGGTGTCCGAGGGGCGCGTGAGTGAGACGAAAGCCTACCGGAACCGGCTGTATGAAAGAGGTGCGGATGCGACGGACAATGCACAGCGTGTGGCCGCGGCGTTCGACAGCCTTCATGTCGGAAAGTCGCCCGATCTGCTGTCGCTGTATGTGGTCTTTGCAGCCGATTCCACAGGGCGGGTGGTTCGGATCGACCGGGCGCGACTGTTGTCGGAAAAGGGAAGTCCTGTTGTCAGCGATCCGGCTGACCCGCTGTTGCAGGCAGCTCTGCGGGCGTTTCGCTCGGTGTCGCGCTGGGATGCCTGGTGGGTCGGAGGGGCCTGGAAGGAACAGGCGTATTTTATTCCGCTGCGCAGGGCCGGAATGGTTTGGAAACCGCGAAGAGGATAACGATGCTTATTGCTCCGGCTTGCAGGGAAGCGTGAACCAGAAGGTCGAGCCTTTGCCCGGTTGGGATTCGACGCCGATGCGGCCGCCCATCGTTTCGACGATCGACTTCGAGATCGCCAGTCCGATGCCGATGCCCTGCCTGAACGATCCCGCCTTGACGAAACGTTGGAAAAGCTGTTCCCGGTGTTCTTCGGGGATGCCGGCTCCCGTGTCGGCGACGTAGACGTAGAGTTCCCCGCCGCGGATTTCGAATCCGAAATCGACGGAGCCTTCGGAGGTGAATTTCACGGCGTTGCTCAAAAAGTTGGCGATCACCTGAATCAGCCGCTTGCGGTCCGTGCGGATGTAGCGGACGGGATATTTCCTGTGGAAGGTGATCCGCACCGGGCTGTTCTTGGGCTGCTGCATGCGGAAACCGCCTTCCAGCTCTTCCATGACGGCATTGAGTTCCACGTCGGTATATTCGTAGCCGAGGGTTCCGGCTTCGATCTTCGAGAGATCGAGGATGTCGCTGAGTTGCTGCATCAGTACCTCGCCGTTGGAGCGGATGATGCGCATGTACTCCTGTTTCTCGGTCGGGGCGGGGTCGTCCATGAGCAGTTCCGAGAATCCGATGATGGCGTTCAGCGGCGTGCGCAGTTCGTGGCTCATGTTGGCCAGGAAGCGTGATTTCATGCGGTCCGACTCCTCGGCGCGAACGCGGGCTTTCTCCAGTTCGCGCTGGGTGCGTTTCTGGGCCGAGATGTCGCTCACGGTCAGCACCACCCGGGGCTGTCCTGCGACGGTGAGGAAATTGCCCGCCACGCTTACGTCGCAGTCGACGGTCTCCGTGTGGTCGTCGGAGGTGTAGAGCACCATCGGGACCTCCAGTCCCGAGAAGCCTTTCTTCGTCCGGAACACCCCGGTGATGGCCGCGCGGACGGGACAGTCGGCGCACAATTCGTGCGTGCCGCAGACGCCGGCGTCCTCGCCGTTCCTGCAGCGCAGCAGGTTGCCCACCTTGGGCGGCACGGCTTTCGGTGCGGTTCCCGTCGCGGAGCGATAGTTGGTTTGCAGAACGTTGAAATCGGGGTCGATCAGCAGCAGGTAGGCGGCTACGTTGCGGAATATGCAGTCGTTGATCCGGTCGCTTGTTCGGATGTACCGGCGCTGGTAGCAGATACGGACGGCCAGGAGGACGCAAAACGCCGCCAGCACCCCTGTTCCTATTACGTATAACAACTGCATCCGATTATTCGGTTTTCGTTTCCGATCCCAAAGGTAGGTAAAATCCGGTGAAATAGGAGGGTAAATGATAAAAAAAGACATCCGGAATCGTCCGGATGTCTTTTTTTGTCGGTGGGGGATCTTTCTATTTGTTGATCTTGGCCCACGAGTCCTTGAGCGTTACCGTGCGGTTGAACACCAGATGACCGGGGGTCGAGTCGGTGTCGGGGCAGAAGTAGCCCACGCGCTCGAACTGTACGGCCTGGCCTACGGGGATGTCGCGCAGCGACGGCTCGAGGTAGCCTGTGATTTTGACCATTGATTCGGGATTGAGGTTGTCCTCCCAGGTCTGCCCTTCGTCCACGTCGTCGGGGTCCTCCTTCGTGAAGAGCGGGTTGAACAGCCGGATTTCGGCCTCCACGGCCTCCGCGGCCGACACCCAGTGGATGACGCCTTTCACGCGGCGGCCGTCGCTCGACGAACCTCCGCCCGACATCGGGTCGTAGGTGCAGCGCAGTTCGGTGATGTTGCCCCCCTCGTCCTTGACGACCTTCTCGCACTTGATGAGGTACGAATAGCGCAGGCGCACCTCGCCGCCCGGCGAGAGGCGGAAGAACTTCTTGGGCGGATTCTCCATGAAGTCGTCGCGCTCGATCCAGATCACCTTCGAGAAGGGAACCTGCCGCGTGCCGGCGGCTTCGTCCTCGGGGTTGTTGATCGCCGTGAACAGCTCGGTTTTGTCGTCCTCGTAGTTCGTGATGACCACCTTCAGCGGATTCAGCACGGCCATGCGGCGCTGGGCGACCCGGTTCAGGTCTTCGCGCACGCAGTATTCCAGCTTCCCGAGGTCGATCACGTTGTCGCGCTTGGCGACGCCCACCATCTCGGCGAAGTTGCGCACCGAGGCGGGCGTGTAGCCCTTGCGGCGCAGGGCGCAGATCGTCGGCATGCGGGGATCGTCCCAGCCCATCACGGCGCCCTCCTGCACGAGCTTCAGCAGCTTGCGCTTCGACATCATCGTATAGGTGAGGTTCAGGCGTGCGAACTCGTACTGGTGCGAGGGGAAAATGTCGAGCGCCTGGATGAACCAGTCGTACAGCGGACGGTGCACGTCGAATTCCAGGGTGCAGATCGAGTGGGTGATCCGCTCGATCGAGTCGCTCTGGCCGTGGGCGTAGTCGTACATCGGGTAGATGCACCATTTGTCGCCCGTGCGGTGATGCTCGGCGTGGATGATGCGGTACATGATCGGGTCGCGGAACAGCATGTTCGGATGGGCCATGTCGATCTTGGCGCGCAGCACCTTGGCTCCGTCGGGGAACTCGCCGTTCTTCATTCTCGTGAACAAATCGAGGTTTTCCTCCACCGAACGGTCGCGCCACGGCGAGGGCGTTCCCGGCACGGATACCGTACCGCGGTTTTCGCGGATCTCGTCCTGCGTCTGGTCGTCGACATAGGCCAGCCCCTTCTTGATCAGTACGACGGCCCATTCGTAGAGCTGGTCGAAATAGTCCGACGCGTAACGCTCCAGCTCCCACTGGAAGCCGAGCCACTGGATGTCGCGCTTGATCGAGTCGACGTACTCCACGTCCTCCTTGACGGGGTTCGTGTCGTCGAAGCGCAGGTTGCACTTGCCGCCGTATTTCTTCGCCAGTCCGAAGTTGATGCAGATGCTCTTGGCGTGTCCGATATGCAGGTAGCCGTTCGGTTCGGGCGGGAAACGGGTCTGTACGCGCGTTTCGCCCTTGGCGATCGACTCTTCGATGATCTCTTCGAGGAAGTTCAGCGACTTCTCCCGTGTTTCGTTTGTTTCGCTTGCCATATTATTTTTTATGATTTTTGCTGTTGTAAACGGTTTTGAGCAGTTTCACCCCCACGACCAGCATTTGCTGGGTTCCCAGGGCCGTGCCGTCGTGGTGGGCGGCGAACTCCGCGCGGATCGAGACCGTGTCGTTGAAGAACGAGCGGCGGTAGGAGAGCGCCGTGCGGCTGTACACCTTCTGGTCGGTGCGGAAGAAACTCTCGGCGGGGTACAACTCGCGGCCGTAGGGGAGCGGTGTGCCGTCTTCGAGTTCATGTCCGTAGAAGAAGGGGTGGATGTTGTCGCCGACATAGAGGCGTTCGTCGAGCGACAGTCCCCAGCGGCTGATCCGGAAGGCGAACTCGCCCATGCAGGGCTTTTCCCACGAGTGGCCGAAACTGCGGTCGCGCTGGGCCGTGAGCAAAGCTCCCAGTTTGATGTCGAAATCGAAGAAGGCGTTGAACCGCACGCCGACGCAGGGGTTGAGCAGTTGCAGGTCGACGACGTTTTCGATCGGCGCGCCCTGCTGTCCCGCATAGTGGAACATCGAGTAGTTGAACCCGTAGTAGAACGTGTCGAGGTAGTGGCGTCCGGCGAGCAGGATGCGGAACTTTTCGCGCGAGAGGGTGGAATACATGCCCTCCCAGTCGCAGACGAACTCGACGTAGGAGTCCCTTTTGCCGTTGTACTGCGCCAGCACGCCGTTCATGCGGTTGTGGAAGAAGCGTTCCGACTCGGAGAAGAATGCCGTCGAATAGTCGTCGTCGTGCATCATGTCGCGCGTGAAGATACCGGCTGCGGCCGTCACCTTGGGCGTCTGGAACTGGTAGTAGAAGACGGGTTTGATCTCCGAAAGATAGGCCGATTCCTGGGTTCCGAAATTCTTGATCATGTCCGCGGCGATGACCAGCGTGTTTTTCTCGTCCCACCGGATGCCGACACGGGGCGTCAGCCGGGCTGCGAAGTCCGTGCCCGATTCGATGTCCAGTCCCGGCACGGCGAACTCGTTGCTGCCGAATTCCTTGTTGTCGAAATACATTTTGAAATCGGTTCCCAGCAGAATCTCCTGTGCGTGTCCTGCGGCGACGCATCCGGAAAGGGCGAGCAAGAGTAAAAGTTTTTTCATAGGTGTCAACGGAATATAGCTGACAAAAGTAAGGAAAAGATTTTAATTTTATTTACTTTTGCCCCCGAAATCAATCGTTCCGAACCCATTATGCGCAAAATCACCAACGAAGAACTCGGCAGGCCTTCGGCCGAGGAGTTCGCCGCGATGGAAAAGATGCCTGTCACGGTGGTGCTGGACAACGTTCGTTCGGCCCAGAACGTCGGGGCCTTTTTCCGCACGGGCGACGCTTTCGCCGTGGAGCGGATCGTCCTGTGCGGCATCACCGCCACTCCGCCCAGCCGTGACATCCACAAAACGGCTCTGGGGGCCGAGATGACCGTGTCCTGGAGTTATTGCGCTTCGACCGTCGGGTGCATTGCGCAGCTGCGTGCCGAAGGATATGCGGTCTACGCCGTGGAGCAGGTCGAGGGGGCCGTGATGCTCGATGAGTTTCGCGCCGCGCCGGGGGTGAAGTATGCGCTCGTCTTCGGCAACGAGGTCGACGGCGTGGGGCAGGAGGCCGTCGATCGGTGCGACGGGGCCGTCGAAATCCCGCAGGCCGGGACCAAGCATTCGGTCAACGTCTCGGTGTCGGGCGGCGTCGTTTTATGGAGTTTCTTTTGCCAAATCCGTCCGAAGCGTTAACTTTGCCGCGTTGTAAAACTTAAAATCTGAAAAAATGTCAGTAGAAAGCACCGTCCGCGCGGTAACGACTTACCGCCTGACGGAGATGAAACAGCGGGGCGAGAAGATCGCCATGCTCACCTCTTACGACTATTCGATGGCGAAGATCGTCGATGCCGCGGGTATCGACGTGATTCTCGTGGGCGACTCGGCCGCCAACGTGATGGCCGGTTACGAGACCACGGTTCCCATCACCCTCGATATGATGATCTACCACGCCCGTTCGGTCGTGCGTGCCGTGGAGCGGGCGCTGGTCGTCGTCGACCTGCCGTTCGGAACCTATCAGGGCAACTCGAAGGTGGCGCTCGATTCGGCCATCCGCATTATGAAGGAGACCGAGGCCGACGCCGTGAAGATGGAGGGCGGCGAGGAGATCCTCGAATCGGTCCAGCGCATTCTCTCGGCCGGCATTCCCGTCATGGGACACCTCGGCCTGACGCCCCAGTCGATCCACAAGTTCGGAACCTACGCCGTCCGCGCCAAGGAGGAGGCCGAGGCCGAAAAGCTGCTGCGCGACGCGCACCTGTTGAGCGAGGCGGGCTGTTTCGGCATCGTGCTCGAAAAGATTCCCGCGGCGCTGGCCGCGCGCGTGACCGCCGAGATTCCGACCCCGACGATCGGCATCGGCGCCGGCGCGGGCTGCGACGGCCAGGTGCTCGTGATCCACGACATGCTGGGTATCAACAAAGGGTTCTCGCCGCGCTTCCTGCGCCGCTACGCCGACCTGCACACGGTGATGACCGGTGCCGTGGAGCAGTATGTCAGGGATGTGAAGGAGTGCGATTTCCCCAACGAAAAGGAGCAGTATTAGTCCCTGATTCCTTATACACGCAAGCCCCGGCTGGAACATTTCAGCCGGGGCTTGCGTTGCAGAAGGCTAAAGAAGGCTATTTGATCGTCTTGTGCAGGGCCTCGTAGAAATCCGGTCCTTCGCCCGCGTATTTTCCGATGATGAGGCCGTCGGGACCGATGATCACCTTGGTGGGGTATCCGCTGACAGCATATTCGACGGAGATGTCTTCCGCTGCCGGAACGTCTTTCGGATTGTAGACGTTGATCCACGGCAACCGGTGTTCTTCGACCGCGGCGAGCCATCTCTCCGGAGTGTCGTTGCAGTCGATGCCGACTATTTCCAGTTTGCTTTTATAACGGTCGTAGTATCTCTTCATCTTCGGGATTCCTTTGATGCACCATCCGCACCAGCTGCCCCAGAAGTCGAGCACGACATACTTTCCGCGAAGCGACGAGAGGGTGAAATTCTTATCGTCGGCGGTTTTCAGCGTGAAGTCCGGAGCGGGGCTGCCGGCGACGATCTTCGCTTCGGCCAGCCGGATCAGGCGGTATTTTCCGGCTTTGGCCAGCAGCGGTTCGAGCAATGGCCTAAATATCGAGTTGCGGGCCGCATCGGCGAGTCGTTCGTGGTATGTTAAAACGCTGTCGATGGGTATTTTCGTCAGGCAGTATCCTGCGAGCGGGTTGTCCGGATTGGCGTCGATGTAGTCCATTTCGCAAGCCCGGCGGCGGGCCATCACCTGCCGGAACCGCTCGTAGAGCGCTTCCTGTTCCGCGCGGCTTTTTCCGGCCATGGCATCCTGCAATCGCTGGCCTTCGATCCAGAAGGGCCGCAATTCCTGATAATGGCGGCTGTGATCTTCGTTGAGACGTGTGCCCGAAAGCGTGCAGTTGAAAACCGTTGAGTCGATCCGGCCCTCTATTTTCACCTGTTCGCCCTTGTCGAGGAATAATTTCATGTCCGAAGTGCTGGTCGAATGGCGTCTTCCCTGATCGAATTCCATGAGCTGCATGGGGATGATGATGAATTGTGTCGGCCGCTCGACGGGCGTGTCGTAGACGAAGCGGCCCGCGGTTGCGACGATCGTGTCGTAAACGACCTGCGGGTCAGAATCGTCCTTGAGACCGGGCATATCTTCGATCGCGCAGTGCACGATGCAGAGTGAATCGTTGGTCAGGTTGTCGATATGCCCCGTGATCGTATGTCGGGGTGCGCAGCCGGCGACGGCGGCCGCAAGCAGGAGGAGCAGGTCTCTTTTCATTTCGGAATGGTGGGTCGATTCTGCATTCAAAGATAGCACAAAAAGTCTTCCGCCGAACCTATTGATAGAATGTTGATAAAAAAACCGGCGGATAGGTCCGGAAATTAGGCCGTTTCGAAAAAAAACACTACATTTGCGAGCAACAAAAATCCACGTTCATTATGTCTTTTATCAATGAAAGGGTTCAGCCCGAGGGACTTACCTTCGACGATGTGCTGCTTATACCCGCCTATTCGGAAGTGTTGCCGCGAGAGGTCAATGTTCAGACCCGTTTCTCGCGAAATATCTCTCTCAACATCCCCATTGTGTCCGCCGCCATGGACACGGTAACCGAAGCGCCGCTGGCCATCGCCCTGGCGCGGGAAGGAGGAATCGGCGTGATCCACAAGAACATGACCATCGCCGCGCAGGCCGCGCAGGTCCGCAAGGTGAAGCGCGCCGAGAACGGCATGATCTACGATCCGGTGACCATTTCCAAGGACCACACCGTCGGCGACGCGCTGAACCTGATGAAAGAGAACAAGATCGGAGGCATTCCGGTCGTGGATGCGGACAGGATGCTTATCGGCATCGTCACCAACCGCGACCTGCGTTTCCAGCGCGACATGTCGCGCCGCATCGAGGAGGTGATGACGCCCGGCGACCGCCTCGTGACGACGCACAATCCCGAACTCTCCCACGCCCAGGAAATACTGCTCAACAACAAGATCGAAAAGCTCCCCGTGGTGGACGACGCAGGCCGTCTGGTGGGGCTGATCACTTATAAGGACATCACCAAGGTGCAGGATCACCCCAATGCCTGCAAGGACGCGAAGGGCCGCCTGCGCGTGGCGGCCGGCGTCGGCGTTACGCCCGACGCGATGGACCGCGTGAAGGCGCTGGTCGCCGAGGACGTCGACGCCGTGGTGCTCGACTCGGCGCACGGCCATTCGGCCAACATCGTTTCGATGCTCAAGCGGATCAAGGAGGTTTATCCGTCGCTCGACGTGGTGGTGGGCAACATCGCCACGGGCGGGGCCGCGCGCTACCTGATCGAGAACGGCGCCGACGGCGTGAAGGTCGGCATCGGTCCCGGTTCGATCTGCACGACGCGCATCATCGCGGGTGTGGGCGTTCCCCAGCTGACGGCCATCTACGACGTGGCCTGCGTGGCCCGCGAGAGCGGCGTTCCGGTGATCGCCGACGGCGGACTGCGTTATTCGGGCGATCTGGTCAAGGCGCTGGCTGCGGGCGGCGACTGCGTGATGATCGGTTCGATGTTCGCCGGCACGGAGGAGGCTCCGGGCGAGACGATCATCTTCAACGGCCGCAAGTTCAAGAGCTACCGCGGCATGGGTTCGATCGACGCCATGAAGGCCGGGTCGGCCGACCGCTATTTCCAGAAGGGCTGCGAAGGCAACATCAGCAAGCTCGTTCCCGAAGGCATCGCCGCGCGCGTACCGTTCAAGGGCTCCCTTTCCGAGACGGTTTACCAGCTCATCGGCGGCGTCCGTTCGGGCATGGGCTACTGCGGCGCGAAGGACATCGAGACGCTCAAGCAGGCCCGGTTCATCCGCATCACGGCTTCGGGCATGCAGGAGAGCCATCCGCACGACGTAGCCATCACGAGCGAGGCGCCCAACTATTCGAGCGAACGGTAGATGGGACTCCCGGTTTCGAAATACGACTGGTGGATTCTGGCGGCGGCGTTCGCATTGTTCGCCGCATGGCTGATCACCCGCCTCCCGGTGCTGCGTACGCTGGTCCTTGCGGCGGCGTTGGGTTATCTTCTCCGGCGCGTGTGGGTGGGCTATCGAAATTTTGGAAAGTAATTGAACGACTGATATGGAAAAAATCCTGATTCTCGACTTCGGATCGCAGTACACGCAGCTGATCGCACGCCGTGTCCGCGAACTGAACGTCTATTGCGAAATCCACCCCTTCAACAAAATTCCGGCGATAGACGCGTCGGTGCGGGGCGTGATTCTTTCGGGCAGTCCCTTCTCCGTGCGGGACGCACAGGCCCCGACTCCCGACCTTTCGGCCATCAAGGGCAAACTGCCGCTGCTGGGCGTCTGCTACGGCGCGCAGTTCCTCGCCTCGGCTTTCGGCGGCGAGGTGCAGCCCGCGCCCAGCCGCGAATACGGCCGTGCGATGCTCACCGTGGGCGACGCCTCGGATGCGCTGATGCGCGGCCTTCCGGCCCGCACGCAGGTGTGGATGTCGCACGGCGACACCATTACGCGCGTGCCCGACAACTATGAACTGATCGCCAGCACCGAGGACGTGCGCGTCGCCGCCTTCCACGTCGGGGGCGAGCAGACGTGGGGCATCCAGTTCCACCCCGAAGTGTACCATTCGACCGAC
>OJRV01001318.1_pt1 | contig 28486 bp, 30 predicted proteins | sample 1599241 | NCBI WGS metagenome assembly OJRV01 (sample SAMN04168656, study PRJEB22393) | human gut metagenome | biome: human gut microbiome; feature: stool | host: Homo sapiens | collected 2014-03-17 | reverse complement strand
AGAAGCTGGAGAAGTACCTGGGCGGCGTGAAGGAAATGAAGAAGCTGCCCGGCGCCCTGTTCATCGTGGACACCCGCAAGGAGCGCAACGCCATCGCCGAGGCCCACAAGCTGGGCATCCCCGTGGTGGCCATCGCCGATACCAACTGCGATCCCGATGAGATCGATTATGTGATCCCCGGCAACGACGACGCCATCCGCGCCATCAAGCTGATCTCCTCCATCATGGCCAACGCCGTGCTGGAGGGCAAGCAGGGTGAGCAGACCGCTGAGGCCGCCTCTGAAGAGGCTGCTGCCGACGCTGAGTAATCTGCGCCCGCATTTGCGCGTATATACCAAAACTGTTTGGAGGAATTCAAAATGGCTTTTACCGCAGCTGATGTAAAGAACCTGCGCGAGATGACCGGCGTGGGCATGATGGATTGCAAGAAGGCGCTGACCGCCTCCGACGGCGATATGGACAAGGCCGTGGAGTGGCTGCGCGAGAAGGGCATGGCCGCCTCCGCCAAGAAGGCCGGCCGCATTGCCGCCGAGGGTATGGCTTATGCCGCCGTCATCGACGGCGTGGGCGTGGTGGTCGAGGTCAACGCCGAGACCGACTTCGTGGGCAAGAACGAGAAGTTCGTGGACTTCGTCAAGGGCGTGGCCGCCACTGTGGCCAAGGAGGCTCCCGCCGACCTGGACGCGCTGATGGAGTGCAAGTACGTCGGCACCGACCTGACCGTCACCCAGCAGCAGCAGGAGATGGTGCTGGTGATCGGCGAGAACATCAAGGTCCGCCGCTTCGCCCGCTTCGCCGAGAACGTCTCCGTGCCCTATGTGCACGCCGGCGGCAAGATCGGTGTGCTGGTGAACCTGGAGTCCGACCTGCCCGCTGAGAAGGTGGAGGAGATCGGCAAGGACGTGGCCATGCAGATTGCCGCTCTGAACCCCCGCTTCTGGGACAAGTCTCAGGTGGGCCAGGACGTCCTGGACGAGGAGAAGAAGATCATGATGGTCCAGATGGAGAACGATCCCAAGATGGCCTCCAAGCCCGAGGCCGTGCGGGAGAAGATCGTCATGGGCAAGCTGAACAAGTTCTACTCCGAGAACTGCCTGCTGCAGCAGGAGTTCGTGAAGGACAACTCCATGAGCGTGGAGCAGTATATCGCCTCCGCCGCCAAGGCCGCAGGCGGAAAGGTGACCTTCAAGGACGCCATCCGCTTTGAGAAGGGCGAGGGCATCGAGAAGAAGCAGGAGAACTTCGCTGAGGAGATCGCCTCCATGGTGAAGGGCTGATTATTAAGCCAGCTGAATCAGGAGCGGGTGCGAAAGCACCCGCTCCGCTTGTTTCCGCCTGAAAGCCCTTTGAATTCCGGTGATTTTCCTTGTATTGCGGGGGGAAAACTGGTATAATACTCCTATCTTTTGGGTTATCATCACAGGGAGACGAATATGCTGCACTATTTACAGGGATTGCTTTCCGCGCTGGACCTGACTTCACTGCTGGACGCGGTGTTGCGGGTGGCCGCGATTTTTCTCTGCCTGACAGTCCACGAGACTTGCCACGGTCTGGCGGCCCTGGCTCTTGGGGACCCCACGGCCAAATCCATGCACCGCCTGAGTCTGAATCCTCTGCGGCACATCGACTGGATCGGCCTGCTGATGATGTTCGTGGCAGGATTCGGCTGGGCCAAGCCGGTGCCGGTGGACCCCCGGTACTTCCGAAAGCCCAAGCAGGGCATGGCATTGACCGCCCTGGCGGGACCCGTCTCCAACTTTGTGCTGGCGGTTTTGGCAATGCTTATCAGTAAGGTGATTTACCTTTACGCCCCTTATTCTGCGGCGATGGACGTGGTGTTCAGCTTCTGCCTGTACACGCTGGCGCCTCTGTCCATCGGTCTGGGGTTGTTCAATTTGATTCCCATCCCGCCGCTGGATGGGTCCAAGGTGCTGGCGGCGTTTCTGCCGGACCGGCAGTACATCACGCTGATGCGGTATGAGCGGTACGGCATTGTCGTGCTGTTGGTGTTGTCCTTTGTGGGCATCGGCAGCAGTTTGATCTCCCGGGGCATCCTGGGCATTTACAGTGCCCTGTTGTCCCTGATTTTTGGTTGAGGTGAACGGTTTGCAAAACCCCGTATTCAAGCTGGAAAAGGTGGTCCGCAGCAAATCCGAGGAAGAGATGCAGGACTTTGAGGGCCCTCTGGACCTGATTCTATATCTGCTGGGCAAGAACAAAATGGAGATCCAGGACATCTCCATCTCCCTGATCTGCGACCAGTACATGGCGTGGCTGGCCCGGCGGCAGGAGATGGATCTGGAGGTGGCCAGCGAGTTCGTCACCATGGCCTCCCAACTGGTGTACATCAAGACCCGGATGCTTCTCTCCATTGAAGATGAGGAGGCCCAGAGCGAGATGGATGCCCTGATCGCCTCTCTGGAGGAGCGGAAGCGCAACGAGAACTACGCCAAGGTGAAGTCCATGGCCGCCCGGCTGGAGCCCATGGGAGAATTCGGACGGAATATCCTCACCCGTCCGCCGGAGCCGGTGAAGCGGGGAAAGATCTACGAGTACGACCAGACACCGGCGGACCTGGTCTTGGCCATGGCCGAGATCCAGGGCCGGGCGGAGCGGTCCCTGCCGCCGCCCCGCTCCGCCTTCCAGAGCATCGTCCAGCACGAGCCCTATCCCGTGGAGAGCAAGGCCCGGGAGATTCTGAGCCGGCTAAGGACTCACGGCGTCACTCGGTTTCTGCTGCTGTTTCGGGGCAGCCGCAGCCGCAGCGAGGTGGTGGCCACCTTTCTGGCGGTGCTGGAGCTGTGCCGGGCCCACATCCTGCATCTGGCAGGGAGTGAGACGGACTGCACTGTCCGGCAGGAGCGGGAGTTGCCCCAGGATCTGAAACTGTGAGAGAGGACCGTTCCAAGATGGAGATGAAAGAGATCGAATCGGCAGTGGAGGGTATCCTGTTTGCCTCTGGGGAGCCGGTGCAGACCGACCGGATCTGCGTGGCCCTGGAGATGGACCGCCCCACGGTGGAGCAGGTGCTCCAGAAGCTGATGGACTACTATGCCTACGAGCGCCGGGGCATCCGGCTGCTGCGCATGGAGGATACCTGGCAGCTGTGTTCCGCGCCGGACTACGCGGATGTGATCCGAAAAGCCTTTGAGATCCGCAAGCCCGCCAAGCTCAGCCAGCCGGCGCTGGAGGTGCTGACCATCATCGCCTACTACCAGCCCACCACCCGGGCCTATGTGGATCAGATCCGGGGTGTGGACAGCGCCTATACCATCGGCCTGCTGCTGGACCGGAAGCTCATCGAGGAGTGCGGCCGCCTGCAGGTACCCGGAAGGCCCCGCCTGTACCGGACCACCAAACAGTTTCTCCGGGCCTTCCATCTGACCAGCCTGGATGACCTGCCGGAGCTGCCGGACCTTGGCGGCGAGGGACAGATGCGGATCGGCGAGGACGGACAGATCATGGACCCGGCGGACACGGCAGAGATCACCGGAGCCGACACGCCGGAGACGGCCGGCGCCATGGAGGAAGAGGCGCCTTGAGAATCCGCTCCGCCAGAGCGGTCAGGGGGGTGATGGACGTTGCTGGGACTTTGGATCACGTTGGCGGTGCTGCTGGCACTTGCGATTTTTCTGTGGCGGCTGCGGCTGGGACTGTATGTGGTCTTCGGCAGGGGGCAGGCCGCGGCGGATTTGACGATTGGTCCCTTCCGGGTCCGGCTGGTACCGTCCAAAGAGACAAAAAAAACGCCGCAGGAAACCAAAAAAACGGGAAAGCCTAAAAAGGAGCCGAAGGACCTGGCAGAGGCGGCAAAAAAAATCCCGAAGCCCAAACTGGAAGATCTTCAGGACGCCGCAAGGACGCTGTGGCCCGCCGCCAAAAAGGCTCTGCGCCGCACCCGGCGGGGTATCCGCGTAGACCCGCTGCGCCTGTCCGCCACCCTGGGCGGGGCGGAGGACCCGGCGGCAGCCGCAGAGTTGTACGGTGGACTCCACGCCCTGGTCTGGACCGGGATGCCGGCTCTGGAGAAGCTGGTGGTGATCCGGGATCCCGGGATTCATCTCGGAATTGATTTTGACGCGCAGGAGACCCGGGCGGAAGGAGAGCTTGGCATCTCCATCCGGCTGGGGACGCTGATCGCCGTAGGAACGCAGCTGGCGGTCCCGGCCATCGGCTGGCTCCGGCGGTTCATGAAGCGGCGGCGGATGCCGCCCGCATCCAAAGCAGCAGACAACAAGGCGGCAGAACACCCCGCCGCGTGACGAGAAAGGATGGCATCCATGGACGAGACAATGGACAAGAAGAGACCCCTCAGCGATTTGATGCGTTCCACGATGGACAAGATCCGGGAGATGGCGGACACCAACACCATCGTGGGGCAGCCCATCACCACGCCTGACGGCGTGACTCTGATCCCCATTTCCCGGGTCAGTATGGGCTTCGGCTGCGGCGGCGCCGACTACGGTAAGACCCAGCCCAAGGACTTCGGCGGCGGCAGCGGCGCAGGCGTGAAGATCGAGCCTGTGGCGTTCCTGGTGATCCGGGAGGGAACGACCCGGGTGCTGCCGGTGGCGATGCCGCCCATGACCACGCTGGACCGGGTGGTGGAGATGATGCCGGATCTGGTGGACAAAGTGGAAAAATATTTCGACAAGAAGGAAGAAAAAGAACCCGTCTGAACGGGGTATACTACCATCACCAAACAAATGAGGTGATGGCATTTGCAAACCCTGCTCCGGCGGCTTGCCGCTTTGGGGATCGCTCTGGCGGCCCTGTTCACTCTTTTTCCTTGTCAGACGCACGCGGTCAGTACGTCTGCCTCCTCCGCCATTTTGATGGACGTGGACAGCGGCCGGGTGTTGTATGAGCAGAACGCCGACGCGAAAATGCTGATCGCCAGCACTACCAAGATTCTGACGGCCCTGGTGGCTATCCGGGAGGGAGACCTGAACGATGTGGTCACGGTCTCCCGGGAGGCGGCGTATACAGAGGGCTCCTCCATGTATCTGAAGGTGGGGGAGAAGCTGACGCTGGAGACACTGCTGTATGGACTGCTGCTCTGCTCCGGCAACGATGCGGCCGTGGCCATTGCCGAGCACATCAGCGGCAGCCAGGAGGACTTTGCAAAGCTCATGAATGCAACGGCCCGGGAGATCGGCATGGAGCACTCCTCCTTCGCCAACCCCAACGGGCTGGACCATGAGGACCATTACTCCACGGCCCGGGACATGGCGCGTCTTGCCTGCGCGGCGGTGGAAAATGAGACTCTGGTACGGATGGCCTCCACCCGCAGCGTCACCATTGGCGGGCGGACCATGACCAACCACAACAAGCTGTTGAACCAGATAGAGGGGTGTATCGGCCTGAAGACCGGCTATACCATGGCGGCAGGCCGGACGCTGGTGAGCTGTGTGGAGCGAAACGGCCAGCGGCTGGTGGCGGTGACTCTCCAGGACGGCAACGACTGGGCGGACCACGCGGCGCTGTATGACTACGGTTTTTCCACCTATCCCGCCAAGCTGGGGGCCTCTCTGGGCCAGACAATCCAGCGGGTCCAGGTGGAAAACGGCATGAGCGCCACGGTGCCCCTGGTGGCGGCGGACAGCTTCGCCTGGCCGCTGGCGGAGGGGGAGTCCCTGGAGCTGGACGTGGAGCTGGCCGGATCTCTGCGGGCCCCCATCCGGGCCGGCCGGCGGGCCGGGGAGGCGGTTTTCTCAGTCAATGGAAAAGAGGTGGGCCGGGTGGCGCTGCTGTATGGCGCCGACGTGGCGCCCCGGATGGAGAGCGCCCTGAGCATTCTGAAGCAGGGGTTGCCGGGATAGAGAGAGGACAACATGGAAGAACGACTGCAGAAGCTGCTGTCCGCCGCGGGGGTTTGCTCCCGGCGGACGGCAGAGACATATTTGATCGCCGGAAGGGTGACGGTGAACGGCCAGACCGCCCATCTGGGCCAGCGTGCAGACCCGGATCGGGACGAGATCCTGGTGGACGGCCGTCCCCTGGCGCCCCGGGCGGAGGCCGTGTACATCCTGCTGAACAAGCCGCGGGGCTATGTCTCTACCCTCTCGGACGAGCGGGGGCGGCGGACAGTGGCGGAGCTGGTAGCGGACTGCGGGAGCCGGGTTTATCCCGTGGGACGGCTGGACCTGGATTCCGAGGGCCTGCTGCTGCTGACCAACGACGGTGCCTGGGCCCAGCACCTGCTGCATCCAAAGCACGAGGTGGAAAAGACGTATCACGTCTCCGTATTCGGACCGGTGGCCGGCGCGGCGGCCCGGCTGGCAGCCGTCACCGACCTGGAGGGGGAGCCCATCCGCCCCGCCCGGGTGGAGGTGCTGCGGGAAACTCCCGGAACCGCGGTGCTGGCAGTGACCATTCATGAGGGGAAGAACCGGCAGGTCCGCCGGATGTGTGCCCAGTGCGGCCTGACGGTGAAGCGGCTGCGCCGGGTCCGGGAGGGAGCTCTGGAGCTGGGCGATCTGCCGCCGGGAAAGTGGCGGTATTTGACACAGGACGAGGCTGGGGCGCTGGGAGTCACCCCCTGACTGAAAAGCGGAAGGCGCCGCCCTGAATGGGGCGGCGTCTTTTCCATTCCGGCGGCGAGACGGAAAAATCCCGCAAAGCGGTTTGAATTTTGAAAAAACTGTGCTACAATAGACCGCGGAACGTCCGGCGGGCCAGCGGAGCTGCCGGGCAAGATCAAGAACGGCCCCCTGCAGGCGGCCGACGGAGGAAACAGCAGTGGCTAAAAGCATCCTACATACCATTGAGCGCAATATGCCCACCTTTTCCAAGGGACAGAAGCGGATTGCCGACTACATCCTGCAGAATTACGACAAGGCCGCCTTCATGACTGCCAGCAAGCTGGGGAAGCTCTCCGGCGTCAGCGAGTCCACAGTGGTACGCTTCGCATCGGAGCTGGGGTACGACGGCTATCCCAGTATGCAGCGGGCACTGCAGGAGATGATCCGCAGCCGCCTCACTTCCACCCAGCGCATCCAGGCGGCGGACAATCTGTTCGGCGGACAGGATGTGCTGTCCGCCGTGATCCAGTCCGATATGGACAAGCTGCGGATGGTGGCGGAAGAGGCGGACAGGACCGAGTTCAACAAGGTGGTGGACCTGATCCTGGGCGCCGGGCACCTGTACATCCTGGGGGTGCGGACCTCCTCCTTTGTGGCGGGGTATCTGAACTTCTACCTGCACCTGCTGTCCGAGAACGTGACGCTGGTGCAGTCCAACGCCGCAGGGGAGATCTTCGAGCAGCTGCTGCGGATCGGCCCCGGGGATGTGATGATCGCCATCAGCTTCCCTCGGTACTCCAAGGTCACTATGAACACAGTGAAGTTTGCCCAGGACCGGGGGGCTACCATCGTGGCTATTACAGACAATGAGCTGTCCCCCGTCTACCAGATGGCGGAGGCTGCTCTGCTGGCTCCCAGTGAGATGATCTCCTTTGTGGACTCCATGGTGGCGCCTCTGTCCCTCATCAACGCGCTGCTGATCGCCGTGGGCTCCCGGATGCGGTCGGACGTGTCCCGCACCTTTGCGGAGCTGGAGGACATCTGGAACGCCTACGGCGTGTTCGGGAAGATGGACGATGAGTAAGGGGCTGGTAGTGATCGGCGGGGGAGCCGCCGGGATGATGGCCGCTGTCTCCGCGGCGGAGCGGGGCGCACGGGTGACGCTGCTGGAGCCCAATGAGCGGCTGGGAAAGAAGCTGAACATCACCGGCAAGGGCCGGTGCAACGTCACCAACAACGCCGATGTACAGACCTTGCTGGCCAACGTGCCCCGGAACGGCAAGTTTTTGTACAGCGCCTTTTCCCGGTTCGACGGCCGGGACACCATGGCGTTCTTTGCGTCCATCGGCGTGCCGCTGAAGACCGAGCGGGGGAATCGGGTGTTTCCCGTCAGTGACCGGGCCTTTGACGTCAGCGCCGCTTTGGAGCGGCGGCTGAAGGCGCTGAAGGTCTCTCTGGTCCGGGACCGGGCGACGGAGCTGGAGATCACCTCCGGCGCCGTCACAGGTGTCCGGGGAGAGCGGGGGACATACCCTGCCGGGGCGGTAGTCCTTGCCACCGGCGGCGTCAGTTACCCCGCCACCGGCTCCACAGGAGAGGGGCACCGAATGGCCCGGGAAGCGGGGCATACGGTGACGGACCTTCAGGGCTCTTTGGTGCCGCTGCGGGATTACGGCCTGGGCCGGGAGCTCCAGGGCCTGAGCCTGCGGAATGTGGGGCTGGCGGTGTTTGAGGACCGGAAGAAGATCTACACGGACTTCGGGGAGATGCTGTTCACCCACTTCGGTGTCAGCGGGCCCCTGGTGCTGTCGGCCTCCGCCCACATGCGGCACTTCGGCAAAAAGACCTACCGGCTGGAGATTGACTTGAAGCCCGCCCTGGATGAGCAGGCCCTGGACAAGCGGCTGCTGCGGGACTTTGAGAAGTACGCCAACCACGACTTCTGCAACGCGCTGGACGATCTGCTGCCCCAGAAGCTGATTCCGGTGGCAGTGGAGCGGTCGGGCATCCCGCCCCATCAGAAGGTCCATGACCTGACGCGAGAGCAGAGGCGGGAACTGGTCCAGGGCCTCAAGCATTTTTCTGTGGAGATTGCCGGACCCTGCCCGGTAACGGACGCCATCGTCACTTCCGGCGGCATAAAGATCAGTGAAATTGACCCAAAGACAATGGAATCAAAACTTGTAAAGGGATTATACTTTTCGGGAGAAATCATGGATGTGGACGCCTATACCGGCGGATTCAACCTGCAGATCGCCTGGGCCACAGGCCGGGCGGCGGGACAGGCTGCGGCGGAGGCGCTGAGACAAGGGGAAGAGAACGCATGAGTGAGAACATTCGCGTGGCCATCGACGGGCCCTCCGGCGCGGGGAAGAGCACCCTGGCCAGGAGCGTGGCCGCCAGACTGAACTTTTTATACGTGGACACAGGTGCCATCTACCGCACCATCGGCTATGCCGTGTGGCGGAAGGGGATCGATCCCCGGGACCGCTCTGCCGTGGTGGCGGTGCTGCCGGACCTGGAGATTTGCCTGACCTATGGGACGGACGGCCTGCAGCACATGGAGCTGAATGGAATGGATGTGACGGCGGAGATCCGCCTGCCGGAGGTGTCCCGCTACGCCTCTCTGGTATCCGCCTATCCGGAGGTTCGGGCGTACCTGCTGGAGATGCAGCGCCAGCTGGCCCGGGAGAACAGCGTGGTGATGGACGGCCGGGATATCGGCACGGTGGTGCTGCCGGATGCGGAGGTGAAGGTGTTTCTCACCGCTTCCGCGGAGGAGCGGGCCCGCCGCCGGATGCTGGAGCTGGAGGAGCGGGGGACGCCGGAGCCTTATGCGGCTATCCTCCGTGCCATTCAGGAACGGGACTGGAACGATACCCACCGTGACGCCGCACCCCTGCGTCAGGCGGAGGACGCGGTGCTGCTGGACACCACGGCTCTGGATTTTGTCCAGAGCGAAGACGCGCTGCTGCACATTATCCGGGAGAGGACGGGACTATGAGCGAAAAGAGGCCGTTGAATGGATTTTTCGTATGCATCTACTATCTGGTAAACTTGGTGGCGGGGATTCTTCACCCGGTCACCATCATCGGGCGGGAGAACCTGCCGGAGCACGGCGCCCTGCTGTGTCCCAACCACAACAGCAACTGGGACCCGGTGCTGGTGGCGCTGAAGGTTCCGGTGAACTACCGGCTCCACATCATGGCCAAGAAGGAGCTGTTCTGCAACAAGGTCTTTGACTGGGTACTGCGGAAGCTGGGCGCCTTCCCTGTTGACCGGGGCGAGGGGGACATCGAGGCGGTGAAAACCGCCCTGAAGGCTATCAAGAGCGGGGACAACCTGCTGATATTCCCGGAGGGAACCCGGGTGGAACACGAGGGGGCTCTGCCCGCCAAGGGTGGTGTGGCCGTCATCGGCATCCGTTCCGGGGCGCAGTTCGTGCCGGTGTACGTGGAGGGGAACAAACGCCTCTTTCGCCGGACCCGCATCATCTTCGGCCAGGCATACCGGCCGGAGGCCACCAGCCGTCGGCCTTCACCGGAGGAGGTCCAGGCCATCGCCGACGAGGTGCTCCGCCGCTCCTACGCCCTGGGGAAGGAGGCGCGATGAAGGTCCTTTTGGCCAAGAGCGCCGGATTCTGCTACGGCGTGAAGCGGGCGGTGGAGTTGGCGGCAAAGACCGGGGAGGAGACCGGCGGATGCTGGATGCTGGGAGACCTGATCCACAACTCCCACGTGGTGGAGGATCTGGCCCGCCGGGGTGTCCGGAAGACCGAGGACCCGGCTGGCCTGGCGGCGGGGGACACGGTGGTGATCCGATCCCATGGAGAATTGAAATCCGTGCTGGACGATCTGGAGGCCCGGGGCGTCCGGTGCGTCAATGCCACCTGTCCCAATGTGATCCGCATCCAGCGCCTAGTGGCCCAGGCGGAGGCGGAGGGCCGTCGTCCGGTGATCATCGGCGAACCCCTGCACCCGGAGGTGATGGGGGTGGCCAGCTGGTGCCGCCAGCCCCTGGTGTTCGACGGGCCGGAGGCCGTGGAGGCCTGGCTGGACGGGGATGAGAAAAGTCGGGAAATCCCTGTTACCGTAGTAGCGCAGACCACCTGCATCCGAAAACTTTTTGAAACTTCTTGGAAAATCATAAAAAAACAGTGTACAAACGTAAAAATCTTTGATACAATATGTAATGCTACGCATGAACGTCAGTCTGAGGCGGCAGAAATCGCCGGCAAAGCAGACGTGATGGTCGTGGTGGGAGACCGTAAAAGCGCCAACACCAAACATCTGACGGAAATTTGCCTGAGGAGATGCCCCCGCGTGGTCCAGATTGAACGCGCGGACGAGCTCTCGCCGGATTTTTTCAATGGTTGTACTGTTGCGGGCCTTACGGCTGGTGCCTCCACGCCTGCGGGCATCATTAAGGAGGTATATGCAACGATGAGCGAAGAAATCAAGGCGGCCGAGGGCAAAGAGGAGTCCTTCGAGGAATTACTGAATCAGTCTTTTAAAACTTTAAATAACGGTGACCGGGTCACCGGCATCGTTACCGCCATCACCCCCACCGAAGTGCAGGTGGACGTGGGCGCCAAGCAGGCGGCCTACATCAAGCTCAGCGAGCTGAGCGACGACCCCAATGTCAAGGCGGAGGACATCATCCACGTGGGCGACCAGATCGAGACCTATGTGGTCCGCGTCAACGACGTGGAGGGCTACGCAGAGCTGTCCAAGAAGCGTCTGGACGCTGCCAAGGTCTGGGAGAACATCGAGCAGGCCGTGGAGGAGAAGACCGTTCTGGAGGGCACTGTCACCGAGGAGAACAAGGGCGGCATCGTGGTGTCCGTCAAGGGTGTGCGGGTATTCGTCCCCGCCTCTCAGAGCGGTCAGCCCCGCGGCGCCGATCTGTCTGCCATGGTGAAGCAGAAGGTCCAGCTGCGAATCACCGAGGTCAACCGCGCCCGCCGGCGCGTGGTGGGCTCCATCCGCTCCGTCACTGAGGAGGCCCGGAAGGCCGCCCAGGCGGAGGTGTGGGCCAACATCGAAGTGGGCAAGCACTACACCGGCACCGTCAAGTCCATGACCAGCTACGGCGTGTTCGTGGACATCGGCGGCGTGGACGGCATGGTACATATCTCCGAGCTCAGCTGGAGCCGGATCAAGACCCCCGCCGAGGTCTGCAAGGTGGGCGATACCATGGACGTGTACGTCATCTCCTTCGATCCCGAGAAGAAGAAGATCTCCCTGGGCGTGAAGGATCACAGCATCGATCCCTGGCAGGTGTTCATGGACAAGTACCAGGTGGGCGACGTGGCCTCTGTCCGCATCGTCAAGCTGATGACCTTCGGCGCCTTTGCCGAGGTCGTGCCCGGCGTGGACGGCCTGATCCATATTTCCCAGATTGCTGACCGGCGCATCGACAAGCCTGAGGATGTCCTCTCCGAGGGCCAGATTGTGGACGCCAAGATCACGGCCATCGACGAGGAGAAGCAGAAGATCTCCCTGTCCATCCGCGCCCTGCTGACTCCCACGGCTGATGAGGCTGAGGAGGAAGAAGCTCCTGTGGAGGAGTAATCCGCACGGATTTCCAGACCTAAAAAAGACAGGCTCCGGTGAGGGGCCTGCCTTTTTTTGAAAATTTTGTGATTTTTTTCACGGTATGGATTGCTTTTCAAGGGCTGGTATGTTATACTCTTGACAATCAATGTAAGACAACACCGATGACATCATACAACAAACGGGAATTACAGGAGGAAGATCAACATGAGCTACCAGGAAGTGTACAAACAGAAGCTGACAACGGCCGACGAGGCGGTCAAGGCCGTCAAGTCCGGCGACTGGGTGGATTACGGCTGGAGCGTCTGCTCGGCGGATGCCTTGGATAAGGCGCTGGCCCGGCGGATGGGCGAGCTGACCGACGTGAAGATCCGGGGCGGTATCCTGACCCACAAGCCCGCCATTTTCGATGTGCCCAATGCGGCGGAGCATTTCTGCTGGAACTCCTGGCACATGGGCGGCATCGAGCGCAAGGCCGTGAGCGAGGGCTTCTCCTATTACATCCCCCTGCGGTATTCTGAGCTGCCGGGGTATTACCGCAACTGCATCAAGAGCCTGGACGTGGCCATGTTCCAGGTGGCCCCCATGGACGAGCACGGCTGGTTCAATTTCGGTCCCGGCGGCTCCCACCTGAAGGCTGTGTGCGAGTGCGCCAAGACCGTCATCGTGGAGGTCAACAAGAACATGCCCGTGTGCTTGGGCGGGTTTGAGAACTGCATCCACATCGACGACGTGGACATGATCGTGGAGGGAGAGAACCCTGCTTTGGATGAACTGGGCGGCGGCGGAGCCGCCAGTGAGGTGGACATGGCGGTGGCCAAACTGGTGGTGCCGGAGATCTGTGACGGTGCCTGCCTGCAGTTGGGCATCGGCTCTATGCCCAACGCCATCGGCAAGATGATCGCCGAGAGCGACTTGAAGGATTTGGGCGTGCACACCGAGATGTACGTGGACGCCTTCGTGGACATGTCCATAGCCGGTCGCATCACGGGCCTGCGCAAGCCCTTTGACCGGGGCCGGCAGACCTATGCCTTCGCGGCGGGCACACAGAAGCTGTATGACTTCATCGACAACAACCCTGAGTGCATGGCTGCTCCCGTCAGCTATGTGAACGACATTGCCCGGGTGTCTCAGATCGACAACTTCATCTCCATCAACGGCGCCGTGGATATCGACCTGTACGGCCAGGTGTCCTCTGAGTCCTCTGGAATTCACCATATCTCCGGTGCCGGCGGCCAGCAGGACTTCGTCATGGGCGCGTACCTGTCCAAGGGCGGCAAGAGCTTCATCTGCTGCTCCTCCTCCTACATGGACAAAAAAAGCGGCCAGCTGAAGTCCCGTATCCGGCCCACGCTGCTGGAGGGGTCCGTGGTCACCGCCACCCGCACCAACCTCCACTATGTAGTGACGGAGTACGGCAAGTTCAACGCCAAGGGCAAGTCCACTTGGGAGCGGGCCGAGGGCCTGATTGCCATCGCCCATCCTCAGTTCCGCGAGGAGCTGATCGCCGAGGCGGAGAAGATGCACATCTGGCGCCGTTCCAACAAGAGATAACAAAATCCTCCGGAGCCGGGCGGCATATCTGCCGTCCGGCTCTTTTGTACAGGGGGGACCTGTGTCTGGAGGAGCTGATGCCCTTGCCGCGGGTGGATGATTCTCTGCGGAAAGTGTAAGGCACTGGAAAAGATAGTAAAAAAATTTCAAAATAAGCTTGTAAAGCTGCTGAAAAGCCGGTATAATGAAATTTATGAAAACAGAAAAGTGGAAATAGAGAGAGCGGGTTCCAGTCACCGCCCGGCGGAAATGGGAAGGAGTTTACCATGTTCAGCGTTGGGGATCTGGTCGTTCATCCAATGCATGGGGCCGGCGTGATCGACGCCATCGTTCAGGAAAAGGTCGCGGGGAGTACACAGGACTACTATGTGTTCAAAATGCCGGTGGGTGGACTGCTGTTGAAGATCCCCACCGCCAACAGCCAGACGATTGGAGTCCGCTCGGTCATCCAGCGGCCGGAGGCGGAAGCCCTGATTGCCGCTATCCCGTCTTTGGCGGTGGAGGAGAGCAGCAACTGGAACAAGCGGTACCGGGAAAATCTGCTGCGGATGAAGAGCGGGGATCTGTACGAGGTGGCACGTGTGATTAAGGGGCTGATGTTCCGGGAACGGAAGCGGGGCCTCTCCAATGGGGAGCGGAAGATGCTTCATACGGCCCGCCAGATCCTGCTGTCGGAGCTGGTGCTGGCAGAGGACAGCGGCTATGAAGAGGTGGAGCGGCGTGTGGAGCAGGCCATGCTCCAGACACCGGAGATCCAGAGATAACGTGTTCGCGGACCATGTCCGCGAACATTCTGCTGTTTCAGGAGAAATTTCCAGGGAGGTCGGATCATGGCATTTTTCAAAAAATTCCGGGATGCCCAGCGCCCCTGCTGCGCCGCGCTGGTGGCGGCGGCAGGCAGTTCTTCCCGCATGGGCGGGGTGAACAAGCTGCTGCAGCCCCTGGACGGCATTCCTGTACTGGCCCGGACACTGACGGCCCTGCAGATGGCCCGGCGGATCGACGAGATCGTGGTAGCCGCCCGGGAGGAGGACTTTCTGGAGATCTCCCAGCTGTGCAGGACCTACGGCATCACCAAATGCACCAAGGTGATCCGGGGCGGGGAGAGCCGGGCCCACTCGGTGCTTCTGGCAGCACTGGAGGCCGGGGAGGGCATGGAGCTGCTGGCGGTGCAGGACGGCGCCCGCCCCTTGGTGACGCCGGAGCTCATCGACGATGTGGCGGAGCAGGCCGCCCGCTGCGGGGCGGCGGCCCCGGCGGTGGCGGTGAAGGACACCATCAAAGCCGTCCGGGACGACGGCACGGTGGCGGAGACGCTGGACCGGGCGGCCCTGCGGGCTGTGCAGACACCCCAGATCTTCGAGAGCGCGCTGCTGAAAGCCGCGCTTCAGGCGGCTGTTGAGGGGGGCATCCCCATAACGGATGACTGCTCCGCCGTGGAGCGGCTGGGCAAGCGGGTCTATCTGGTGGAGGGGGACGAGGAAAACCTGAAGATCACCACTCCGGTAGACCTGATTTTGGCGGAGGCTATTCTGCAGGCCAGGGAGGATCGGATATGACGAATCTGCGGATCGGACATGGATATGACGTCCATCGGCTGACGGAGAGGCGGCGGCTGGTGCTGGGGGGCGTGGAGATCCCCTGGGACCGTGGGCTGCTGGGCCACTCCGACGCGGACGTGCTGACCCACGCGGTAATGGACGCCCTCTGCGGCGCCGCCAAGCTGGGGGACATCGGCAAGCTGTTCCCGGACAGCGATCCCCGCTACGCCGGTATTTCCAGCCTGGAGCTGCTGCGGCAGGTGGCAGCGCTGCTGCAGGAGAGAGGATGGGCCGTGGTGAACATCGACGCCACCCTCATCGCCCAGGCCCCCAAGGTGGGCCCCTACCGCCCGGAGATGGAGGCGAACCTCTCCGCAGCTCTTGGGACGGATGCGGACCGGGTGAATGTGAAGGCCACCACAGAGGAGCATCTGGGCTTTACCGGGGACGGCTCCGGTATGGCGGCCCATGCGGTGGCGCTGCTGGAACGGCTCCCCTGAAAAAAGGACGTGCCTCGGGCGCGTCCTTTTCGCACGTCCGCGCCTCCCGACCATAGAATGGGTAGAGAGGAGGAGTGTCTGTGGAGCACTATTTGATTATCGCCCGCTCGGTGACCTATGCCCAGCGGATGCAGCGGGCGCTGGCCCGGTCGGGGATCCGAAGCCGGATCTTCCGGGCCCCCCGGGACCTGACGGACCGGGGCTGCGCCTACGCCGTGCAGATCGCGGACTCCGACCTGACGGCTGCCCTGACGGCCCTTCACAGGGAATCTTTGGACCCTGTTCAGATATTCTTGACCCAGCGGGGGACGTTCCGGGAGGTGAGACCGTGATCTATTTTGACAGCGCGGCCACCACCTTCCAGAAGCCCCGGACTGTGGCGGACGCCATGCGGGACGCCATGGCCACCATGAGCTCTCCCGGCCGCGGCGGATACCCCGCCGCCATGCGTGCGGCGGAGGCTGCCTTCGACTGCCGGACAGAGCTGGCGGAGCTGTACCATCTGGAGAACCCGGAGCAGGTGGCCTTCACCATGAACGCCACCCACGGCCTGAACATTGCCATCAAGAGCCTGGTGCCCCCCGGCGGGAAAGCCGTGATCTCCGGATATGAGCACAACGCTGTCACCCGGCCCCTGGCGGCCCTGGGGGCCCAGGTGTCCGTGGCGGCGGCGCCCCTGTTTCAGCCTGCAGCGGTGACGGCGGCCTTTGACCGCCTGATCGTGCCCGGCACGGACGCGGTGATCTGCAACCACGTGTCCAACGTATTCGGCTTCGTCCAGCCGGTGGAGGCTATCGCCGCTATCTGCCGGGAGCGGGAGGTACCCTTCATCATCGACGCGTCCCAGTCCGCCGGGATGCTGACCCTGGACATGACGGCCCTGGGGGCGGCCTTCATCGCCATGCCGGGCCACAAGGGCCTGTACGGCCCCCAGGGGACCGGCGTGCTGCTGTGTGGGAAGGACGTCCCCGTCCGCACACTGCTGGAGGGCGGCACCGGCAGCATCTCTATCCAGCAGGAGATGCCGGACTTCCTGCCGGATCGGCTGGAGGCGGGCACCCACAATATGCCCGGCATCGCAGGGCTGCTGGCGGGGGTCCGATTCGTCCGCCAGCTGGGGCCGGAGGCCATCTGCGCCGGAGAGCGGCAGCTGACCTTCCAGGCGGCGGAGGGCCTGCGGCGGCTCCCTGGACTGCAGGTGTTTGCCCTGCCAGACCTGGCGGCCCAGGCGGGGGTGCTCTCCATTGTCCCGGAGCGCATGGACGCAGAGGCATTGGGCGCGGCCCTGGCAGACCGGGGCATCGCCGTGCGGGCGGGCCTTCACTGCGCGCCCCTGGCCCACCGCACCGCCGGGACGCTGGACACCGGCACCGTCCGGCTGAGTTTTTCCCACTGGAACACGCGGGAGGAAGTATCCCGTTTCCTAGTGGCTATGGGGGAGATCCTGAGGTGACTTTCTGAACAGACCGTGAATTTTAGCTTGGTTTGCCTTGCATTCTACAGGCAGATTTTATATAATCTAGATATTCATGGCCTGAAAGGGATGATGACGTCCAATGGAATTTGTCACGCTCTCCACACTGCCCGGGATCATCGGCCGGTATCTGATGATGCTGAAGGTCACGGACATTTTGGATATAGCGATTATGGTGTTTGTGTTTTACAAGGCTCTGACGCTGATTCAGAGCACCCGGGCCGCCAGCCTGCTCAAGGGCGTGCTGGTGTTTCTGGCGGCGCTGATGCTGTCCATGGTCCTGAATATGAACAGCATCAACTTTATCATGAACCAGCTGGTGAGGTGGGGCGTGGTGGCGCTGATCGTCCTCTTCCAGCCCGAGATCCGACGCATCCTGGAGGAGGTGGGCAGCCGCCGCTTCATCGCCTTCTTCTCCCGGGCGGAGGCCGGCACCGCCGTGGAACAGGCCATCGACCAGACGGTGCTGGCCTGCACCGAGATGTCCCAGTCCCGCACCGGCGCCCTGATCGTGTTCGAGCGGGAAAACCTGCTGGACGACATGGTCCGCAGCGGCACGGTGCTGGACGCGGCGGTCTCCAGCGAATTGCTGAAAAACATCTTCTTTGTAAAGGCTCCCATGCATGACGGCGCCGTCATCGTCCGGAACGGGCGGGTGCTTGGCGCCGGATGCATGCTGCCTCTCAGCAAGAACGTGAACCTCTCCCGGGAGCTGGGGATGCGCCACCGGGCCGGTATCGGCATGAGCGAGAACGCCGACGCCGTGGTGGTCATCGTCTCCGAGGAGACCGGGTCCATCTCCGTGGCCATCGGGGGAATGCTCAAGCGGCACCTCAAGCCGGAGACGCTGGCCAATATCCTGCGGAACGAGTTGCTTCCGCAGGAGGCCGGGGAGGACAAGCCCAAGTTCAGCCTGATGAATCTGCTGCGGGCCGGAAGCACGGGAGGCGACAACCATGAAAAGTAATCCCAAGCAGAAGGCGGTGTATCTCGCCCTGTGCATCCTGGCGGCCATCGTGGTGTGGATCTTCGTGGACAACTTCGGAAACAACGGCGGTGCGGTGATGCATACCAAGTGGTTCCGGGATGTGCCCATCACCTACACTGGGGAGACGGTCCTTACAGAGCGGGGCTTCATGCTGCTGGACGAGGATACCGTCAGCACCGTGGATTTGGAGATGGAAGGGACCGCGTTTGACCTGGCTCTGCTGGACAAAGACTATATCCGGGTGACAGTGGATCTCTCCAACGTGAGCCGGACAGGGGTGCAGACGGTGACCTCGGTGATTTACGGCTATACGGAAGAGTATTTCCGGCAGAATATTACGGTGAGCGACCGGACGCCCTCCGTCATCACCATCAACGTGGCGGAGCTGTACCACAAGACGGTGGATGTCCGGTGCGAGATCTCCGGCAATGTGGCAGAGGGTTACTCCGCCGGAGAGCTGCAGGTCAGCCCCACGGAGATCGAGGTCCGGGGCGATCAGGAGGATGTGGATGCCGTCAGCTATGCCAAGGTGACCCTGGATCTGGGAGAGGACGCCACCTCCACGGTCACGGGAGAGCTGCCCATCCAGTTCTATGACGCAAACGACCAGCTGCTGGAGAACACCAGCCTCCAGACCACAGAGGAGACCATTCAGGTGACGCTGCCGGTATATGTCACCCGGGAGCTGCAGCTGACCATGAACTTCGTGGAGTCCGCCGGCGCCCGCATGTACAACGTGGACTGGGGGATCGAGCCGTCCACCATCTTGGTGTCCGGCCCGGCAGATGTGCTGAACAGCATGGACAGCATCGTTCTGGACGATTTCAATCTGGCGGAGCTGGGCAGCACCACCAATTACAGCTATGCCATTCCCATCCCGGAGGGATGCGAGAATCTCAGCGGCGTCACACGCGCCACGCTGCGCATCTCCTTCAAGGATATGCAGCGCACCACGGTGACGGCCACCAACTTCATTCTGGAGAACGCGCCGGAGGACCGGACCGTAGACCTGCTGACAGAGCAGCTGGCCGTGTCCATCTTCGGCACCAGCGGGGATGTGGGGGCCATTACCTCGGACAACATTCTGGTGACGGTGGATCTGGCGGACTTCGGCTCCGCCGTGGGCACCTACACTGTCCCCGCGGAGGTGACGGTGGTGGGGCACGACGTGGGCGTCTCCGGCGGGACGTATCAGGTGCGTGTCACCATTTCTGAACAGACATCCGATCAGCCGGCGGAGCCTGATACGCCCGCCGGAGAGACCCCAGATACAGGAGACGAGACAACATGACGCAGATCGCAACAGTTGAACGAATTTTAGATGCGGACCACGCGGAGATTTCCGTACCCCGGAAATCCGCCTGCGGACACGACTGCGAGGAGTGCGCCGGCTGCGGCGTCACCGGCGCGGCGGTCCACGCCCGGGCCAGCAACCCCATCGGCGCCCGGCCCGGACAGAAGGTGGTTGTGGAGAGCAGCACCAAGAATATGCTGCGGATCGTGGTACTGGTGTACCTGATCCCGGTGGTGCTCTTCCTGGCGGGGTATGTCATCATGTCCCTGCTGACGGACAGCGTGGCGGCGCAGTACGCGGTGGCTGCGGCCGGATTCGCGGCGGGCATCGTCTTTGCCATCTTCTATGACCGCAGGCTGCGGGCCAGGGGCGGCCTGACCTTCAACATCGTCCGGGTGTTCTGAGGCGGTGTTCGGCTATGTACGCCCCCCGCTGGAGATCCTGCCTCAGGAGGAGGCAGACCGGTTCCGGCGGGCATACTGCGGGCTGTGCCACACCTTGGGGGAGCGGTACGGCCCGGCGGCCCGGATGATCCTGAACTACGACTTCACCTATCTGGCCATCCTGCTGTCGGATCCGGAAGAAGCTGCACCCTGCCGGAGGCGGTGCGTGTCCAGCCCCGTCCGGCTCCGGGCGTACCAGCCCGCAACCGCGGCCCTGGAGCTGGCGGCGGATGAGAGCGTGATTCTGGCCTACTGGCAGCTGCGGGACGGCGTGGAGGACCACGGCCTCTGGAAGGGGTTGGGCTACCGGGTCTCCGCCGCCGCACTGCGGGGCGGCTATCGAAAGGCTGCCGCGGCCCGGCCGGGGTTTGACGGCCGGGTGCGGGAACAGCTGGCGGCTCTGAGCCGCTTGGAGGGGGAGTGTTGTCCCTCCATGGATCAGGCGGCAGATACCTTTGCCCAGCTGCTGGCGGCAGCGGCTGCCGGGGTGGAGGACCCGGTGCGGCGGCGGGTGCTGGAGCAGATGCTCTACCACCTGGGCCGGTGGGTGTATCTGATCGACGCGGCGGACGACCTGCAAAAAGACGCCGTCTCCGGGAATTATAATCCCGTGGCCCTGCGCTATGGCCTGCGGGACGGCAAATGGGACGAGGAGAGCCGCCGGGCCTTTGCCAGAACGCTGGACCACTCCATCCACATGATCGCCACGGCCTTTGAGCTGTGGGACTTCGGCGTCTGGCGCCCCCTGCTGGAGAGTACGGTGTACACCGGGCTTTTTGCCGTGGGCCGGGCCGTGCTGGAGGGCACCTTCCACAAAATGCCCCCCAGGGAACAGAGAAAGAAACACAAGAAGGCTGAGGAGACCACATGAACGATCCCTATCAGATACTGGGTGTGTCGGAGAACGCCTCCGACGAGGAGATCAAAAAAGCATATCGGGAGCTGGCCCGGAAGTACCACCCGGATAACTACCACGACAATCCGCTGGCGGATCTGGCGCAGGAGAAGATGAAAGAGATCAACGCCGCCTACGAGCAGATCACCAAGGAGCGGGCCTCCGGCAAGCGGGGGAGTGGCTCCGGCGGGGCCTCTTACGGCGCTTCCGGCTACGGCGGATACGGCGGCTATCAGGGCTACGGCGGATATGGGGGCTCCCAGAGTTACAGCGGTCAGAGCTCCGTGCTCCAGCAGGCCCGCATCGCCATCAACACCGGCAACATCAGCCGGGCGGAGGCGCTGCTGGCCAATTACAGCGACCACAATGCGGAGTGGAACTTCCTGAAGGGGGCGGTCTGCTACCGCCGGGGCTGGCTGGACGAGGCGCTGCGGTACTACCGGACCGCCTGCCAGATGGACCCCACCAACGCCGAGTACCGGCAGGCGCTGGAGTATATGGAGGGCACGGACGACACGGCATACCGCCCCGGCGGCGGGAGTTTCGGCACCTTGTGCGGCGGAAATCCCTGTATGAGCCTGTGCTGTCTCTGGGCGCTCTGCAATGGCGGCGGCTATTGGTTCTGCTGCTGAGAGACCACAAGAGAGGAAGTAGGGATCACATGATTAAGAGCATGACCGGCTACGGCCGGGCAAGACAGGAGCTGCACAAGCGGGACATCACGGTGGAGGTCCGCTCCGTCAACAACCGGTATCTGGACTGCACCGTGAAGATGCCCCGGATGTATGCCTTTGCGGAGGACGCGGTGAAAAAGCACGTCCAGCAGGCGGTGTCCCGGGGAAAGGTGGACGTGTTCATCACCGTGGACGCCACTGCCGCGGATGTGGTCAAGGTTGCGGTGAACCGGGAGCTGGCGGCCCAGTATGCCGCCGCCCTGGGGGAGCTGTCGGACGTCTGCGGCACAGCGGACTATCGGCCCGCGCCGGAGACGCTGGCCCGGTTCCCGGATGTCCTTACCGTCACGAAGGCGGATGAGGACCTGGAGACCGTCAGCGCCGACCTCTGCGCGGTCTTGGACGAGGCGCTGGCCGCGTACAATGACATGCGGGCCGTAGAGGGGCAGAAGCTGGCGGAGGACATCTCCAACCGGCTGGACGCCATTGAGCGCTACACCGGACAGGTGGAGATGCGGTCGCCGGAGACGGTGGCGGAGTACCGCGCCAAGCTCACCGCCCGGATGGAGGAGGTGCTGCAGAGCACCACCGTCGACGAGCAGCGGATCCTGATGGAGGCCGCCATCTACGCGGACAAGGTGGCTGTGGACGAGGAGACCGTCCGCCTGCGGAGCCACGTGGCCCAGCTGCGTACCATGCTGGCAAGCGACGAGCCCATGGGCCGGAAGATGGACTTCCTGATCCAGGAGGTCAACCGGGAGTCCAACACCATCGGCTCCAAGTGCAACGATGTGGCCATTGCCAATGTAGTGGTGGGGCTGAAGGCGGAAGTGGAGAAGATGCGGGAGCAGGTCCAGAATGTGGAGTGATGGAAGATGAAGCTCATCAACATCGGATTCGGCAATCTGGTCTCCGCTGACCGGCTGGTGGCTGTGGTGGGGCCGGACTCGGCCCCCATCAAGCGCATGGTGCAGGAGTCCCGGGAGCGGGGAATGCTGATCGACGCCACCTACGGCCGCAAGACCGCGTCCATTTTTATCATGGACAGTGACCACGTGGTACTGTCGGCCCTGCCGCCGGAGCGGTTCGCACCGAAGGAAGAGAGAGAGAACGAAGAATAGGAGCGTGTGTATATGAGAAAGGGGAGGACCTTTGTGGTCTCCGGCCCCTCCGGCGTGGGGAAGAGCACGGTGCTCAAGGCCCTGCTGGAGTCCCGGAAGAATCTGTATTTTTCTGTGTCGGCCACCACGCGGGACCCGCGTCCCGGAGAGCTGGACGGCATCCACTACCACTTCATGGACGTGGAGTCCTTCCGGAAGTGGATCGCCATGGACCAGTTCCTGGAGTACGCGGAGTACGTGGGGAACTTCTACGGCACACCCAAGAAGTTTGTGGACGATGCCATGGAGGCCGGGAAGGACGTGATCCTGGATATTGAGATCCAGGGCGCCATCCAGGTGTGCAGCAAGCGGCCGGACACGGTGCGCATCTTCATCGCCCCTCCCAGCTGGGCGGAGCTGGAGCGCCGCCTGACAGAGCGGGGCACCGACAGCCCCGAGAAGATCCAGAAGCGGCTGCTGCGGGCCAAAGTGGAGTTTCAGACGGCCCACACCTATGATTACTTTGTCATCAACGACACCGTGGAGAATGCGGTGGGGGAGCTGAACGCCATTATCACGGCGGAGCACTGCAAGCCCCAGGAGCGCATGGAGATCATCAGCGGACGCTGAGACGCCCGCTTTGTTCATAAATAAATTTACGCCTGCAAGGCAGATAGGAAGTTGATCCATTATGATGCTGTATCCCGCAATGAACAAGCTGACCGGCTATATCCCCAACCGCTATATGCTGGTGGACGTGGTGGCCCGCCGGGCCCGGCAGATCGCCGACGAGGCGGAGGAGACTGGCGAGCATCTGACGGAGAAGCCCGTCACCCTGGCCATCCAGGAAGTGGCGGACGGCAAGCTGGACGCCAGAAACATGGACCTGACCATTGAGGAACCGGAGGATCTACAGCCGGCGGAGGAAGAGGCACAGTAACACAGGAGGGGCGAGGCATGGAAACCGCTGAGATCGTGAAAATCGCGGTGAGCGCCGCGCCCTATTCCATTGACAAGCCCTATGACTACTTGGTTCCCCCGGAGCTGCTGGAAACGGCGGTACCCGGCGTCCGGGTCACCGTGCCCTTCGGCCGGGGCAACCGCACCAGTGAGGGCATTATTCTGGCCCGGACGCCAGGTGAAAAGATGCAGGGGCTCAAACCCCTGCTGTCGGTCCTGGACCGAGGGCCGGTACTGGACGGCGATGGCATCGCCCTGGCATTGTGGCTGCGGCAGCGGTACTTCTGCACGCTGTTTGAAGCGGTGAAGGCCATCCTGCCCGCCGGACTCTGGTACCAGATCCGGGAGGTCTGGCATGTGGCAGAGGGCATGGACCGCTGCGCGGCCGACGGCGCGGCCACCGGCATCCGACGGGCCGCCCCGGTGCTGGACGCCTTGTTTGCCGCCGGAGGCTCCGCAGAGCTGTCAGTGCTGGAGGAGGCCTGCGGCAGGGAGGCTGGCACTGTGCTGCGGGCACTGCAGAAGGCCGGGGTCACGGTCTGCGAGACTGCGGCCCGCCGGAGGATCGGCGACAAGTCCCGTCGGATGGTGGAACTGGCCGTCAGCGCCGAGGAGGCCGCATCTCTGACGGAAAAGCGATCCTCCCCCCAGCGGCGGGAGGCGGTGCGTCTCCTGGCGGCAGAGGGGCGGATGAGCGCGGCGGAGGTATGCTACTTCACAGGCGTCTCCATGGCCGCCCTCCGGGGGATGGAGAAGGCGGGGATCGTGGCTTTTTCAGCGGAAGAGGAGCTGCGGCTGCCGGACCTGACGGCGGTGGAACCCAGCGGTCCTATCGTCCTCAATGAGGAACAGGAGGCGGCCTTTCAGTGTATCCGGACCCTGACGAAGACCGGGAAGCCGGAGGCGGTGCTGCTCCAGGGCGTCACCGGCAGCGGCAAGACCCAGGTCTATCTCCGTCTGGTTCAGGAAATACTGAGCCGGGGGAGGCGGGCCATGGTCCTGGTGCCGGAGATCGTGCTGACGCCCCAGATGATGCGGCGGTTCTCCGCCTGTTTTGGGGACCAGGTGGCCATGCTCCACAGCTCCCTGCGGATGACGGAGCGCTACGACCAGTGGAAGCGTATCCGCCGGGGCGAGGTCCAGGTGGTGCTGGGCACCCGGTCCGCCATCTTCGCCCCGCTGAAAAACGTGGGCCTGATCGTCCTGGACGAGGAGCAGGAGAGCAGCTATCAGTCGGAAAACCCGCCCCGGTATCACACCCGGGACGTGGCCAAATACCTCTGCGCCCGGGACAAGTCCACCTTGGTCCTGGGGTCTGCCACTCCGGCGGTGGAGACCGCCTGGAACGCGGAGCATGGGATCTATCACAAGGCGCTGCTGCGCCGGCGATATAACCGGCAGGCATTGCCGGAGGTGCTGGTGGCGGACCTGAAACAGGAAATCCGGGCGGGCAACGCCGGGATGGTGGGGCAGGTCCTCCGCACTGAGCTGGAGGAAAACTTGCGGCGGGGAGAGCAGAGCATCCTGCTGCTGAACCGCCGGGGCAGCAGCAGGTATCTGCTGTGCGGGGAGTGCGGCCATGTGCCGGAGTGTCCCCGCTGCAGCGTGGCGCTGACGTATCACTCCGCCAATGGACGGCTGATGTGCCACTACTGCGGCCACTCGGAGCGATCCAGCGACACCTGCCCCGTCTGCGGCGGCATCATGAAGCACGTGGGCACCGGCACTCAGAAGGTGGAGGAGGAGCTCCACGATCTGTTCCCAGGTACGGAGGTGCTGCGGATGGACGCAGACACCGCCGAGGGCCGTCATGAGCAGCTGCTGGACAAGTTTGAGCGGGAGCGGATTCCCATCCTCCTGGGCACCCAGATGGTGGCCAAGGGGCTGGACTTTCCCCAGGTGACACTGGTGGGGGTTCTGGCTGCGGATCTGTCCCTGTATGTAGACAACTACCGGGCCGCCGAGCGGACCTTCAGCCTGCTGACCCAGGTGGTGGGCCGGGCGGGCCGGGGCGGCAGTGCCGGCCGGGCGGTGATCCAGACCTACACCCCGGAAAACGATGTGATCCAGTGCGCGGCTCGGCAGGATTACCAGGGGTTTTATGAGCGGGAGATCCGGATGCGGCGATTGCGGCGGTTTCCGCCATTTGCAGACCTCTTCACCTTCACCGTCTCCGGTACCGAGGAGGGCGCCGTCCTCCGGGCCGCCGTCGCAGTGCGGGAAGAGCTGCGCCGCCTCTGCGCCCTGCCGGAGCTGGCGGCCGGAGAACCGGAGGTGCTGGGTCCCGCCCCTGCGCCGGTGATGAAGCTGAATAACCGCTACCGCTACCGCTGCCTGCTGGTGGGAAAGAACGACAGGCCCACCCGAGAGGCGGTGAGCTGGCTGCTGAAGGCATTTGCAAACGACCGCGCCAACCGCGGGATGAATCTATTTGTGGACTGCAACTCCATGGAGTGAGCAGCGTTTTGAAGGAGGTCAAGGACTTATGGCTTTACGGAAGATCGTGGTGCAGGGAGAGGAGTGCCTGACAAAGGTGTGCCGCCCTGTGACGGAGTTCAACCCTCACCTGCACCAGTTGCTGGACGATATGCTGGAAACACTGGAGGATGCCAATGGCGCTGGGCTGGCTGCTCCCCAGGTGGGAGTGCTGCGCCGGGTGTGCGTGGTGCTGGACGAGGACTCTGAGGAGTATATCGAACTGGTGAACCCGGAGATCGTGGCTCAGAGCGGCGAGCAGACCGGGCTGGAGGGCTGCCTCAGCGTGCCCGGCAAATGGGGCATCGTCACCCGGCCGGACGTGGTCCGGGTCCGGGCCCAGGACCGGTATGGCGACTGGTTCGAGGTGGAGGGCGAGGGCCTGACGGCCCGAGCCTTCTGCCACGAGATCGAGCATCTGGACGGCCATCTGTTTGTGGAGCACATCGACCACTTCCTCTCTGATGAGGAGCTTCGGGACTATCTGGAGCAGGAAGAGCGGGAGGCCCGTGAGGCCGCAGAAGCTCAGGAAGGGGAGTGAGCCCATGCGGATCCTGTTCATGGGCACGCCGGACTTCGCCGTGGCGTCCTTGCGGCGGCTGGTGGCCGACGGCCATGAGGTCTGCGGCGTGTTCACGCAGCCGGACAAGCCCAAAAACCGGGGACATAAGCTGGTGCCAACGCCTGTAAAGGAATTTGCTTTGACAGAAAATATTCCCGTCTATCAGCCTTTGAAGATGCGGGACGGCACGGCACTGGAGCTGGTGCAGTCCCTGGCACCGGAGCTGACGGTGGTGGCGGCCTACGGCCGCATCCTGCCGGAGGACATTCTGGAGGCGCCCAGATACGGCTCTATCAACGTCCACTCGTCTCTGCTGCCCAAGTATCGGGGGGCGGCCCCCATCAACTGGGCCATCCTGAACGAGGAGGAGACTACCGGCGTCTCCATCATGTATATGGCGAAGGAGCTGGACGCAGGGGACGTGATCCTGCAGAAGGAGACTCCCATCGGCCCGGACGAGGACGCCCAGGCCCTGACGGTGCGCCTGGCGGACCTGGGGGCAGAGGCCCTCAGCGAGGCGGTGGCGGCCATCGGAAACGGCACAGCCGCCCGGACACCCCAGGATGAGAGCCGTCAGACCTACGCCTCCATGCTGACAAAAGAGATGTCCCCCATCGACTGGACCCGCTCCGCCCGGGAGATCGACTGTCAGGTCCGGGGACTGATTCCCTGGCCCTGCGCGGCCTGCGAGCTGGCAGGGCAGCGGTTCAAGGTCTACCGCACCGCCCCCGGCGAACAGACCGGCGCGGCGCCCGGTACAGTGCTCTCCGCCGGGAAGCAGGGCATCCAGGTGGCCTGCGGCAGGGGAGAGAGCCTGTATCTCACGGAGATCCAGGCGGAGGGCGGCAAGCGCATGGCTGCGGCGTCCTATCTGCTGGGCCACCCGTTGGAGGTCTGAGCTCCGCCAGTTTCACAATTCGGGAGGTTTTTATGCCCTATTACGGTCATATCTATTACGGCTATGGCGACTTTCTTGCAAATAATCTGTACGTCCTGCTGCTGATCCCAGTGCTGCTGCTGTCCCTGTGGGCCCAGTTCCAGGTGTCCGGCAGCTTCCGGCGGTACAATGCCGTGAACAACCGGCGCCGCATCACCGGTGCCCAGGCGGCGGAAGCGGTGCTGCGGGCTCACGGGGTATTCGGTGTGCCTGTCCGGCCCTGCCGGGGAAATCTGACAGACCACTACGACCCTCGGGACAATACCATCTACCTGTCTGAGACAGTCTACGACGCCCCCACCATCGCGGCGGTGGGCGTGGCGGCCCACGAGGCGGGCCACGCTGTCCAGTACGCGGAAAACTACGGGCCTGTGCGGCTGCGCACGGCCATCATCCCCGCCACGCGGATCGGTTCCAGTCTGTCCTTCATCCTGTTGCTGGTGGGGCTGGTGCTGTACAACCAGTCTCTGTTCTTCATCGGCATCGTGCTGTTTTCCTTCACCACGCTGTTCCAGCTGGTGACGCTGCCGGTGGAGTTCAACGCCTCCCGCCGGGCCATTGCCAGCCTGGAGGGTACCCATCTGCTGGAGGACGATGAGCTGCGGGGTGCCCGCAAGGTGCTGGGGGCTGCCGCCATGACTTATGTGGCAGCCCTGCTGGTCTCCCTGGCTCAACTGCTGCGGTTCCTGCTGGCCTTTGCAGGACGACGGAGGGATTAGATGAAGCAGGCCCGAGAAGTTGCACTGGACGCCCTTACCGCCTGCGAGAGGCAGGGCGCGTGGTCAGACGGATATCTGAAAAAGGCCATCGGCGGAGCGAAGCTGGACGGCCGGGATGCCGCTCTGGCGACCCGGCTGTGCTTCGGTGTACTCCAAAACCGGATGCTGCTGGATTTTTACCTTTCAAAGCTGTGTGCCACCCCGCTGCACAAGCTGGAGGCGTCTATCCGCAACCTGCTGCGCCTGGGGGCTTATCAGCTTTTGTATCTGAACCGGGTGCCGGATCACGCC
>OJRV01001297.1_pt1 | contig 28796 bp, 22 predicted proteins | sample 1599241 | NCBI WGS metagenome assembly OJRV01 (sample SAMN04168656, study PRJEB22393) | human gut metagenome | biome: human gut microbiome; feature: stool | host: Homo sapiens | collected 2014-03-17 | reverse complement strand
TACTGGACGTTGCCTCCGGCAAGCAGACCTGCGCCGAGAAGAAGGGCTTCCGCGAGATCTCGATCTTTAAGGATGGCGTTGTATTGTAAGCCTGTCTGTGGTATAATTAAACACGAAAAATCCACTACGCTGTAGGGGCCGGGCATGCCCGGCCCGCAACTTACCCGCAATCGGGTGTTTTCCACAAAGTTGCGGGCCGCACATGTGCGGCCCCTACGTGCATACAAAGGAGAGCCTTATCATGTCTACTCTGACTACCGGCACCTATGAAAAATACGGTGTTTCCTACAAGACCCTGACCCTGACCGACGGCGAGTACGCCTTCACCGTCACGCCCGAAAAGGGCGGCATGGCCACATCCTTCACCAAAAACGGCGACGAATACCTGTGGCTGCGCGACAAAAACTTCGAGTCCACGGACCGCCCGCGCTGCGGCATCCCCATCCTGTTCCCGAACTGCGGCAAACCGGACGACGGCGTGCACCACTTCAACGGCGCGGCCTATCCCATCGAGGTCCACGGCCTGGCCGACCTTGTGCCGTGGCAGGTCAAGAGCGCGGACGACACCGCCATTGAGCTGACCCTGACCCCCAACGGTCTGACAAAGTTCGTCTACCCGTTCGATTTTGCCCTGACCATGCGCTACACCCTGACCGGCAGCACCGCCACGCTGGCCCTGACCGTCGCCAACACCGGCGACAAGGCACTGCCGTTCAGCGTCGGCTTCCACCCGTACTTCGCCGCCAGCAAGCTGGACAACGTCGCGTTTGACATCGACGCCGCCACCTGCAGCGAAAGCGCCAAGGGCGAGCAGCCCGCCGCGCCCGAAACCATCACCCTGACCCGTAAGGAGGGGAGTGCCGACTCCATCCGCCTGATGACCGGCGTCAAGAGCCCGATGCGCTTCACCGACTCCGGCAACGGCCACAAGGTCACGGTCAGCTTTGACGAGAGCGTTTTCACCAACGGCGTGCTCTGGCAGCAGGACGCCGAGAGCTTCGTCTGCATGGAGCCCTGGAACGGCTGGGCCAACTCCGTCAACGAGGCAGGCCATCACATCGAGCTGAACCCCGGCGAGAGCAAGGAGTTCAAGTGGAGCGTGACCATCGGGTAAAGTCCCCTTTGCGGGTCGTTTTGTAGGGAGGGGTTTTGACCCCTACAGGGCAGCAGAGGTGTAGGAGCCGCATATATGCGGCCCGGGAGATTCCCGCAAGCGTCCGTTTACCATACACTGCCGGGCCGGGCATGCCCGGCCCCTACCGTGCAGCTAAAACAAAAAAGGACATCCGCCCTTTCACGAGCGGATGTCCTTTTTATTGTTTGAAAGCTTCTTTGTTTACTTTCTTCTCGAAGAAAGTAAATCAGCCGGGCTGCTTGCCGATGTAGGCGAGGATGCCGCCGTCAACGTAGAGGATCAGGCCGTTGACAAAGTCGGAAGCCTCGGAAGCCAGGAACACAGCGGGGCCGCCCAGATCCTCGGCTTTGCCCCAGCGCTCGGCAGGGGTCTTGGCAACGATGAACTGGTCAAACGGATGACGGCTGCCGTCGGGCTGGATCTCGCGCAGGGGCGCGGTCTGCGGGGTGGCGATGTAGCCGGGTCCGATGCCGTTGCACTGGATGTTGTACTTGCCGTACTCGGAGGCAATGTTCTTGGTCAGCATCTTCAGGCCGCCCTTGGCAGCGGCGTAGGCGGAGACAGTCTCGCGGCCCAGCTCGCTCATCATGGAGCAGATGTTGATGATCTTGCCGCCGCCCTGCTCGATCATATCGGGAATGACCGCCTTGGCAACGATGAAGGGGGCGTTCAGGTCAACATCAATGACCTGACGGAACTGGGCAGCGGTCATCTCGATCATCGGGATGCGCTTGATGATACCGGCGTTGTTGACCAGCACGTTGATGTGACCGACTTCGGCGGTAATTTTCTTGACCATATCATTGACGGCGTCCTCGTTGGTGACGTCGCAGACATAGCCGTGGGCGTTGATGCCGGCCTCCTTGTAGGCAGCCAGACCCTTATCGACCAGCTCCTGCTTGATGTCGTTGAAAACGATGGTGGCGCCGCAGTTCGCCATGGCGGTGGCAATGGCAAAGCCGATGCCGTAGGATGCGCCGGTGATCAGCGCGACCTTACCGGTCAGGTCAAAGGATTTGGGTGTACAGACAGACATAAAAGTACCTCCTGTTGAATAAAAGCGATTTATCTTTCCAGCCCGTAGGGCACCGGGTGCTTGCCGTAGCGGTTGGCGGGGCTGCCGGTCAGGGTCAGCGTCAGGGTGTTTTCGCCGGGGGTCAAAAGCCCCGCCAGCGGGAATTTGTGCGGCGGCCAGAAGGAGACGCCCGCCGGCTGGCCGTTGACAGTCAGCTCGGCCATCTCCTGCCCGGGCAGGGTCAGCAGCGGCGTGGCGGTCTGCAGCTCCGTTGCTGTGATCTGCAGCGTGGCGCGGTAGGTCTTGGTGAGATGGGCCGCGTCCTCGTCCGCAAGGGTAAAGGCTGGTGCGGCCAGCGACAGATAGGTAGGCGGCAGGGGAAGGGCCTCGCTTTCCCGCGCAGTGCAGGTGAACAGCAGCAGGCTGCCGCGCGCGGGCAGCTCCAGCGGCAGGCAGGCCCCCTTGACGGTACGCTCGGCCGGGCAGGCGCAGGGCTGGCCGTTCCACAGATCGTACCGGCAAAGCGGAGCATCCACCGGCAGGGTCAGCCGGGTCTTGATGGGGGTGTTGCCCTCGTTGACCAGCAGCCAGCAGGCGCGCCCTTCCTTATTAAAATAGGCGCAGCGCAGCATGGGCTGCGGCGGGTCGCAGCGGCAGTCCGGCTCGAGTGCCGAGACCTCCGGATGTGCAGCGTCCGGGAACAGCGCCTTGTCCCCCAGCACGGCGGTGTAGCGGTGTCCGTGTAACCAAAGCGCGCCGTCCTCGACCGTGCAGGCAGGGAAATAGCTTTCGGGAATATACTGAAAGCCGATCTGCCGCTCAAACAGCGGGCGCACGGTGTCGGGGCAGAGGTCGCGGTTGCGGCAAAGCACGGCGGCCTCCGCATGCAGGTCGATGTCGGTCATTAACCAGGACAGCCGCCGCCAGTAGGTGCTCCACGCCTCGTAATGCGCCCACCAGATGCTGTGGGGGCCGACATCGGGCGGGCGCTCGTCCTTGCGCTTGCCGCAGATGCTGTAATAAAAGGCGTGCGGGATAAACAGGTTGACCCCGCGCACCGCCAGCCAGTCGGTGTACCATTTGATGTCCCCGCCCGAAAGCTGCCATGGGTTGTCGTCCTTGTTGCAGGCGCCAAAGCACTCGTTGGCGTTGCGGCGGCGGTGCATCAGCCGCGCGGCGTCGGCGCTGCACTTGGCCATCGTGGAGTCGATGCCCGCCAAGCCGTCCTTTTCGGGGGCGAGCCAGCGCAGCACCAGATCCTGCCCCGGCACGGCGAAGTATTTTTCTACTTCTATATCATCGCTTTGGTGGGGGTGCCCCATCAGGCCGATGCCGTGCGCCTCGCACCAGCGGGAGAGTGTGCCGTAGTAGACCTCGCCCTCGCGCTGCAAAAGCAGCTTGTGATACAGCCGTGTATCGTCGTTTTCCCTGCCGTCAAACAGGGCGGTGAGGTTGGCGGCGTTGCCGCCCGCATGGCGGAAAATCTCGGCAAAGCCGTGCGTCCACGGGAACATACCGCTGACATTGCGCCCCAAAATACTCGGCTCATCGGTGAAAAAGCCGATGATCGCGGCTCCGAAATACTCTTTCAGTTCCCGATAGTAGGCTTCGTGGGTCAGTTCCACAAAGCGGTTGACAGCCACAGGGTTCAGAATATCCGCCGTCAGCGGGGCGTTTTTCTCGCCGTCATCCTCGCCCCAGTGCAGCCCGCGCATCGTGCCGCCGCTTTTGCGCACGACCAGCGCGCCGTTTGCGGTTTCGGCAAGCACCTCATCGCCGCGGAGAACAGTTTCCACCAAGGCAAGCCCCTCACTGGCCAATTCGGGGTGGTCTTTTACGACCAGCCCGCACGCCGAGCCGGAGGGGTACATCCCTTCATCGTACAAAACGATTTTCATATCCAGCGCGGCGGCGGCTTCGACAGCCGTGCGGATATGGGCAAAGTAGCGTTCACCCAGATAGGTGATGTCGGGGCTAAGCCCCATGCGCGGGTGCAGGACCACGCCGTAAATGCCGTGGGCGGCAAAGTCCGCCAGCTGGCGGCGCAGCTCCTCAGCGGTCAGCTCGCCGTTCAAAAACCAAAACGGGATGGCGGTAAATTCTCTGGGCGGGTTTTGCAGTTGGGCAAGAAACTTCATTATGCGGCCTCCTGTGCCTCGGCGCGGGCGCAGATGTCCGCCCATGCGTGGGATTTATAGTAGAACAGCATCGCCAGCAGCCCGACAACAAAGCTGAGCGAAACACCCGCCATGGCGTAGCCGCCGTAGCCCAGCCACGCCAGCAGGTAGGATGCCGGGATACGCACACCCCACAGCAGAATGATGTTGACGATGGTGGAATAGCGGATCTCGCCCATGCCGTTGGCAAAGCTCATAATAGCGTTGAAGGCTGCATAGCACCACTGGAACGGCAGCACAACGCGGATATAGCGCACGGCAAAGGCAAGCACGGCCTCGTCCTGCGTAAAAAGCAGCAGCAGAGGGCGGCAGCAGGCCGCCATCAGCAGCCCGCCTGCGAGGGAGAGCAGCCCCGAGGCCGCCGGGAGCAGCCAGCCGCCCCTGCGCAGACGGCTGTAGCTCTGTGCGCCGAGGTTCTGCCCCGCAAACACCGAGGTCGCCTGCGAAAGCGAGGTGACCGTGATGTTGGCCAGCCCGCCGACCTTGCCCGCTACCGAGCAGCCCGCCACAAACACCGACCCCTGCAGGTTGTACAGCACCTGCAAAAAGATGTGACCGATGGAGTAGAGCGCTGAGTTCAGCCCCAGCGGCAGACCGATGCGCACAATCTGGCGCAGGGCTCCGGCATCAAAACCGCAGGGCAAAACAGGCAGCGCAAGCTCTGTGCAGCGGCGGCGAATGTAAAAAATGCTGCATATCCACGACAAAAACAGCGCAATCGCCGTGGCTGCCGCCACGCCGCCGATGCCAAGGCCGAGCGCGCCGGTAAGCACAAGATCCAGCACAATATTCGCCGCACAGCTGATAAACAGCAGCAGCAACGAGGACGAGCTGTTGCCTATGCCGCGCAAAAGGCCGGCGTTGAAGTTATAGCCCATGTTGCCCAGAATACCCAGCATCGTGATGCGCAGATACAGCACCGCCCCCGGCATGGCGTCCGCCGGGACCTGCATCAGCCGCAGCATCCACGGACCCAGCAGGAACCCGATGACGGTCAGCGGCAGCGACGCTGCAAACAGCAGCCAGACCGAGGTGCGCACGAGCTTTTGCAGCTGGTCATGGTCGGCGCGGCCGACCGCCTGCGATACGAGGATGGAGATGCCCGAGCCGATGCCCACAAAGACACAGAGCAGAATTTCGAGCGGCTGGGAGCTGGTCGCCACCGATGCCAGCGCCGTAGTGTCGCAGAAATTGCCGATGACGAGCGTGTCCACCGTGCTATACAGCAGCTGCAGGATATTGCCGGCGCAGATGGGCAGCGCAAACAGCGCCGCGCGCCCCAGCACCGAGCCGTGGGTCATATCAACTTGTGCGGATTTTCGGTAAGACGGCATAGCCCTATCCCCCCCCGGTATGACAGATTTTCTTATCTACATTGTACGAGGAAACCGTGCCGGCTGCAACAATCATTATCCTTTGATTTTTGAATGAATATAAACGATGCGACGAACAATTTCGGAGGCGCGGTGTAAAAAACAATCACGCCCTTTGCGGCGGCGGGAGGGCGTGCTTTTTTACCGTTTTGTGCAGGTTCCACAAACAAAGATGGACAAAATCGGTAACATTGACAGCAAGATTTGCCGCAAAAGGGCTTGCCACTGCGGCGCAAAATGTGCTATCGTTAAAATCAAATTCAGTAAAAAGGAAGTAAAATTTGTATGCGGAAGCCTCTGACAAGACAGAACAGCACGCGCGACAAGCGCAGATACTCTGCTTATCAGAACCGTATTTTTTTCTATCTCGTGACCCTTGTCACCGCCCCGCTGCTGCTGTTGGGTGTGCTGTCCAGCGTGGTGTACTACCGGCAGACCGTCACGCGCAGCGATGCCCTGCTGGCCTCGGTGCGGGAGAATGTCGAGACGCAGATGGAAATTGCGCTGAGCAACCTGCGCGCCTACTACAGCGCGGTCGTCAGCACGGACAATTACCAGACCCTGTGCCAAAAAACTGTGCCGCCGTACAGCGAGTACACCCTTGTGCGCGATATGCAGACCGCCATGCGCGGCGGCAATCTGGTGGATAAATATGTCGAGGGGTATACCTACATCAACCTGCGCAGCGGGTGGATTTTAAGCAACGACGGCATGTACCGGCTGGCTGATGCCGCCAACCGGGATGAGGTCGCCCACCTGCTGAGCGAATGGGCGGAGCAGCATGCCGCCATGATGTGGGTCAACCGCACTGACCAGCCCACCCCCGCGCTGGCAGACACACCGCTGAACACGGTGGATCTGACCGGCGAGCTGCTCGTGCTGCGCAGCAGCTCCTACCGCACGGGCAGCTATGCGGTGCTGATCGTCAAGCTGGATCTTTCGCCGCTGTATGAGATGACCGAGAGCTGGCAGACCGGCGGCTACAGCATCGCCGCGCGGGATTTCACCGGCAAGACGGTGCTGAGCACCTCTGCTGCGCTGACCGCCCTGCTGGACGCCGACACCCCCGCCGAGGGCGGCTGCGTGCTGGGGGGCTGGCGGCTGAACAGCGGCAAGATGGGCGTGAACGGGCTGACCTACTATGCGGCGCTGCCGCAGCGCACGCTGGCGGCTACCGCCGGCATGGTGATTCTGATCGCTTTTGTGCTGGCCGGGGGACTGGTGGCGGTGCTGCTGATCTGCCGCCGCTCGACCAGTGTGCTGTACGCCCCTGTGGATGATCTGATGCACGCGGCTAGCGGTGTGTTCGGCCAGCCCGGCAGCGATGAGGAGGAGTTTGCCTATCTGGCCGCCGGTGTCAAGCAGGTGGCCCGGGACAAGCAGGCGATGCAAAGCCTGATGCAGCAGCAAAACCGCCGCCTGCAGCAGAGCTTTGTGGAAAATCTGATCCGCAGCGAGGTCACCGATGAGGCCGCCGGCCACACGATGCAGGAGCTGGGGCTGGCAGTCTGCCCCGCGTATCGGCTGATCGCGCTGGCGCTGGATACCCCGGCGGGCACCTCCGGCCCGGTGCGGGAGACGATGCTGCTGACCGCCATACAGACGATGCCCACCGAGCTGCTGCGCCGCTGCGCGTTCCAGCCCGTAATGCTGAACTTTACCCTGCTGCTGGTCGTGGGCGGCGAGGAGGCTGATCTGAACGAGGCCTGCCGCGTGGTATATACGGCGGCGGCGCGCAGCATCCGCACCGCGCTGGGGGTCAGCTGCCGCGCGGGCGTCAGCCGCCCCTTCCACAAGCTGCACCACATGCAGCTGGCCGCGCAGGAGGCATGGGAGGCCCTGCGCCTGCCGGAGGCCGATGCCCCCGAGGCAAGCGGGCAGATGCTGTACTACCAGCCGCCCGACGAGCAGTGCGCCCGCAACGGCTATGATACGCTGCTGGAGCATGAGATCACGGCAGCTGTAACCGCCTGCAAGGCCAAGGAGGTGCGCCACCTGCTGGAGCGATTTACCGCCAAAATGCTGGAAAAGAACATCCGCGGGTATGAGCGGCAGTTTTACTTCCAGCGGCTGGTGGCGGCCATGCTGGCCGTGGCGGAAAACGCCGGGCTTTCGGTCAACCAGGTGCTGGCAGACCGGCAGGCCAACCTGTTTGAGACGATCAGCAAGATCTACACCGCCGACCAGATGCAGAATTTCCTGATGGACGAGGTGGCCGTGCCTGTTATGGACCTGCTGACTGAGTTCCGCCAGAGCAGCTCCAGCGAGCTGGTCAAGAATGTGCTGGCGCTGATCAAGCAGACGCGCGGCGACATTACGCTGAACGAGTGCGCCGACCGGCTGAACTATAACCCGAGTTATATCTGGAAGGTGCTGCGCACCGAGAAGGATACCAGCTTCAGCGATCTGGCCAACAATGAAAAGCTGGAGATGGCCAAGGAACTGCTGCTGACCAGCGACATGACGGTCGTGCAGATCGCCGAGACGCTGAACTATTCCAATGTGCAGAATTTCATCCGATTTTTCAGCAAAAAGGTCGGCATGACCCCCGGCAAATACCGCAAGGATTACCAGAACGAGAAGAAGTGAGGGGGATTTCCCTCACCGACAGCAAGACCGTACCCGATGCGTTTCGGGTGCGGTCTTTGCTGTTATTCGGTTTCTATGCGCAGTACATTGACCTTGTCATCGTACTGGGTGCGGGTGGCGGTGATGTGGGGGATCAGGGCGTTGACCTCCATGACCAGCGCGCCCTCGGCGGTCAGATAGGGCTGGCCGTCCATCAGGTTTTCCTTGCCGTCAACCAGCAGGTGGGTGACGCCGACCTGCGCTGTCACGGTGTGTCCGCCGCTGTGCAGCGTCAGGCAGCCCCCGGCGGCGTTCCAATCATAGCGGAAGGCATCGGGGATGACCGTCTGCAGCCGCTCCAAAATGCAGAGCACCGCGCCCCAGACGCGGCCGTTCTCGTTGACGCTGCGCACGCCGCGGGTGTCCGGCTCCTGCCCGTTGACGAGGATCTTGGTGTAGCACTTGTCCTCCGGCTGGTATTTCGCTGCATCGGCCTGCGGGATGGGGACGAACGCATCGCGGTGCTGCGGCGCACAGGCGGCATAGTCCGGCAGGCGGCAGGGCAGCGGTGCGGCTGTCAGCGGTGCGAGGTCGGCAGGCTTGCTCTGCAGCGTGATGACATTGCGGAGGCTGCCCATCACGGCGGTCAGGCGGATGGTGCCGGGCGCTGTGCCCGCACGCAGAAATACACGGTTGGTGCCGCACTCAGCATAGACATGGTTTTGGTGGATGACGCTGTCGTCATGGCCGTAGCCTGCAAAGCGGCCGCTGTTGTAGCCGCCCAAAAACTGCGCGGGGCCGTCCAAGGTGAAGTCGATGCGCGCATCGCAGAGCGGGCAGACCCGCCCGGCGCTGTCCTGCACGGCAATATCGACATAGGCGATGTCGGCCCCGTCGGCGGCAAGGCCGCCCGGTGCGGTATGCAGCGTCAGCCGCAGGGCGGCGGGGCTGTCGGCGGTTTCCAGCCGGTCGGACGCGGAGGGGGTGCCGTCATAGCCGTAGCCCACGGCCTCGACCCAGCCGGATTGGGTTACATCCACACCGGGGAAGGCGAACACAAAGGTGTTTTGCGGCTTGTCGCACCGCCCGACACGGCGCCCGTTGACGAGCAGCTCGACTGCGGCAACAGGGTAGCTTGCCACCACATACACCGTCTTATGGTGCGGGTCGCGGGTGTGCCAGACGCCGGTGCCCTCCCAATAGGTGCCGTTAAAGCGCTTTTCTTCATAGCGATAGTTGGCAGCGGTGGGGGCGGGGTAGTTCCAGTGGCCGATGATCTTGACGGCGGGGGCCTCGCTCTGCATAACGCGGAAGCAGTCAAAGCTCTGCTTTTTGGTTCGGCAGGGATCGACGCGGCCGCTCATGCGGGCGTTTTCGCTGTAGGACTGGCGGCCATGCTGGGCAGAGTCCGTCCAGCAGAGCGCCGCACAGGCGCTGTAGTAGTTCTTGCCGGAGGCACCGCCCATCCGATCGTTGAAAAACTCGGCGTAGCCGCGCGCGTTTTCAAGCGCGAGATCTTCACTGGTCAGATCGTAGAAGTCGTACCCAACAGCTTTTTTGCCGCCCTTGCCGACCCAGCGGTTGCGGTAGTCGAAATCCGGCGGGGTGAAGTCGTCCCAGATGCGGCGGGGGGCCTCCTCGCGGCTGTACTCGGTCTCGGTGACGGGGCCGTGCTGCGACAAAAAGCGGGCGGCGTGGCGGTTCAGCATCGTGCCGACATACTCGCTCTCGTTGACGACCTCCTCGGTGTTCAGGGTGCGGCAGCCCATAAAACGCCCGCCGTGGGGGTCCAGCCGCTGCTTGAGCAGCCGCATCTCCCGCATGTGCTCGCGGGAGATCGAGTTGTTGCCGGCCTCCCAGAACAGAATGGACGGGTGGTTGCGGAAGGCGATGATGACATCGCGCATCAGCTCTACGCGCTGGTCCCACTGGCGGCCAAAGCTCTCCTTCTCCTTGTCACCGGCAGGCTGGGTGCAGACGATGCCGCGGCGGTCAAACGCACGGACATCGGCGGGGCTGCCCGCCACATGCATAAAGCGGATGTGGTTGGCGTTGCTCTCGCGGATGAGGGCAGCGTCCTCATCGTGCAGCCACTCGGGCGCAATGCCGATGGCCGCCCACTCGTTGGCGGCGCGCTGGGCGTAGCCGCGCAGCCACTGCACCGCGCCGTTGATGCGCAGGCCCCGGTCTTTGTCGTAGCTTACGGCGCGGAAGCCGGTCGTCAGCTGCTGGGCATCGGTCTTTTCGCCGTTTACAAACAGCTCGGCCTCCACGGTGTAGAGGTAGGGGTCGTCGATGCTCCAGAAGCGCAGCGGCAGGGTGTCGGCCCCGGCGTGCAGCACAGTGACCGCCATGGAATCCGTAGCGGTCGGTGCGGGCAGGCTTTCGTCCTCCACAGGGCGGTAATGCCCGGACACAGCCTCATCGGGGATATAGGCGTCCGCCGGGGTGATGCTCAGCGGTGGGACGGCGCGGCCCGTGGGGGCTGCGGTGGCCGGGGCGCCGTCAAAGATGGCGGCAACGCTGCCGTCCGGGCGGCGCAGCGTGATGCGCAGCTGGGCGGAAACAGGGACCTTGCCCTCGTTGCGGATCTCGGCCTCGACCCGAATATCCGCCGTGGCGTTGTCCAAATCAAAATTCCGGCCGTAGACATAGAGGCCCTTGGTCTGCAAATTGGAGTAGAGCGGCAGCGTCAGATAGACATCGGGCTTGAAAAACACCTGCACGGGGCGGGTGATGCCGCCGACCGAGGGATTGAAGTCGTTGCAGTTCCAGAAAAAGGGGACGCCCACGCGGTCGGCGGGGACGGCCTGCTCCTGCGGAAAGAGATAGCTGCCGGGGACAGCATCGGGCTTGTTGGGGGTCTCGGCAATGCAGAACGGCGCATTGCGGGTGGCGGTGTTGTTGGTCGCAATGGCGATGAGGTTCGGCGCATCGTACCGCACATAGGGGGTAATGTCAAAGCCGAACGGCGCAACGCCGGCCTCATAGTAGCCGGCCAGCGTACCGTTTACATAGAGGTAGCAGGTCTGGCGCAGCCCCTCAAACGCAAGCAGTACCTTGTGGTTTTTGTGCCGCGCCGGAATGGTGAGGATGTTGCGGTAGAAGGCCGCCGTGCGGCGCTGGCCGCTGCCGCCGTCCTGAATGCGGTCACGGAACAGATCCTCATCATTGAAGGTGTGGGGCAGCGTGACGGGCTGCCAGCCGGTTTCCCGGTAGCCGGCCTCGTAAAAGGCGTGCCCCTCAGCGTCCCGGTGGGCGTCAACGGCCTTTGCCATGGGGAAGGTATCTGCCCGCAAAAAGTGCCAGCCGTGGTGGAAATAAAAGCTTTCGCCTTGCAGTGTAGACATAGCGTTTTCTCCCTGTCAGATGTGCTGTATACAGTTGCAGGCCCGCGATCTTATCTTTATCATACGCGCTGCCGCGGCGAAAAACAAGTGTCATTTGATGGGCAGAAGGCTTTAAAAGCAAGGTGCAGCGATAAATATCAAGATATGGAAATAGGATCTGTTTGCTGGCAGCAGGGCGGCATGACCCAACCCCGCCGGCAAAGCGGGGCAGTCAGGGCAAGGCTGTGCGGTAAAGCCTCCGCAGCCGTAAGGCTGCAGTAGGGTCAAGAACGCTCTTTGTCAAAATGCACAAAACAGGCAGGCACCATGTATAAAATATTCACAATTTCAACCCGAAACAGCAAACGATAGTGCCGGTAGATATAAGGATTGTTTTGTGTGTCATTCACATTGATAATTGCGCTGCATCGTGAAATATAATGAAAATTTTCGCATGCTTTTGATTGTAGCCAAATCCGCAGAGAAGGGGATACAATGGAAGCAACGAAACAGCCGCCGCCGGATGACGAGGGCCCGCGATCCCGACCAAAGCACCGCGGCCGCCGGCTGATGAGAACACAAAGCAAGGAGGAAACGCTTATGGCACAAACCGCTGCGGTCAAGCAGAGCAAGGCCAATGCCCGCGCCCAGAAACAGCTGGGCCACAACACATGGCGCAAGGCGTTCATGCAGCACTACTGGTTATATATCATGATGCTGCCGGCGCTGCTCTACATGATCATCTTCAATTACCTGCCGATGACGGGCCTGTATATGGCATTTACCGATTTCAGCCCTTTCAACGGTGACACGATTCTGGAATCTGTGTTCGGCAGCCCCTTTGTCGGGCTGAAGTACTTTAAAAAGCTCTTCACCGGCCCGGACTTCTGGACGCTGTTCCGCAATACGCTGTCCATCTCGCTGGCCAACCTTTTCTTCGCCTTCCCGGCCCCCATCATTCTGGCGCTGATTTTAAATGAGCTGCGCTGCAAATGGTTCAAGCGCACAGCGCAGACGCTGGTCTACATCCCCCACTTTGTCTCCATCGTTATTGTGGCGGCGCTGACTTTCCAGATGTTCTCCACCACGGACGGCGCCATCTACCATGTGCTGACCCAGATCTTCGGCGCGAATGCGCCCGACCTGCTCAGCGACCCCAAGCTCTTTCCCGCGCTGATCGTCGGCCAGAATATCTGGAAAGAGACCGGCTACGGCACCATCATCTATCTGGCGGCGCTGTCCAGCGTGGATGTGCAGCTGTATGAGGCTGCCAAAATCGACGGCGCAGGCCGTTGGCAGCTGATGTGGCATGTCACGCTGCCCGCCATCCGCGGCACCATTGTCCTGATGCTGATCATGAAGGTCGGCCAGCTTCTGAACACCAGCTACGAGCAGATCTTCCTGATGCAGAACTCGATGAACCGCGCAGCCTCCGATGTGTTTGACACCTATGTCTACACCAAGGGCATCACGGGCGGCCAGTACTCGCTGGCGACCGCCACCGGCCTGTTCAAGTCCACCATCAGTATGCTGATGGTCGTCACCGCCAACAAGATCGCCAAGCTGTTCGGCGAGTCCGGCCTGTACTAAAGAAGGGAGCTGTGCTACAATGACAATGCCCTTTACCCATAAGAAAGACGAGGTGCGCGCCACCGGCACGCTGGAAGCCCGCACCCCCGGCGATCAGGCTGTACAGGTTCTTTTGTATGTCATCATTGCGCTGGTGGCGCTGGCCTGTGTGCTGCCCTTCATCTATGTGGTGGCCGGCTCCTTTGCGACCGAGCGCGAGCTGACCGAGCGCCCCTTCTTCCTGATCCCGCAGGATGTATCGCTGAACGCCTACCAGTACATCCTCAAGCAGGGCGATGTGTTCCGCGGACTGAAAAATTCGGTGATCGTCACCGTGATCGGCACGCTGATCAATATGTTCGTCTCCTGCACGATCGCCTACCCGCTGTCCCGCCCCTACCTCAAGGGCCGCAACGGCTTTATCAATATGGTCATCGTCACGATGCTGTTCACCGGCGGCATGGTCCCCGCCTACATTATGGTGGTCAATGTGCTGCATCTGGGCAACACCTACTGGGCACTCTGGCTGCCCACGGCGATGAGCGCCTTCAACATGATCATCATCAAGAACTACTTTCAGGGCATCCCCATGGAGCTGGAGGAGGCCGCCATCATTGACGGCTCCAACGATCTGATCACCTTCGTGCGCATCATCCTGCCGCTGTCCGCGCCGGTGCTGGCCTCGGTCAGCCTGTTCTACGCGGTCAGCCACTGGAACAGCTACTTCAATGCGATGCTGTACATCAACAACTCCGACATGGAGGTCATCACCATCGTGCTGCGGCGTCTGGTGTTCCTGACCACACAGGTAGCCGAGGATTCCACCTTTGACTGGGGCGCGGCCGGTATGCCGCCCATCAAGGCTGTCAAGATGGCCACCACGGTGCTGTCTACCCTGCCAATCCTCTGCATCTATCCGTTTGTGCAGAAGTTCTTTACCCAAGGTGTCATGGTCGGCTCGGTCAAGGGCTGATACCAAGCAATACAACCACTTTTATACAAAAAGGAGAAAAACGAAAATGAAAAAGGCACTTGCCCTCTCTATGGCGCTGGCGATGTCCGCCGCCATGCTCGCAGGCTGCGGCGGCTCCGCCTCCGGCAGCACCTCCGCTTCCGACGCTGCTTCCTCTGCGGACAGCGCTGCCTCCGGCACCCCCACCGTCAGCTTTATGATCCCCGACTTCACCGGCCATGTGCTGAGCAATGAACATTCCGATGAGGTCATCGCCAAGTACGAGGCCTACACCGGCACCCATGTCGAGTGGCGCACCGAGGCCAACGACACCTACAGCGAGAAGTTCGGCCTGACCCTGATGGACAAGGACAACATGCCGATGATCCTGACCGCAACCAAGACGCTGGACCAGAACGCCAACGCAGCCGATGCTGCCAAGCGCGGCGCCTTCTGGGATCTGACCGAATACCTGCAGGACAGCGAGGCCTACCCCAACCTGTCCCAGATCAGCCCCGATGTTCTGAAGGGCCTGACCGTGGACGGCCAGATCATCGGCATCCCCCGCTCCCGCGCCATCGGCCGCAACGGTCTGGGCTACCGCACCGACTGGGCCGAGGCCGTGGGCATCACCGAGGCCCCCAAGACGGTCGAGGATGTCTATGACATGCTCTATAAGTTCACCTATGACGATCCGGACGGCAACGGTGCCAACGACACCTACGGTCTGGAAATGTGCAAATACACCGGCCCGTGGGATATTATCCAGACCTGGTTCGGCTGCGGCAACGGCTGGGTCGAGCAGGACGGCAAGCTGGTTCCCGTACACCAGACCGCTGAGTATAAGGAAGCCCTTGACTGGATGCGCAAGATCTACGCCGACGGTCTGGTCCGCCCCGACTGGGCGACTGTGGACACTGCCAACTTCCAGGTCGACAGCCAGAAGGGCGTCACCGGTGTCTTTGTCGACACGATGGACGGCACCAAGCGCATCTGGAAATACTTTGAGGACAACGCCATTGCCGATGTAAACGATGCCTCCAAGATTGCAACGATGACCTCTGTCGGCCCCATCAACGGCCACACCCTTGCCACCACCGGCTACAACGGCTTCTACCTCATCACCAAGTCCGGCGCCAAGACCGAGGAGGATGTCAAGGCATGCCTGCACTTCCTTGACAAGATGTGCGACCCTGAGATGATGGCGCTGGCCGACTACGGTCTGAAAGACATCTGCTATGACATCAACGCCGACGGCAAGATTGTTCCCAACGGCAAGTACGACACCACCAACTGCCCGCACGCAGGTCTGAATCAGGCTGTGCCCTATGTCCCCTACCTGACCGAGCAGAACCCCGATTACCAGCTGGAAAAGGCTGACTATCAGCTGGCTTACGAGGAGAGCATTGCCAACAACGTGCAGTATGCCGTGTTCAACCCCGCGCTGGGCTACCTGACCCAGTCCGACACCTACGCCGAGTGCGGCAGCGACCTTGTCCAGATTCTGGACGATGCCCGCACCCAGTATATCTGCGGCCAGATCGACGAGGCCGGTCTGCAGGCTGCCTTCGACCAGTGGAATGCCCGCGGCGGCACGCAGGTCATTGAGGAAGTCAACGCCCTGTACGCAGCAGATAAAGCCTAATTGAATGTGAGCGCCGCAGCGGATGTTGCGGCGCTCTTTTATGATGGAGGGAAAGTCCATGCAAATCTCTGTGCGCAGCCAGACGGCTGCCCAAACCACCCTTAGCTGGCAGCCGGTGGCCGGGGCCGCCCGCTACCGCATTTTGTGGAGCGACCGCTCTGGCGAGACCGTGCGGTTCAAAACGGCGGGCGAGAGCGGGGAAAGCCTTTTCACCTTCTGCCGCTCGACGCATATCCCCTATTACATCAAGGTGCAGGCGCTGGCAGAAAACGGGGCCCTGCTGGAGGAAAGCACACCCGTGCAGACCCCCGTGGGCCGCGTGCTGCAGCAGCAGCTGGAGGCGCTGTCCCGCGGACTGGTGACTGTCACGGCAAACACCGGTGTGTTTATCAGCTGGCGGCTCTTTAAAAGCGAGGTCACCGGCCACAACGCCACCGGCCTGACCGGCACCGACTTTGTGCTCTATAAAAACGGGGTCAGGCTGGCTACCGTGACCGACAGCACAAACTATCTTGACGCGCAGGGCACAAGCGGGGATACCTACGCCGTGGCCCCGCTGGTAAACGGCGTAGAAGGGCCCGCCTGCAGGGGCGTAAAGCCGTGGCAGAAGGGGTACTATGAGCTTCCGCTGCAAAAGCCGGCGGACGGCGTGACCCCGGCCGGGGAGCCCTTTGCCTACCATGCCAACGATATGAGTGTGGGTGATATTGACAATGACGGCGAGTACGAGTATTTTGTAAAGTGGGACCCTGACAATTCCCACGATGTGTCGATCAAGGGCTACACCGGGCGGTGCTTTATCGACTGCTATAAGTTGGACGGCACGCTGGTCTGGCGGCTGGACATGGGGCAGAACATCCGCGCCGGAGCGCACTACACCCAGTTTATGGTGTACGACTTCAACGGGGACGGCAGGGCCGAGATGGCTGTCAAGACCGCGCCCGGCACCGTGATGACCCGCTTTGCACCGGACGGCACCGTGCTGTCCCGCCGGTATATCACGATGCCGCAGAAGGATCTGGACGCCGGGTACAGCCACGCGGACAACTATGTCTGCACGGCGCAGGATTACCGCCTGCATATGGCCGAGGTGTTCCGCCGCTGGCACACCCACCCCGAGGTCGTAAACGGCCGCTGGCCCGCCACGGTGGAGCAGTGCTTCGGCCTTGCGCCGCAGTACGCCTACCCCCTGTGCGAGGCTGATGCCCTTGCGCTGGCCGACTATTTCCTTGATGTGTACGCGCCGAGCCGCAGCCCCAAAAACGAGCTGCGCAGGTTCGAGGGCTTTATCTTTGACGGCCCCGAGTACCTGACGATGTTCGGCGGGGACGGCGCCGAGCTGGACACCATCGACTACCCCTACCCCCGCGTGGATGACGGCCTTTTGTGGGGCGATTATGCAATGCCCCGCATCGAGCCGTGCAACCGCGTGGACCGCTTTAATGCCGGGGTGGCTTATCTGGACGGCGAGCGCCCCTATCTGATCGCCTGCCGCGGTTACTACACCCGCGCCACGCTGGCGGCCTACGACTTTTTTGAGAATCACTTTCACAAGGTATGGGGTATCGACTCCGGCTTTGTGCCGATGGCGAACCCCTTCAACGACAGCGGCTGCCATCTCGCTGTCGGCACCGACCCTGTGTACGGCATTCTGGCCGGGCAGGGCAACCACAGTATTTCGACTGCTGACATTGATGGGGACGGCTGCATGGAAATTGTGTACGGCGCAGCAGCCATCGACCATGACGGAAGCCTGCTCTACTCCCAATACGGCACCCTGCCGGACGGCAGAACCCGTGCCAAGTTCGGCCACGGCGATGCGATGCATGTGGCCGACATCGACCCTGACAGCCCCGGTCTGGAGATCTTCAATGTTTATGAGGAGGGCGAGCGCGCCCCCTACGGCTGGGCACTGCGCGATGCCGAGACCGGCGATGTCCGCTTTGGCGAATATGCCGAGGAGGATCTGGGCCGCTGCATGATCGGCAAGATCGACCCGAACACCCGTGGTCTGCAGGTCTGGGTCAAGGATGTGTACGATGTAAACGGTCGCAAGCTGGAGGTTCCTACCCCCGGCACCAACATGAAAATCTACTGGGCGGGCGATCTTTCGACCCAGATCACCGATGGTGCGGACTATCTGCACGGCGATCAATACGGCGTCATTAACGATCTGACCCACGGTGTTATGCTGCAGCCCGCCGGCACTGCCACCAACAACGGCACCAAGGGCAACCCCTGTCTGGTGGCCGATGTGCTGGGTGATTTCCGCGAGGAGTTGCTGGTGCGCACGGCGGACGACACCGCTATCCGCATCTACACCACCACTGACCTGACCCCCCACAAGCTGTTTACCCTGATGCACGATGCGCAGTACCGCTGCGGCGTGGCATGGCAGAACAACTGCTACAACCAGCCGTGCTACCCATCCTTCTACTATGCAGGCGACATGGATTTTGCCAATGTGCTGCCGCAGCTGAACGCCAAGCCTACCCTCTGGATGGCGGGCGATTCCATCATGCAGAGCTACGCCCCCGGCGACAAGCCGGTGACAGGCTGGGGCGAGATGCTCCACACGCTGGCGCAGGGGGATGCTGTATGCCAAGCCGCCCACCGCGCGGACTGCCCCTTCCCGCAGGAGATGCGCTACGAGCTGCCGGGCCTTGTCATTGACAACTGCGCCATGGCGGGCCGCAGCAGCAAGACCTTCCGCGAGGAGGGGCGGCTGGATGACATTGCCGCGCATATCCGCCCCGGTGATCTGCTGGTGGTCAGCTTCGGCCATAACGATGCCAACCGCGCAAAGGCCGAGCGCTATGTCCCGGCGGATGCCTTCGGCGAGAGCCTGCGCCCCTTCTGGGACGCTGCCCGCAGCCACGGCGCGGTGTGCATCTTTGCCTCCCCCGTGGCGATGCGCGAGTTTGACGAGGCCGGTGTCTGCCACCCCTCGTTTGCCGCCTACCGCGAGGCGATGCGCGCCTTTGCCGCCGAGGTCGGCGCGCCGTTTATTGACCTTGGTGCCGCTACCGCCGCCGCCAACACCGCCTTTGGCGCTGAGCGCTGCAAGGCCCGCTATATGTGGGTGGGCGCAAAGCAGGACAACGCCCACCAGCAAAACGCCGGCGCCTGCCGCACGGCACAGGCCTTTGTGCAGCAGCTTTTGCAGGATACCACCCCGGCACTGGATGTGCTGCGGGCGAATTTCAGATAAATTTTGACAAAAAAGAAGGTTTTGTTTATGAACTACACCGAACCGAAGGTCATTTACACCTGCTTCCCCGGCGGCAAGCATAAGGTGCTGACGATGAGCTATGATGACGGCCGTTTGGAGGACCGCTGCCTTGTCGAGCTGTTCAACCGCTACGGCATCCGGGGCACCTTCAACCTGAATGGCGGCCTGCCCCGCCCCGAGCGCATCCCGGAGAGCGAGTGGGTCGAGCTGTACAAGGGCCATGAGGTCGCCTGTCACACCTACCACCACCCCACCATCTCCCGCAGCCCGCTGGACCAGACCGCCCGGCAGGTGCTGGCCGACCGTATGCAGCTTGAGGGCGTCATGGGCTACCCCGTGCGCGGCCTTGCCTACCCCAACGGCAGCTGGTCACCGGAGATCGCCGCCCTGCTGCCCGCGCTGGGCATCCGTTACGCCCGCGTGGTGGGTGACACCCACGACTTTGCGATGCCCCACGATTTTATGACATGGAAAGCCACCTGCCACCACACCCACAACCTGCTGGAGGACGGCAAGCGCTTTGTAGAGCTGTACAAGACGCAGTATCTCTACATGATGTATGTCTGGGGCCACAGCTTTGAGTTCCGCACCGAGGAGGACTGGGCCCTGATGGAGCAGTTCTGCCAGCTGGCCGGCGGGCGCGAGGACACCTGGTACGCCACCAACATCGAGATCGTGGACTACATGGCCGATGCCGCCCGCCTGCAATACACCGCCGCGGGCGATAAGGTCTGCAACCCCAACGCCCAGTCCATCTGGGTCGAGGTGGACGGCCGCCACTATGAGATCCCCGCCGGAAAGACAGTGGCGCTGGTATAAGCGGATTCGCAATTTAAAAAGGAGAGAGCAATGGCAAACCTGATTTTTGACAAGGCCCAAATTGAGGCCACCATCGACAAGATCGTGGACCGCACGATGCGGATGGACATGACATGGGACTGGCCCTGCGGTGTTGCCTACTACGGCATCTGCGAGGCATATGAGGTCACCAAAAACGAGCGCTACCTGCAGCTGGTCAAGGACCGCGTGGACGAGTATATCGAACTGGGACTGCCGAGCTGGACGGTCAACACCTGCTCGATGGGGCACTGCCTGATCACCCTGTATGAGCATACCGGTGATGAAAAGTATCTGGACATCGCCAAAAGCAAGGTCGAGTATCTGGAAAAAGAAGCGCTGCGCTTCGGGGATCATGTTCTGCAGCACACCGTCTCGGTCAACAACGACTTTCCCGAGCAGGCGTGGGCAGACACGCTCTTTATGGCGGGCTTCTTCCTGCTGCGGATGGGCGTGCTTTTGAAGGACGAGGCCCTGATTGATGATGCGCTGAACCAGTATTACTGGCACATCAAGTACCTGCAGGACCCTGAGAGTGGGCTGTACTACCACGGCTACAACAACATCACCGGCGACCATATGTCGGGCATCAAGTGGGGCCGCGCCAACGCATGGGCAGCCTACACGATGGCGCAGGTCGGCGTGCGGCTGCCGCAGTGCTACCTCTACCCCAAGTTTTTGGATGTGGTCGGCAGCCTGAACGACCAGCTGGCCGCGCTCAAGCTTTACCAGACCGAGAACGGCCTGTGGCGCACGATCGTGGACGATGCCGCCTCCTATGAGGAGGTCAGCGCAAGCGCCGGCATCGCCGCCGCCATGATCACCAAGGGCAACCCCCTGCACATCAAGTACATCAACAAGGCCATCCCCGGTATGCTGGCCAACGTCAGCCCGGACGGCCGTGTGCTGAATGTCTCGGGCGGCACGGCGGTCATGAAGGACGCCGACGGCTACCGCGGCATCAGCCGCGACTGGATTCAGGGCTGGGGTCAGGGTCTGGCGCTGGCATTCTTCGCCGGTGTGCTGAACTACGACAACATCCGCTCGGACGGCGCGTTGTAAATTGTCTGACAGGGCAAAAGCCCCCGCTGCCATAAGCAGCGGGGGCTTTTGCCTGCATATCGATGTTTTGCCCTTTCTCAATCCAGCCGGAACACCTGCTCCAGCTTGGGCTGGGCACCGGTGACGGGGTCCATCTCCAGCTCCAGAATGTCCTTCATGTAGTCGTTCCAGCGGTCAACGACCGGGCTTTCGGCCTGTACCTTTTCGGCGTAGGCAACACCCTTTTCGCACTCGTAATAGCCGAACAGCTCATCGTTGCAGTAGAAAATGCTGTAATTGCAGATGCCTGCATCCTTCAGCACCTTGACCATCTCGGGCCAGATTTCCGCGTGGCGGCGCTGATATTCTGCCTTGCAGCCGGGCTTGATGCGGCCCTTCCATGCCATATGCTCCATTTGTATACGCTCCTTTTGTTATACAAGCTTTTCCAGCTCCAGCTTTGCGCGGCGGCAATGCTCCAGCTCGGCTACGCTGCCGTCCCATGCCTCGTTCTCACCGACAAAGCGCACCGTGCTGTCCTTGACGGTCAGGCCGTCCACGCAGCGGGCGTACAGCGCCGGGATGGCGTGCGGGTAGATGTGCCGGGCCGAGGGCTGCTCGTCAAACAGGCCGCCGGGCTGGGTGCCGCGGTGCTGCAAGATCAGGTGCATCTCGCTGATGCGCAGGTCCTGAATTTCGCTGTCCGGCTCACCGGCCGCAAAGGCGCAGCTTTCACTTGTCAGATACAAATGGTCAAAGCTGACGCGGCGGATCACGCCTGCCGGGCCGGTCTTGCCCTTGCGCGGCGTGGCGCTGACAAACACCGGCTCGCCCTTGCCCCACCAGCCCGGCGCACCGGGCAGCTGGTAGGAGTCGGCGTAGCGGCGGGTGCAGCCGGTCAGATGGTGGACATGGATGTCCTCCACCGTGCCGCCGTCCCGCACCCAGACGCCCACCGCGCGGGAGCAGTCGTCAATGACGCAGTCGCTCAGCGTCACATTGCGGATCACACCGTGGGTCTCGGTTCCGATTTTCAGCGCAGAATCGCGGGAATGTAAGATGCAGCCCGTGATGGCCACATTCTCGCTTGCACCGTAGCGGCGGGACATCGGCCCGGTGGATTTGACCACGATGGCGTCATCGCCGGTGCGCACGATGCAGTTGGAGATGACGACATCCTGACAGCAATCGGGGTCGATACCGTCATTGTTGGCGCCGCGGTCATCGTTTAAAATCATGATGTTCTGGATGCGCACATGCCGGCAGCCCGCCATGTGCAGCGTCCAGAACGCCGCGTCCTGCAGGGTCACATCGCGCACGGTAAAGTTTTCGACTGCCTCAAACAGCATCATGCGCGGGCGGAATACGTCGTAGAATTTCGGGCATTCGTGGAATCCGTTGTTTGCATCCTTGTCCAAAAGCACCTTATCACCCTGACCGTAAATTGTACCCATCCCGCTGATGGTCACGTTTTTGGCGTGGCTGGCCCCCAAAAAGAAGCCGCCTTCCCAGCCGTCGGCGGTGTCGTCAGGGTCGGTGCCGTCCCCGCCCTGAGGGAACGGGGTAATATCGGCGGGGTTCAGGCTGCTGATAAGCACCGCGCCGCTCTCCAAATGCAGCTCCACATTGTCCTTCAGCAGCACCGAGCCGCTTAAAAACCGCCCGGTCGGCACAACGACACGTCCGCCGCCTGCCGCTGCGGCTGCATCGACCGCCTGTTGGATTGCCGCCGCACAGTTGGTCACGCCGTCAGCCACAGCGCCGCAGCGCAGAATATCATAGTCCATCTTTCCCACTCCTTTTTTGCCTGTACTGTACCCTCAGCATAGCACAGATACCGGAGCGTGTAAAGTGTAATTTTCACAAAAAATACTATGCTATTACGCATAGTATTTGCTATTTTTTCTCTTTATAATAAAGAATAATCACAAAATAAAGGAGAAGTCTTATGCCCTGCACACTGCCTGCCGCGCTTGCCGATGCTGCCGTCTGCCGCGGCTCCTTCCATGCCGTTTTGCGCACGGACGTCCCCGACGCCGTTTTTTCCGCGTTTTCCGCCGCACTGCAAAAAGCCCAAGCCGACGGAAGCCTTTTGACCGCAAGCCTTTTCCGGTATGAAAACCACCTGTTTTTTTATGCCGAGGGGCTGAACCGCCCGTTCACGCCGCAGGGGCTTTGCCCCGCGCTGGACGCGGCGCTGCTGCCGTGGCCGCCCGCTCTGGGTGAGGCAGCACCCCGCCCATGGGCCGCCATGCAGCCGTATTTTTACCACGATGTACCCACCACCGCCGCCGACTGGCAGCGGGGCCGCTGCCCGCAGCGCCGCCGCGGCCGCATTGCGCTGCTGCCGCCCGACAGCTGGTGCAGCTATATGGAGCATCACCTGCGCATTGTTACTGAGGGGCTGGTCGAGGGGGACCGCTGGCATCTCATCTGTGTGCAGGAAGGGGTGCTTTTCTCCTACCTTGAGGAGCCGCGCACCAATGTGAACATCAAGCACCGGCCGGGTGCGCACAGCCCCGAACTGGACGCATGGATCGCCGCCGACCCAGAAAGCCACTTTGCACGCTTTACGCCGGAGCAGAAGGCCCACCCGGACAGCGGCCACAACTTTGTATTTTTGCCCCGCATTGCGGGAACGGAGGACTGAACCATGACAAGGATCGGATGCCGCGCCCATGACTACGGCAAGCTGCCCGCCGCCGCGCTTGCTGCCACGTTGCGTGCCAAAGGGTACAACGCCGCCCAGCTTGCCATGCCGCGCGCCATTGCAGGCATTGAGGATTTTTCCCACATCACCGATAAACAGCTTGCAGAGATCCGAACGGCGTTTGCCGCACAGGACGTGGAAATTTCGGTGCTGAGCTGCTATCAGGATTTGTCTGCCCCCGATGCGGACACCCGCCGCACCGCTGTCGATACCGTAAAGCGCACACTGGGCTGCGCAAAGCTGCTGGGTGCCAAAATGGTGGGCAGCGAAACGGCATGGGGTGCCTGCACAGACGAGGAAAAGACTGTCCGCCGCCCGTTGATGCTGGACAGCATCGCCCGCATCACCGAGGAAGCCGCCCGCCTGAACGTCGTTTTTGCCGTGGAATCTGTGGATGTACACCCCCTCTGTACACCGGAGCTGCTGTGCACCGTGTTGGACACTGCCGCTGATATACAGCACTGCAAGGTCATTTTTGACCCCGTCAACCTGTTCTGTGCCAAGGACGGGCAGGACAAAGCGTACCAGACTGCCCACTGGAGCCGCTGGCTGGAGGTCATCGGCAGTCAGCTCGGTGCCGTACACGTCAAGGACTGCCGCATCGAGGCGGACGGCAGCAAAACGCTGCTGCCGCTGGGCGAGGGCGATATGGATTATTCTGCCATTCGCGCCTTCCTGGCGAACCGTGCGCCCGCAGCACCGCTGCTGCGCGATGAGGTTATTCTGTCCGCCGACACCGCCGATGTGCGGTATCTGCGCAGGATGACCGACACTGTGTAAAAGTAAAAAAAGTGCCCAACCGTTTTGCGGTTGGTTTTTTTCGTATTTTGTCAGCGATTCCAATAGGCCGCTGCGTTTCTGCCGGCTTCGGTGCCTACAGCGTTGTAGGCGGGCTGCAGGTAGTGGAAGCGATCCTTCATCAACCCTTTTGCGGCGAAGGTCTTGAATTGACGGCTGACCAGCACGATGTCGCCCTGTTCGGCGGCCAGTTCCTCCTGCGCCTGCTGCATGGGCAGGTACAGCTCAGGTTCATCGCGCTGGTTGCCGATTTGGATCAAAAAGCAGGTTTGCGCGCCTGCGTCCTGCATAAAGCTGTGCAGAACGCGCTCGGTGTCGGCTTTGTAAATGTCCTTGGGGGTGTGCAGGTCGCCGTCGGTGCAACCCTGGCACCAGACCATGGCGCTGTGGCGGATGGTATAGCCGTTTGCCTGCAAAAAGGCGCGCGCCTTGCGGGCGCGGCGCACGGCATCCTGATAGTACGGTGTGCCGGGCAACCACTTGGCAATGGCAGAGCCGCCCTTGGCGCAGGACACGCCCACCACCGGCACACCGGTTTGGGCGGTGCAGGCATTGACGAAGGACGACACCATCGCCCCCGTTTTCATGCCCGGTTCATACACACCGGCGGGGTCGTTCTCGTTCACACCGAAGGGTTCTTCCAGCGGGTGCAGTGTGTCGGGGTCGGTGACGGCGCGGTGTTCGTACCCCATGCCGGGGGCGACAACAGGGGCAAGGGCGGCATCCCCGCGCCCCGCCATATTACTTTACCCCATAAAAAAGAGAAGATCTACGGTTCTCATAAAAGCTCCTTTTATCTAGGCAATACCGCACAATTCCCGCCTTACGGCTTAAGCACCGTTCCGGCGGCTGCGACACTTAGAATTATGCGGTATCGCCTTAAAACAAGAAAGATTTCACTGAGCGCCCACTGCGCGGACACTTTTTGTTTATGTCGATGCCACGGAAACCGTCGGCCTTACGAGCAGTATTTTTCTGCGTCTTACGCAACAGTATGCAACCGGTGTGGCTGATAGGAAAATTATACCGCACGGAAGTGCCTAAGTGCAATCGTAAGTTGTACTCTCCGGTATTAAGTTGTACGAATCGCAGCAAAACCACAGTGGGAAAAATCCCACTTTTTGTGTTTTACGGATAGGATACGATAGTATCTTAGTATTTTATTTATTTAGTATTTATTTGTGTTGGATTTACCTGTACAGGGAAATCTAGTCTAGGTAAAAGCCTTTGCGGTAAAATAAAAAATCCCCGGAAAGCGGGGATTTTAGGGCAATATTTGGCTGGACGAGTACCACGCCGATGCACCGCGAATGCGCCCAAACAGGGGCGTTTCTCGCGGTGACAGGGGCGGTGTGCGGGGATTGCGTGGAGCAGTGCTTGCGTACAACTTCTTGCCGGAGAGTAAAACTTATATACCGGTTCGTTGGGCTTTTCCTGTGCGAGAACCTCGTGATATTGGTATCCGCATTTCTCAATGGAACAAAAACTGCGCATTTATTTGATTGGAGTGTGCGAGAATCCGTTTCGAAGATTTGCCCCCAAAACTGCCCCCAAAAGGGTTTGGAACGGGTCAGCACCGTATAGCACCCTTTTGTACACATGGGACAAAACCCATTCTGAGCCTTGGTACGCAATACCACCAAACCCAACAAAACCGCACTGTAACGCACAAATTTTAGATTTCTCATAACCCGGAGGTCGCAGGTTCAAGTCCTGTCTCCGCAACCAACAAAAGCTCGTTGAAACGACAAGTTTCAACGAGCTTTTTTCTACTTTATGACAAAAGTGGTAACGATCTGATAACTTTGACCCCAAAATGACCCCAAAACGGCAAAATGACTGCGCCCGGACGGTTGAGATTTTCAACCGCCCGGGCGCTTTTTGTGGATAAATTTTGCGGAGTTGGCAGGTAAAAATAGGAGCGGTCAGCGTTCCAGTGTGTGAACGCTTTGCTCGTTCTCGCTGCTGCTCTAGCCGGTTTTCCATGATTTTTACGGATATGCCATAATTCATGGTGACGAGTTCAGTTGCCTTGAATAACAGATGAACAGGGACACGATCAACTGGATTCGGATAAAACGAAAACAGGAGGTCGCTATGGAGAAATTGAAAAAGCATATCCATGATGACAGTAACGGTCTGGACTATGTTCTGGTCGGAGACTACTATATTCCAGACTTACAGCTGCCGGAGGAGAGCCGCCCCATCGGACGATGGGGACGGATGCACAGGGAATATCTGCAAGAGTATTGTCCTGATCGGTACAATGAATTGCTTCTGTCTGGAAAGCTGTGGACATATCTTGCCGATCTGGATGAGCAGGTACAGAACCGTCTGGATTGTACCATTGCCCAGATAAAAGAAACAGAGGGAGTCACGGAGGAATTGAAAGCAAAAGACCAGCTTGCATGGGTCGGTCGCATGAACAGCATACGCCACCGGGCAGAGGAAATTATTCGTTCTGAAATGATTTACTGCTGAAGTGTCAGTTTTTTGATTCAGCCAGTTCCACAATAATATTACTCTGCCGGAGAAGCCAGCCTGAAAATTCCTTTGGGCTGGCTGTTTTCTTTTTCACAGCCTGTTTCCGCTGCAAGGCTTCTTTTTTGAAGGATTCAAAAGCAGCCAACATTTCTTCCAGACGGTCAGCAGGAAAGCCAGAAGTTTTCTTTGCCTTATTGATTTTGTTTCGCCAGTTCTGGCACTCGTTTTTGTAGAGCAGATCATGCAGCCATTGAAGAACTGGATGAAGCGGTGCTGAACCGGCTCATCAGCAAAATTTTGGTGGGCGAAGTCAAGAAGATTGACGGACAGAAGGTGCAGGAAGTCAGAATTGTTTATAACTTTGTCGGAGAAATCCCGGAGATTACAGCATAATCATTTCGCCTCATCTCTCAATCAGCGAGGGATGAGGCTTTTCTTTTTGTAAAATTGCAATAGATATATTCATAATTTATTTACAATTAAATTCCTAGCCGTACAGCAGAAAAATGATGACGAAAGATGATGCAAATGCTATAATGTTTGCATATAGATATGACAATTTGACCATATCGGAATCTTTATTCAAACAGATGATTGGAGATATTGCTATTATGAGAAATCCATGGCCAATTTTCAGCATTGCGGCTCTCTCCGGAGCTGCGTGCCTGATATATGATCACTTTTTTTCTTACGAGACTATGTGGATTGCTGTTGTAGTGTTTCTTGCGCTGCTTGCTCTATGCTTTTTCGCATATTGCAAATATGAACACTGGCTGGCAAAGAAACTTAACCCCTATGTGGTGGCGTATCAAAGCGACCATAATCTTGAGAATTTGAAACAGGGATTGGATCGCTGGCGTCCTTGGGCACTCAGCAAGCATTCCAAAAACATCATTACAGCGAACTGGTTCTCCGCTCTGCTGGAACAACAGCGCTGGACAGAAGCGGAAGAAACTTTGGAGCAGTTTTTGCATCGAGCAAAAAATACGCAGGATAAACTGGGGTATCACCTACTTCGTGAAGATTACGCAAGGGCGATCGGAGACACTGAATTAGAGAAGCAGGAACGACTTCTAAGCGAACAGCTAAAAACCCAGCTTGAAAATAAAAAGGGAGAATCAAGAATACCCGCAAGCGCCAAAGAGAGTAAATATGCTTTCTTTTGCTGGCTCTCTTTCAGCGTTGGTCTGGCACTGTTCGGAATCATCAGCAATATCGCCACCGGGGACTCAATCCTTGGATCGTTTGGAGCCGGAGTTTTTATTTTGGGCTTGTTCTCGTTCCCAGTCTGCTTGATCTGGCTGATTCTCTGGTTGATCCGGCGCAGAAAGGAGGCTGCTAAATGACTTATATCCTCCCGGTACTCTATGTAATTGTGTCTTATACATTCTTTCTTTTGGCAGTTCATTTTGGCAATGCAATCACATTGCAGATAGTATCGATCCTTCTGCCCTTTATTATGGGGATCGTCAATTTGATTGTTGTGCTGACCGTAGGAAGAAAGTGGTCGAGAAAAACATTGCTGAACTGCACTTTGATTATCAAGTATGGACTAATCCCGTTCTACCTGATCGGAGGGAGCATCACTGTATATGTAACGCTGATGGCATTCTTCCCATTGCCGCTGATGGCGTTGTTCGGACTGGTAACCATTGTTTTTTTGATTTTGGGATACGGGATTCTATTAGGGGCAGCTCCCTATGCTATCGCTTATCTGATAAAGTCATGCAAAGACGGCATACATCCGAAATGGTTGGCGGTTTTAGCTGGAATCTGCCAGTTCTTCTTTTCCTTTGATGTACTTGCAATGATGGTTCTGACATTAAAGGAGCGGCACAGGGTCAAAACGACGATTGCCGTTTTCTGTGCAATGTGTCTTGCGCTCCTGCTTATCGTACTCTATGTGGTCATGACGCTGATAGGGGCATAAT
>OJRV01001237.1_pt1 | contig 29691 bp, 33 predicted proteins | sample 1599241 | NCBI WGS metagenome assembly OJRV01 (sample SAMN04168656, study PRJEB22393) | human gut metagenome | biome: human gut microbiome; feature: stool | host: Homo sapiens | collected 2014-03-17 | reverse complement strand
ATCCGACGGTGTAAAAAAGAATAAAAAAGAACCGGGGGAAGCATTGCTTCCCCCGATTTGTTAAGCGGTAACAACATAAGTATCACTATAAAGTTTTTCACTACCATTACTATCTTTAGCATAGAGGACCATTGTAGCGTAGTAATCTGTTCCTGAAGTACCGCGATAATCAATCCGTCCGTATGCTGCAGCTGTATTGGTAGAAAGCATTCCACCGCTATAAGTTTTCACAACTTCAAAGTTTCCGTTAGACTGTTCTTCCCAGATATAAATTGTTTCCGCACCGAGTTTTTGCATAGTGTGAGTTGCATTTATATCAAATTCAAAAGCAACTGTCCCGTTTCCTAAGGGAGTAGCACATGTATCTGTGTACGCGAAATAGTCACTAGCCCTCATAGAAGTTGCATTAGCAGTTGGAAGAACACTAGTAAAAAATGTAAAAACAAAAATTAGAGAAAACAAGCGAACAATCTTGCGTTTCACGTATAATTACTCTCCATAAATAGAATCTACCATCTTTTCCAAATCTGAGGTTGATAGATTACCTTGGATAAGTACTTCAACATTATTATTAGTCCAAGCTACACATTGAGTGTCATTGTTGGCCATTAAATAATGTGTGATACCCGAAACATGGTATTCTTGCATGATATTTTCGTCTTTTTGATACGTGCCAGTGTATTGTTGTGGAGTGTTCTGATAAATTCGAACACGAATAGTAAATTCACCCTGAGAGGTTTGAAAGCTTCCCTGAATTCTAATACCATCAACACGATCGGCTATATTGATTTCTCCTTCGGCTTTAGTACCATCAGGAGCCCAAGTCGGAATTACTGATATAGATGTTTCCTCTGCAACAGCAAATCGTAATCTCTGATAAGGGTCATCATGTGGGGAATTCTTTTCCTCCTGCCCCGGCGTCACAAATCCAAAGGTCTCCGCGGTCCAGTCCGCGAACGCCTGGAGGATGTCGAACCCAAAGGCGGAGGCAGCGCCGCACAGAATCACAATGCACGCGGCCGTGATGACGGCTGCCCGCAGAATCCGGCGGCTTTTCTTTTTGGGGGAAGGGGAGGTGATTTGGTCAAGATGGGATGAGTCACGCTCCGGGAGGACCTCAGTCTCATAGGCAGAAGCCTGTCCTTGATAATTTTCCTTGAAATCCCGCCATGCGGCGTCCACGTCGGCCTCCGCCGCCGGGGGATTCGCATCCCGCTGCTTCATCACCTCCATAATCGCCATGATGTAGTCCACGTCCGGCTCACCGCCGTCCGCAGCCGCGAATTCCTGCTGGAGCAGAGCCTCCAGCTCTTCGGTGCGCATTTGTTCCAGGAAAGGATACGCCGTATTTCGATCTGATGGCATCTCCGGGAACCTCCTCTGTATCTATAATGACCGTTTCGGCCCCGCTTGTTCACAGGGGCGGCGAAAAAACTTTTAGTGCCGGTTCCACTGTTTGACGAACCGCTCCTTTGAACGCTTGACCCGCATGGCCAGGGCGGACTTCTTCAACCCCATCTCCCGCGCCAGCTCCTCGTAGGTGTACTTCTCCAGATAGAGCTTCCGCAGGATCTCGTACTCCTCCGGCGTGAGGATGCTGGTGATCTCCGCCCGCTGCTGGAAATCATCCTCCGGAGAAGCGGGCATCTCGCCGGCGGCCCGGATCAGGTGCTTCCGCCAGAAGCGGTCCTCTTTCAGGAGCTCCAGGACCTTATAGCGCAGGACCCGGTACAGCCATCCCGTGGGCGAGGCGCTGCTCCAAAGATCTGCCTGATGCTCCTAAGCGAAGGCGAACAGCTCCTGCACCACCTCTTCCGCACGCCCGGCGACGGAGACGTACCAGCTTCCGCCAGTCCGCAGGGCGATCTCCGCACAGCGGAGCAGGTCCGGATACAGCTTCCGGTAGAGGGCTTCAAATCGCGGTTCATCAAAAGAATCGTTATGCGCCATAGGCGTCCCCCTTCTCTTTCTATCTATCGGGGTGCCGCGCCGCCGGAGCGGGCCGCGGTACGAATTTGATTCTAACACAAATTGCCGCAGGTTTACAACTTTTTTGCAAGCGCTCTCCGCAGCACGGGAAAAAGCCGCCGGAACCGCGAATGTGCGGCCCCGGCGGCCTGGATGGATCATCTGCGCTGCCCGGTCCTGGTCTGCTCCACGATGTCGTCCATGACCTCCCGGCTGACGGCGCCCTGGACGTAGCCGAAGACGTTGCCCTCCGTGTCGATCATGAATGTGGTGGGATAGGCGCTGATGCCGTACTGGTAGAAGAGCGTGCCCGTCTCGTCCATCACCACGGGATAGGTGTAGCCGTTTTCCTCCAGGAAGGCGGTGATGTCTTCGGCGCTGCCCTCCTGGCCGATATTGGGCCCGGCCACGCCCAGCACCACCAGCTCCCCGGCGTTCTCGTCCCAGTCCTCATACAGGGCCTGGATGTCCGGCATCTCCATCTTGCAGGGGCCGCACCAAGTAGCCCAGAAGTTCAGAAACACCGTCTTCCCCTGGTAGTCCGAGAGGGTGTGGGACTGGCCGTACTGGTCCGTCAGGGTGAAGTCCGGAGCGGGGACCACGGGGATCTCCTGGCTGTCCGCCCCGCTGTGCTCCTCCTGAGAATCGCCGGAGGGGGCCGCCTCTTCGCCGCTGTTCCCGGCGGGCTCTTCCTGCACCGTGCCGGAGCCGGCAGCCAGATCTGCGGAGATGCCGCCGGTGGCGCCGGTGAGGGTCAGGATGCCCATGACGATCAGCAGCACCGCGCCGATCTTCACCGTGTAGCGCACCACATTCTGGTGGGACTTGAAGAAATCCAGCACCGTGCCGGTGAAGAGTCCCACTGCCAGGAAGGGCAGTACGAAGCCCAGGGTGTACACGCCGATCAGCAGAAATCCCGCAGCGGAGGACTCTGCGGAGGAGGCCATCAGCAGGACGCTGCTGAGGGTGGGGCCCACGCAGGGCGTCCAGGCGAAGCTGAAGGTGAAGCCCATCACCAGGGCCACCGCCGGGTTCATAGCCAGTTTGTTCAGATGGAAGGGGAGGCGGTGTTCCTGCTCCAGCAGCATGGTCCGCTTGCCCAGCCCCAGCTGGTACAGGCCGAACAGCAGGATGATGACGCCGCTGGCCCGGGCGAACCACACTTGGTAGTTGTGGAAGAACTCCCCCAGGGCGGTGAGGCCCAGCCCCAGCAGGAAGAAGGCGAAGCTGATGCCCACCACGAAAAAGAGGGTATTGAGGAAGATCTTTCCCCGGGGATAGCGGCGGACGCCGTCCTCGCCCACCACAGCGGCGCCGCCGGCCAGATAGCTGACGTACAGCGGCACCAGCGGCAGCACGCAGGGGGAGAAGAAGCTCAGCGCGCCCTGCAGAAAGACAGTGACGGCGGATACGCTGGTCTCAATGGAAAAGCCCATGGGGACATCCTCCTGAATATGAAGTCATGGCGCCATCATACCGGGTTTTCCGGCCGCTGTAAAGAGGGATTTGCCACATCTTCCGGGAAACACGGAAGAATCCTCTTGACAGCGGGGAACGGGGCGGTCAAGATAAAGAGTGGAAAACAAGACCGCAACGGGCGGCAGGGAGGCACTTTGCAATGGAAATGGTGGATTTGTACGACGAGAACCGGCTCCCTCTGGGCCGGACGGCGGAGCGTTACGCCCCCAAGGGGGAGGGAGAATACCGGGTGGTGGTCCATATCTGCGTGTTCGATAGCCGGGGCCGCCTGCTGATCCAGCAGCGGTCTCGGGAAAAGGCCGTCTGGCCGGAGGCATGGGATGTGTCTGCCGCCGGCGGCGTGGATGCCGGAGAGACCAGCCGCCAGGCGGCGGAGCGGGAGTTCCGGGAGGAGCTGGGCGTGGCCCTGGACCTGACGGGAGTGCGGCCCTCCTGCACCGTGAACTTCGACGGCGGCTTTGATGACTTCTTCCTGGTGGAGCGGGACCTTGGCCTGGAGGAGCTGACGCTCCAAAAGGAGGAGGTGGCCCGGGCCCGTTGGGCGGAGCTGCCGGAAATCCTGGACATGGTGGACCGGGGGGAGTTCATCGACTATCCCAAAAGCTTTCTGGCGTTTTTGTTCGACATGCGGGGGACCTTCGGCTTCTGCACCAAATGAAGCTCCGCCTGGACCGAAGCTTCAGTGCTTTTTGGGAAAACAGCCTTGACAGGGGACATTAGACATGGTATAAACAAAACATACTGATGGTATGTATACAAGGGAGGACCGGTATGGCCCGAAACAAGCACCCGGAGGAGACGGTGGAAAAGATCCTGGCGGTCTCCGCGAAGCTGTTTATGGAAAAGGGATATGAGCACACCACCCTTCAGGACATCATTGACAATCTGGGAGGACTGACCAAGGGGGCCATCTACCACCACTTCAAGGGCAAGGAGGAGATCCTCCTTGCCATCGCGGACCGGATGGGAGAGCAGACGGAGGCCTGGATGCGGACGGTCCGGGACGATCCCGGCCTGACCGGAGCGGAGAAGCTGCAGAAGATGTTCCGGGCATCCCTGGAGAACTCGGACCAGACGGACCTGTTCGTGCTGGCACCCAATATGCTGAAGAACCCCAAGCTGATGAGCATCCTGCTGGAGAGCATGATCGGGGAGGTCCTGCCCAACTACATGGAGCCCGTCCTGCGGGAGGCGGTGGCGGACGGCTCCATCCGGACGGACTACCCGGAGGAACTGGGGGAGCTGCTGCTTCTCCTGTCAAACGTGTGGCTGAATCCCATGATCTACCCTGCCACGCCGGAGAAGACCCGCCGCCGCATGGAGCTATACGACCAGATGCTGCGGAGCATGGGCCTGGACCTGCTGGATCAGGAGCTGTTGAATCAGTGGGAGCGATTTTGCCGCCTGTCCCAGGAACGGCTGTAAACAACAGAAGAAACTGCCCGACAGGGCAGCTTCTTTTTCACATAAATACATACCAACCAAATGTATGAAAAGGAGGAGCGTATGAGACAAACTGATCGGCTCCTGCCCCAGGACCTGGCCGCCTGTCTGTGGCTGCTGGGTCTGGCCCTGCTGGCAGGAGAGAACGGGAGGAGGAATTGAGATGCGGGAAAAGCTGTTTCACCGGGACTTCACCTTGGTGGTGATTGGACAGATCATCTCCCTGCTGGGTAACGCCGTGCTGCGATTCGTCCTGCCGCTGTATCTGCTGGACGTCACCGGTTCCCGGAGCCTGTTCGGCCTGTGCTCCGCCGCGGCGTTCGTGCCCATGGTGGTGCTGACGCCCCTGGGCGGCGTGGTGGCGGACCGTCTCCATAAGCAGCGGATCATGGTGGTGTTGGACTTCTTCACCTGCGCCCTGGTGGCCCTGACGGCGCTGGCCTTGGGGCATCTGCCCCTGGTGCCGGTGCTGGTGGCGGCCATGATGTTGCTGTATGGTATCTCCGGGGCATACCAGCCGGCGGTGCAGGCCAGCATGCCCCTGCTGTGCCCGCCGGACCGGCTGGTGGACGGTAACGCCGTCATCAACCAGGTCAGCGCCCTGTCCAGCCTGCTGGGACCGCTGCTGGGGAGCCTGGTTTACGGTGCCTTCGGCGTGACACCGGTCCTGGCGGGGGCCTCCGCCTGCTTTTTTGCTTCGGCGGTGATGGAACTGTTCATCCATATCCCCCATACGCCAAGACACACTGGAGCCAGCGTCTGGCAGACCGCCAGAGCGGATCTGGCGGAGAGCGGGACCTTCCTCCGGCAGGAACGGCCGGAGATCCTGAAGTACATCGCCCTGGTCAGCGCCTTCAACCTGCTGCTGAGCGCGCTGCTGGTGGTGAGTATGCCGGTGCTCATCAAACAGACCCTGGTGCTGGGGGACACCTGGTACGGCCTCAACCAGACCGCCATGGCGGCAGGGAGCCTGGCCGGGGGCCTGACAGCGGGACTGCTGGGTCCCCGGCTGACAGTCCGCCGGTCCTGGCTGACGCTGCTGGCCTGCGGGGTCTGCCTCATCCCCATGGGGCTCTGCCTGCTGGCAGGCGTGGGGGCTGTCGCGGCCTTTGCTGTGCTGACGGCTGCGGGCTTCGTTCTGATGGCTTGCGCCGCGCTGTTCACCGTGACCATGCTGGCCCACATTCAGGCTCAGACGCCGGCCACGCTGGTGGGGAAGGTGGTGTCTCTGCTGCTGACCGTCTCCCTATGCGCCCAGCCGGCGGGGCAGGCTCTCTACGGGGTCCTGTTGGAGCAGCTGGCCGGGGGCGAGGGCTGGGTGCTGCTGGGCGCGGCCTGCGGGGCCATGATCGTCGCTGTGGCGGCCCGGCGGGTGGCTTACTCTGCCGCCTCCGGCTCCAGCAGGTGCATGGCGGAGACCTCGTAGGCCACCCGTTCCTGGGCGGTGCCGTCCTCCAGGACCTTGCGGTAGGTCCGGCTCTGGACCCGGCCTTCCAGGCTGAGCGTGTCCCCCACCTGGAGCCGGGCCGCCTGGACCGCCAGCTGTCCCCAGGCGATCACCGGCAGATAGTCCGCCCGGCCGTACCGGCGGCTCACCGCCAGCATCAGGTCGCAGATGCTGCGGCCCAGAGGGGTGCGGCGGAAGATGGGGGGCTTGCACAGGGCGCCGGAGAGCAGAATGCGGTTGCAGGGCTCTCCGGACCCGGGTTCCATGGCTTGGGCATACACCGTCAGCACCAGCCGATTCCCAACGCCGGAGCGGTTGTTGAAGGACCGCAGCTGCCCCCGGACCCGGAGCGGGTCCTCCAGCCGCACCGCGGTCAGCAGGGCCTCCGGCACCAGCACCGGCAGCGTGTCCGGAGTGCCGGAGAGCCGGGGCACCTGCAGGGGAAAGCGATAAAACCGGGTGCCGTGGTTTTCATGGGAGAGTGCAGGCGCCTCCAGAGCAATCCCCTCCAGCAGCACCTCGTTGCGGGTCTGAGTCGTCATGTTGTCCACCTCTCGGTCGTGATGGTACACCTTATGAGAGCCGCGGCCGGGATAGACCTGAAAATCCCCGGCGGCGGAACAGGTCCTTGCCTCCGGGGCGGAATGCGTATATAATAAAGCCATGAATCCGGCGGCCCACCGCCGTTCCACAAGGAGGGGAAGCGATGAAAGCCATCGTCTACACATCCCAGACCGGGCACACCCAGCGGTATGCCCAGATGCTGGCGGAAAGGACCGGCGTGCCGGCATACAGCCTGAAGGAGGCCGGAAAGAGCTTGCGGCGGGGCGAGGAGATCTTCTACATGGGCTGGCTGATGGCCGGCACGGTGAAGGGCCTCCAGAGCGCCATGGACCGCTATACCATCCGGGGGGCAGCCATTGTGGGGGTCTCGCCTCAGGGGAACGGCGACCTCTGGACCGAGGCCCGGATCAACGGGGGATACAGCGACAGCGGCGGGCGGCTGTTCTATCTCCAGGGCGGCTACGCGCCGGAGAAGCTGGGCTTTTTCTATCGCATGATGATGAAGCCCATGGCCGGCTCCGTTGTCCGTCAGGTGCAGGCCCGGGGAGAGGCCGCCACGGACCAGGAGCGCCGGATGGCGGAGATCTTTCAGCACGGCGGCGACTTTGTCCGGGAGGAGGCGCTGGATGAGATCGTCCGCTGGTTCCGGGAGGGCCCCCACGACGGAGAGGTGAAAGCGGTCCCCAGCGTGGACATTTGAACCTGACGAAAAAGGCCCCGGCTGTCCAAAAGGACAGCCGGGACCTTCTGCATACGTGAACAGCAGCGGAGGACTCAGACTCTGGCCACGCCGGAGGCGCGGGCGGCCTGCTCCACAGCGGAGGCCACCGCGTCCCGCACCCGTGGATCGAAGGCGGCGGGGATGATATAGTCGGCAGAGAGGTCGTCTCCCACTAGCTCCGCCAAGGCATGGGCGGCGGCGATCTTCATGGCGTCGTTGATGTCGCTGGCCCGGGCATCGAGGGCGCCCCGGAAGATGCCGGGGAAGGCCAGCACGTTGTTGATCTGGTTGGGATAGTCGCTGCGGCCGGTGGCCACCACCGCCGCACCGCCGGCCTTGGCGTCGTCGGGGAAGATCTCCGGCGTGGGGTTGGCGCAGGCGAAGATGACGGCTCCAGCGTTCATGGTCTGCACCATCTCCTTGGTCACGGCGCCGGGGGCGGACACGCCGATGAACACATCAGCCCCCGCCAGCACGTCCGCCAGGGAGCCGGTCCGCTTCTCCGGATTCGTCACCTGGGCCATCTCCTCCTTGATCCAGTTCATGTCGTCGCTGCGGCCGGCGTAGATGGCGCCCTTCCGGTCACAGAGGGTCACGTCCCCTGCCCCGGCGGAGAGCAGCAGCTTCGTGATGGAGACGGCGGCGGCGCCGGCACCGTTGATGACGATTCGGACATCCTCCAGCCGCTTGCCCACCACTTTCAGGGCGTTGGTGAGCCCCGCCAGGGTGATGACGGCGGTGCCGTGCTGATCGTCGTGGAAGATGGGGATGTCGCACCGCTCCTTCAGCTTCCGCTCAATCTCAAAGCACCGGGGGGCGGCGATATCCTCCAGATTCACGCCGCCGAAGGACCCGGCCAGCAGGGCCACGGTGTTCACGATCTCGTCCACGTCGTGGCTGCGGACGCACAGGGGAATGGCGTCCACGCCGCCGAAGGCCTTGAACAGGACGCATTTGCCCTCCATGACGGGCATCCCCGCCTCCGGGCCGATGTCTCCCAGCCCCAGGACGGCGGAGCCGTCGGTGACCACCGCCACGGTGTTCCACCGGCGGGTCAGCTCGTAGCTCTTGCTGATGTCCTTCTGGATCTCCAGGCAGGGCTGGGCCACGCCGGGGGTGTAGGCCAGGGACAGCGCCTCCTTGCTGTCCACCTGGGCCCGGGGCGTCACCTCCAGCTTGCCCCTCCACTCGGAATGCAGGCGCAGGGATTCCTTTGCGTAATCCATGATCGGTACTCCTCTCCATAACGCTCAAAAGTTGTTTTTATTGTACGGGAAAAGCGGACGGTTGTCAATTTCCGGTGCCGGCGGGGCGGGGAAAATCCAGGCGGTCTCTTGCATTCCGGAAGCGCCTGTGGCAAAATAGATGGGACAGAAAAGGAGGCGGTTTCGTGAAGATTTCGACCAAGGGGCGGTACGCCCTGCGCCTGATGATCGATGTGGCGGTCCACGGCGGGGAGGAGTTCGTCTCCTTGAAGGATGTGGCCGCCCGGCAGGGCATTTCCATGAAGTATCTGGAGCAGATCGCGGGTCTGCTGGGAAAGGCGGGATTCCTCCGCAGCGGGCGTGGCGCCCTGGGGGGATATCGTCTGACGAAAGCGCCGGAGGAGTATACCCTGGGCAGTATCCTCCGGCTGACAGAGGGAAATCTGGCCCCGGTGGCCTGCCTGGAGACGGAGGAGAACGCCTGCGAGCGGTGCGGCGTCTGCCCGACCCTGGACTTCTGGACGGGCCTGTATGCGGCCGTGAACGAATATGTAGACCGCTTCACCCTGGCGGATCTGGTGCGGGAGGAATTGGAGAAACAGGGGAGAGCGTCCCGACCCTCCACAGACTGAATGGCAAAACGCCGGCCTCATATAGAGGCCGGCGTTTGTTTGAAAAGCAGGTCAGTCCGTCAGCCCGGCGCAGTCGGCGGGCCGTCCGGAGAGCATCTCCAGCCCGTGGGCGAGCGCGGGGAGGACGGCCTCCAGGTTTTCCCTGGCCGCCTTGGGAGAGCCGGGGAGATTCACGATGAGCGTCCCCTTCCGGATGCCCGCCGCGGCCCGGGACAGCATGGCCCGGTTCGTCACCTGCATGGAGGCGTAGCGCATGGCCTCCGGAATGCCGGGGGTCAGCCGGTCACACACGGCGAGGGTGGCCTCCGGCGTCACATCCCGGGGGGCGAAGCCGGTGCCTCCGGTGGTGACGATGAGATCCACCGGCTCCCGGTCGCACCACTGCCGCAGGGCAGCCTCGATCCGGCCCTTCTCGTCCGTGACAATGGCGGTCTCCGTCACCGCGTACCCGGCGTTTTTCAGAATTTCCACAACCAGAGGCCCGCCCGCGTCAGGGCGCTCTCCCCGGAAACTCCGGTCGCTGACGGTCAGGACAGCGGCTTTGAACATGGTAGATCACTCCTTCACGATTCCAGCAGCAGAATGGCCTCCGGCGGAACGGAGACGGTGAGGCGGTCCTTGTCCGGCACCGCCTGCCAGTTGTCCTTGTCCAGCTCCATCCGCAGCAGGGGCGCCTCCGGCGCCGCGCCCTCCGGCCGCAGCAGCACGATGGTGGAAAACACGTCCTCCACCACCTTTACTGCCGTGCAGGAGAAGGCGTTTTCCGCCCCGGGACCGGCCAGCTGAACATGGTGGGCCCGGATGCCGATCCGGCAGACGCCCTCCGGCACCGGACGGCCGCAGGAGAGCGTCAGTCCCCAGTCCGGAAGAAACACCGCATCCTCCCTTGGCCGGGCGTCGGCATAGTTCTTGCAGCCGGAGAGCCGGGCAGCGGCCTCTGTGCCGGGGCTGCGGAACAGCTCCCCCAGGGTGGTCACAGGCTGGGATCTGCCCCGGTCTATGACACACACCCGGCGGCAGTTCCGGAACACCTCCCCCCGGTCATGGGAGACCCACAGCACCGTGCCCGGGAATCCGCCCAGTGTCTCTGCCAGCTCCAGTTCCAGCTGGTATTTCAGGTAGCTGTCCAGGGCGGAGAAGGGCTCGTCCAGCAGGATGGCCGTGGGCTCCGACGCTAGGATTCGGGCCAGGGCGCACCGCTGCTGCTGCCCGCCGGAGAGCTGCCCCGGCTTCTGGTCTGCCACGGCCTCCAGCCGGAACTGCCGCAGCTTCTCCGCCACCTCTGTTTGGCGGCGGGCCTTGTCCCGTACGGCTGCGGCGATGTTCTGCCGCACCGTCATGTTGGGGAACAGAGCGTACTGCTGGAACAGGTACCCGACCTGCCGCCGCTGGGGCGGCAGGTTGATTCTGGAGGCGCTGTCGTAAAGGGTAACACCGTCCAGCTCGATGTGTCCCTCGTCCGGCGTCAGAATGCCGGCGATGCACTTGAGGGTCACAGACTTGCCGCACCCCGAGGCCCCCAGCAGGGCCAGCGTCTCATCCCCGGCGTCAAACTGGACCGCCAGATGAAAATTTCCCAGGGCCTTTCGGATGTCCACGGAAAGCGCCATTACCGTCTGCCCCCTTTTCCGGCCCGTTTCTGGCGGGCTTCCAGCAGGTTCACTGCCAACAGGAATACAGCGGAGATGGCAATGTTCACCAGCACCCAGCGGAGGGCCTCTGTGTCATTGTCGGTCCGCCAGAGCTGATAGACGGTGGTGGAGATGGTGGCGGTGCGGCCGGGGGTGTAGCCGGCGATCATGGAGGTGGCACCATACTCCCCCAGAGCCCGGGCAAAGGCCAGCACAGTCCCCGCCAGGATGCCCTGGCGGCACACGGGCATCCGCACCCGCCAGAAGATCCAGATATTGGACCGGCCCAGGGTCGCCGCAGCTTCCGCCAGCGTAGGATCGAAGCTCTCAAAGGCCCCCCGGGCGGTGCGGTACATCAGGGGGAAGGCCACCACCACCGTGGCAAAGACAGCGGACCACCAGGTCATCACCAGCCTCAGGCCGAAGTGGGCCTGCACCCAGGCGCCGATGGGGCGGTTGGGCCCCAGCAGCACCAGCAGCAGCCAGCCCACCACGGTGGGCGGCAGCACCAGGGGCAGGGTCAGCACCACATCCAGCACGCCCTTCACCAGCCGGGGCAGCTTGGCGATGTAGTACGCCGCCAGGATCCCCAGGAAGAATACCGCCACCGTGGAGATGGCGGCGATCCGCAATGAGTTGTAGAGAGGGTACCAGTCCATTTCAAAAAACCTCCTGGGGAAAGGGGGCGTCTGCCATCCCGACCCGCCAGAGGCGGGCCGCCGCAGAAGTGGCGTACAAGCGTTTTGCAAAGCAAAACCTTGGAGAGGCCGGGCTCTGCCTGGCCGAGCAAAATCAAATCAAGGGCTCCCATTGGGCCAAGGCCCAATGGGAACGATGGCGGCGATCCGCAATGAGTTGTAGAGAGGGGACCAGGCCATAAGGTTCCTTTGGAAAATAAGAAATCCGGAGTTTGGAATGAGGGGATCAAGGGCTGTCAGAAAGCATTTTAAACGATCCAGCCTTATCAGACGCCTATTTCCAATCTGCTTGAACTCACACCATGGGGCTGAAGCCTACCGCCTCGAAGCAGGCCATGGCCTCGTCGGTCGACAGGAAGTCCAGGAAGGCCTTGGCAGCATCGGGATTGGCGCTGTTTTTCATGACGGCGGCGGGGTAGATCACCTGGCCGCACATCTCAGCGGTGGCCTCGTCCACCACGGTCAGACCGGCGGAGAAGGCGTCGGTGGCGTAGATCACGCCGCAGTCCACGGTGCCCTCAGAGACCTGGGTGGTGACCTCCTTCACGTTGGAGCCGTAGGTCAGCACGCCGGAACTGGCCAGGGTCTCCTCATTCAGACCGTAGTAGGTGAAGATCTTCTGGGTGTACTGGCCCACTGGAACGTCGCTGTTGCCCATGGCCAGGAACACATCGCCGCTGGCCAGCAGCTCCGCCAGCTGGTCAAAGGACTCGATGCCCTTGGGGTTGCCCTCGGGAACGGCCAGGGTCACCTTGTTCTCCAGCAGGTCCAGGCGGGTGGCGCTATTCACCAGGTCCAGGCCCTCGGTGTTCTCCTCGCCGCCCTCGGCGTCCAACTGGTTCATCTGCTTGGGAGCGGCGGAGATGAACACATCACAGTCGGCTCCCTCCTGGATCTGGGTTTTCAGGGTGCCGGAGGAGTCATAAGTCGCCACGACGGCGACTTCCGGAGCCACGGCCTTGTAGGCCTTGATGACCTGATCCAGGGACTCCTGCATGGAGGCCGCGGCAAAGACGTGCAGCTCTACCGGTTCGGCGGTGGTCTCTGCAGTGTCGTCTGTGGTGGTGCTGTCGGTGTCCGCACTGCCGCCGCAGGCGGTCAGGGCCAGCGCCATGGACAGGGCCAGAACGAAGGAGAAAAGCTTTTTCATGGTGAAATCTTCCTTTCTTGATGATAATATGTTGAACCCGGCTTTGCAAGTCCGGTGTCAAACTAACGTGATATTCAAATGAGGATAACGAATGGAAAAAACCTGCGCCGGACGCTCCGGCGCGGGCTGATTTTTACTTTCCAAAGGGGCAGATGGGCCAGCGGCAGGGCTGGCAGCCGAGACACAGGCCGCCCTCCCCCAGGGAGACGATCCACTCCTTGGTGACGCTTACATCCGCCGCCACCCAGGGCAGCACCAAGTCGAAGATGGTGGCCCCGGCGTACATGACGCAGCCGGGCAGGCCCATGACGGGGGTGCCGTCGTCGTAGTAGCCCAGCAGGAACATAGCGCCGGGCAGCACCGGGGCGCCGTAGGTGACGATCTTCGCCCCGCTCTGCCTGATCCCGCCGGGGGTGTTATCGTCGGGGTCCACGCTCATACCCCCGGTGCAGAGGATGACTTCCGCCCCAGTCTGCCGGGCTTGGGAGATGGCGCCTGCCACGTTCTCCACCCCATCGCCGGAATAGGAGACGGAGATGGTCTCGATGCCATAGGCGCTCAATTTGTCCTTCACCACCGGAGTGAAGGTGTCTTGGATCAATCCCTTCTTCACCTCGCTGCCGGTGGCCACGATGGCGGCGGTTTTTCGCACCCAGGGCCGCAACTCCAGCAGGGGGGTATCTCCGGCGGCCGCTTTGGCGGCTGTCAGCTTCTCCTCCGCGATGATCAGGGGGATCACCCGCATCCCCGCCAGCTTGTCACCTTTTTTGACGGCTGTACCCCCCTTCCGGGTGGCGATCATCAGCTCATCGATGGCGTTTACCGCCCGCAGGGATTCCGACCGGAGCAGGAACAGCCCGTCGCAGGATGCCTTCAGCTCGATCTTGCCCTCCTTGACGCCGCTCCGCTCCATATTCTCGTTGGCACACAGGGCCAGCAGGCGCTCCGCCCCCTCATCTTCGTGGAGCATCCCAGGCGTCATCTCCCACACGTACAGGTGCTCCTTGCCCATGCCGAGCAGCACCGGGATGTCCTCCGGCGCCACCACATGGCCCTTGCGGAACCGGGCATCCTTGTACTGGTCCTTGATGATCTGGGTCAGGTCGTGGCACAGCACATGGCCCACCGCATCCTCCGTCCGTATCAGCTTCATGCTTCCGCCTCCAGAATCTCGATCTCATCGCCGGGACGGACCACGCCCTCCCGGACCACCACGGCGAAGATGCCCTCCGTGGGCATAACGCACCTGCCCACCGCCTGCTTGATGGCGCAGTCGCTGTGGCACTCCTTGCCGATTTGGGTCACCTCCACCTCCGTCTCACCGATCCGCAGATGGGTGCCCACCGGCAGGTGTTTCAGGTCGATGCCCTCGGTGTTGATGTTCTCCGCAAACACCCCCGGATCCAGTGGGATGGGGCAGCTCGCCCGCATGGTGTCCACGCTCTCCTCCGCCAGCAGGGAGATCTGCCGGTGCCAGTCCCCGGCGTGGGCGTCCCCCACGATGCCGTGGCGGAACTTTAGTTGGATTTCCGGGACGGGGTGCTTCTGCTCCCCCTTCCGCTCGCTGATGTTGACCGATACCACGTTTGCCAACAGGCTCACTCCTTGATCTGGTAATCTCCGCTCTTGCCGCCGGACTTGGACAGCAGGCGGATGTTTTCAATGCGCATGTCCTTTTGGACTGCCTTGCACATGTCATAGATGGTCAGCGCCGCCACGGACACGGCTGTCAGGGCCTCCATCTCCACCCCGGTAACGCCGGTGCAGGTGACGGCGGCCTGGATCTCCACCATGCAAGGGGAATCGGACAGGGCGAAGGTGATGTCGATACCTGTCAGGGGCAGGGGGTGGCACATGGGGATCAGCTCCCAGTTGTGCTTGGCCGCCTGGATGCCCGCCACCTGGGCTACCGCCAGCACGTCGCCCTTTTTCAAGGTGCCGTCCTTGATGTTCTGCAATGTCTCCGGGGCCATGTGGATCTCCCCGGCAGCCACTGCCCGGCGGTGGGTGACGGCCTTCTCCGTCACATCCACCATCCTGGCCCGGCCCTGTTCATTGAAATGGGTCAATTCCGCCATGGTGGTCATCCTCCGATCTGATTCATGTTTCGGGGCGTGTCGCTGGACCGTTCTGTGAGATGGTGGCGCTCCGGCTTGTGGAGGATGCCCCGCCGGACGGCGTCCTCCAGCGCCTGGCCGTGGAGGCCCCGGAGGGGGATCTCTTCCCGGCTGTGGAGGCAGCCCTTCAGCTTGCCGTCCGCCGTCACCCGAATCCGGCGGCAGTCCGCGCAGAAGTCGTGGCTCACTGGGGAGATGAGCCCCACTGTCCCCAGCGCGCCGGGCAGCTGGTACCGCCGGGCCACGCCCTGGGCCTCGATGGGTTCCAGCTCTGCCATCCGGTCCAGCACCGTTTCTGCAGGCAGGAAGCGGCTCCGATCCCACCCGGCGCAGGGGCCCATGGGCATCAGCTCGATGAACCGCATCTCCCAGGGATGCTCCCGGCTGAGATTCACAAAATCTTCGATCTCATCGTCGTTGAACCCGCCGATGAGGACGGTGTCAAATTTTAGATTCCGGAATCCAGCCGCCTCCGCGGCTTTAATGCCCGCAAGCACGTCCTGGAGGGTCCCCAGCCGGGTCATGGCGGCGAACCGGTCCGGCCGCAGCGTATCCAGGCTGATGTTCAGCCGGTCCACCCCCGCATCCCGCAGGGGCCTTGCCAGCTGGGGCAGGAGGGAGCCGTTGGTAGTGAGGCACAGCTCCGCCAACCCGGGGATGGCCCGCAGCATCCGGCACAGGTCCGGCAATCCCCGCCGCACCAGAGGCTCCCCGCCGGTGAGGCGGATCTTCTTTACCCCGCACCGAACCGCCGCCGCGGCGATCTCCGCCAGCTCTTCGATGGAGAGAATATCGCTGTGAAGCCGCTTCTCCACGCCCTCGGGCGGCATACAGTATTGGCACCGGTAGTTGCACAGGTCCGTGACGCTGAGCCGCAGGTAGTCGATTGTCCGTCCGCAGCTGTCCCGCATAATGTCCTCCAACCGTGATACTCAAGTGAGATAAACGATATACTATATTATAAGCGCCCTGCGGGAAAAGTCAAGAAAAACGCCCCGGCCAATGTCGGGGCGTGAACCGAAAAGTATCAGCAGTGAGAGGCCCTCCAGGCGGCAGCCATCCGCACCGACAGCGTCAAGACAATGGCCAGCAGAATGAGGGAGGCGATGCCTGCCATAAGAATCAGAGCCATCAAGGCCCACATGGAGGTCACAGGAATTTCCGGTGCTGAGAGCAAGTCGGCGATGGGCGCGGTCAGCAATCGGTACGCCAGGAATTCAATCCATAGCACGACCAGAATCACTCCATTCCGCCTGGTGGGAGGAAAGGAGAATGTGCAGAAGGAGCGGACAGTCCCAATCAGCAGAGCCAGTATCATCAGCGATTGGATCCACGCTGCAAAGGTATAGACGGGGGTTCCGACTTCCTCCCAAGAGAACGTGAAAAAGAAAAGATTCCAGCTGATGCGGGTGCCATAGTAGCAAAAGATGTAAACCGCCAAGTACGCTGCCCAGGCGCACCACAGCCCCGGCCGCTTTCGGACGAGAAAGCAGATGATCCCGCACACTAGAAACGGAACGGCCAGGATCAGGCCGACGAGGATCCCACCCAGCACCGTAGGGATCAGAAATGCCAGAAAGGCCATGCAGAAGAGGATGATCCCGGCGATCTTCCGACCCGGCATTGACGGAGACACCATGACCGGAGGCGTCTCCACCTTCAGTTGGGGCTCTGCTCCCGTCACCAGTTCATCCAGCGTCACACCGAAGAGCTGGCTCAGCTTCATCAGCCTGTTCAGGTCCGGCACACTGGAATCCGTCTCCCACTTACTGACGGACTGGCGGCTCACCTCCAGCACTTCCGCCAGGTCCCCCTGAGACAGGCGTTTCTCCGCCCGCAGGCGGCTGATGTTGGTTCCAAGGCTCATACCGCGCCCTCCTTTGTGGTTCCAGTATAGTGGGAGAGTGGGCAAAAGTCCACCAAGGGGACCTGAAAATTTGGCAACTGGCAGTTGCACACTGCCAAAAGCCTGAAAGACAGGCAGTCCCGGCGGACTTGCTTGACGAGGAACGGAGGAGGTGCTATTCTATGAAAAGAAGAACGATAGAGGGAGAATGCGCCATGACCCTTTCCCAGCTGCTGGATATCCGTCCCGGTGTCACTGCCGTCATCGGCGGCGGGGGAAAGACCACTCTCCTGCGGACCCTGGGCGAGGAGCTGGCCGGACAGCATCCGGTCCTGCTGTGCACCACCACCAAGATTCTCCCGTTTTCGGACCTGCCCTGCGCCCGGACAGCGGCGGAGCTGGACGAACTGCGCAGGGCGCATCAGCTGCTGTGTGCCGGGACAGACGTACCGGGAACGGGTAAGCTGACGGCCCCAGAGACGCCCATGGCGGTGCTGGCGGAGCAATTCGACTACATTCTGGTGGAGGCGGACGGCGCTGCCCGCCGTCCCCTGAAGGCGCACGCCCCCCACGAGCCGGTGATCCCAACTGAGGCCAATCAGACCATCTGCGTGGTGGGGGCCTCCGGCTTCGGCCGTCCCATCGCTGCGGCCGCTCACCGGCCGGAGCGGTACGCGCTTCTTGCGGGGGTGCCGGAGGCGGCGGAGGCCACGCCGGAGGCCGAGGCGAGGGTGCTTCGATCCGAAGATCTGCACACGAAAGTTTATGTCAATCAGGTGGAGACGCTGTGGAATCTGGCAGATGCCAGGGCCCTGGCGCGCCTGATGGACTGTCCGGTTCTGGCCGGCAGTCTGTGGAGGAGGGAGTATTTTCCATGCTGGTAATCATCCGAGGCGCCGGTGATTTGGCCACCGGTATTGCTCTGCGGCTGAAAAGGGCGCATATATCGGTGATTATGACCGATATACCGGCCCCAACTGCCATCCGGCGGACCGTAGCCTTCTCCCAGGCCATCGTGTTGGGAGAGACAAAGGTGGAGGATGTCACCGCCCGCCGGGCGGAGACACCGGAGGCGGCTATGGCCCTTTTGCAAGAGAATGTAGTCCCGGTGCTGGCGGACCCGGAGGGGATCTGTATCCCAGTTTTGAAGCCGGACGTGGTGGTGGACGCCATCCTGGCCAAGCGGAATCTGGGCACCCGGATCACCGATGCCCCGGTGGTCATCGGCGTGGGGCCGGGCTTCACTGCCGGGGTGGACTGTCACGCGGTGGTGGAGACCATGCGGGGCCACACGCTGGGCCGGGTGATCCATGCGGGCAGTGCGCTGCCCAATACCGGGATCCCGGGGCTCATCGGCGGCTTTGCCGGGGAACGAGTGCTGCGGGCCCCGGCGGGCGGCGTGTTTCACCAGCTGCTGGACATTGGCGCCCAGGTGCGGCAGGGGGATGTGGCCGCCACGGTGAACGGCGTGCCCATGACCTGCACCCTGGACGGCGTCCTGCGGGGTATCCTGCCGGATGGTACCCCGGTGCACAAAGGGATGAAGGCCGGGGACATCGACCCCCGCTGCAAGGTGGAGCACTGCTATACCGCCAGCGACAAGGCCCTGGCCATTGGCGGCGGTGTGCTGGAGGCGATTTTGGACCTGACGGGAGCGCTGAAAGACCGCGCAGGTGGGTATTCCGGTTAGGTGCAGCCTGTCGGGGACGATCAAACTGAGGAAACGGGAGGAAGAATCATGCCTGAAAATGATGTCAAGCTGACGAAGCTGGCCAAGTGTGCCGGGTGCGGCGCCAAAGTGGGGGCCGGTGTGCTGGCCCAGCTGCTGGACGGCATCCAGGTGCATCGGGACCCCAATCTGCTGGTGGGCTTCGACAAGAGCGACGACGCCTCGGTCTATAAGGTCAGCGACGATCTGGCCCTGGTGCAGACGGTGGATTTCTTCCCGCCCATTGCCGACGACCCGTACCTGTTCGGACAGATCGCGGCCACCAACGCCCTCTCCGATGTGTACGCCATGGGCGGCGAGCCCAAGCTGTGCCTGAACATCATGGCCGTGCCGGAGTCCATGCCGAAAGAGGCGGTGCACCAGCTGTTGCGAGGCGGCTATGACAAGGTGTATGAGGCGGGGGCGCTCATCACCGGCGGCCACAGCATCCTGGACGACGAGCCCAAGTACGGCCTGGCGGTCACCGGCTTCGTCCATCCGGACCGGGTGCTGACCAACTCCGGCGCCCGGCCGGGGGACGTGCTGCTGCTGACGAAGCCCATCGGTATCGGCGTCCTCACCACCGCACAGAAGGCGGAGATGCTGTCGGCCGAGGGGCGGGCTTTGGCAGAGGAACTGATGACCACCCTGAACAAGTCCGCCCGGGACGCCATGGTGAAGTACCGCGTCCACGCCTGCACGGATGTAACAGGTTTTGGCCTGTTGGGCCACAGCTATGAGATGGCCCAGGGCAGCGATGTGGAGCTGGAGCTGGAGGTGGACGCCATCGACCTGATTCCGGAGGCGCTGGAGTTTGCAAACATGGGTCTGCTGCCGGCCGGGATGTACCGTAACCGCGCCTTTGCGGAGGCGGGCGTGGATGCAGGGGAGACCGCGCTGTGCAGACAGGACCTGCTCTATGATCCCCAGACCGCTGGGGGCCTCCTCATGGCCGTGGACCCGGCGGACGCGGAGGCGCTGTATCGGGAGCTGCAGGGCTGCGTCCCCAGTGCCCAGCGGATCGGCGTCGTGAAGGCCTACCGAGGCGGGAAACGCATCTTCCTGCGGTGAAAGTCGAAAATGGGAAACAGGTGCCTGCCAGAGAACTGGCAGGCACCTGTTTTGCGCCCGTACCGGGCGGAACCCTTAAACGGGCAGGCGCAGGAGCGCGGCGGCGGCCTGGAAGTAGATCAGCACCGCCCCGGCATCCACAATGGTAGTGATGAGGGGGGAGGCCATGATGGCCGGATCCATGTGGAGCTGCTTGGCGGCAATGGGCAGCATACAGCCCACCAGCTTGGCCAGCACCACCGTGGCCGCCAGGGACAGGGAGATCACCAGGGCGATGGCGCTGTCATGGTACTGAAGGTAGATCCGCAGGCCGTTGGCCGCGGCTAGGACGGCGCTGACGATGGCGGCTACCGCCAGCTCCTTGCGGATCACCCGCAGCGCGTCCCGGGGGCGGATCTCTTCCAGAGCCAGCCCCCGGATCACCAGCGTGGCGCTCTGGGAGCCGCAGTTTCCGCCGGTGTCCATCAGCATGGGTAGAAAGGCCACCAGCAGGGGCACGGCGGAGATGGCGTCCTCGTACCGGGTGATGATAGAGCCGGTGATGGCGGCGGACAGCATCAAAATCAGCAGCCACACTACCCGATGGCGGGCGTGCTCCCAGGCGGAGGCGGCGAAGTAGGGCTTCTCGTCCGGCGTCACCGCCGCCATGATGGAGAGATCCTCTGCGGCGGCCTCCGTCAGGACATCCATGGCATCATCCACGGTGACGATGCCCACCATCCGCTCCTCTCCATCCAGCACCGGCAAGGCCAGCAGGTCATATTTCGCCAGGAGCCGGGCGGCCTCTTCCCGGTCTGTGAGCGTACCCACAGATACCACATCCGTGACCATCAGGTCCGCCACAGCGGCATCCTCCGCGGCTGTCAGCAGGTCCTTGGCCGACACCACGCCCAGCAGCTGCCGGTGCTCCAGCACATAGCAGGTGTAGACCGTCTCCTTGTGGATTCCGGTGCGGCGGATGGTATCCAGCGCCTGCCGGACCGTATCGCCCGGCCGGAGGGAGACAAACTCCGGCGTCATGACGCTGCCGGCACTGTCCGCCGGATAGCGCAGCAGGGCATTTACCGCCATACGGCGCTGAGGGCTGGCGGAGCGGAGGATGCGGGTCACCAGGTTAGCGGGAAGCTCCTCCAGAAAATCCGCCGCGTCGTCCAGATGCAGGGCGTCAAAAATCTGCTGCAGCTCCCCGTCCGCGAAAGAGCGGGCCAGGGTGGCCTGAGTGGGACCGGGGAGATAGGAGAACACATCTGCCGCCAGGTCCTTGGGCAGCGTGCGGAACACCGCCGCCTGCCGGGCACTGTCCTCCACGGAGTCCAGGAGGGCGGCGATGTCCACGGCACCGCGGCCCTGCCAAAGGGCGCGGAGCGCCTCGCCGTCCCGGCTCTCCAAAAGCTGAAAGATCTGATCCTTGTTGAACATGGTCATAGTCGTTACCTCGCTTTCGTCTGTATTGTCTGGGTGGCTGACTGGCGCTTTCCATGGTCCGCACCTCCTTTCTGCATAAAACTCTATGCGCGTTCGCGCGTTAGGAACATCGGCTGTGTGAGGTTTTGCGCATCCTTTCCAGCTGCCCCGAAGGGACGGGGAAATGGCGCGTTTGAATTTTTGGCCGTGCTTTTCCGCAGCAAAAAAATCCCTGCCGGAAATCCGGCAGGGAGAGCTGCACACAATGGGCGTCTTCGTCCAAGCTTTAGCTTCACGGGGCGTAGCAACTGCGTTAAGCGGCGCCTTGTTGTCGACGCGGCCTGTTGACCAGCTGGTTGTGTCTCCACAACTGTGCGGCAGCAGTCTTTGGATGATTCCGAATCCCCGTGGTAGCCTCACCTACCGATTCGCCGTCATTATAACCGCCTGGACGGACGTTTGTCAACCCCGTCGCCTCAAAAAAATTTTCGCCATGACCTCACAGCGCCTTCCGGTGCTGGTTCATGATACGGGCGAACAGCACGCCGTTGGAGGGCGGGGTGTATGTAATGGCATTGGCTCCGGCCTGGATGGTGCGGAGGATCGACTCCTCTGTGGGGCCGCCGGTGGCGATGATGGGAACCTTCGGGAAGTCCCGGCGGATCTCCGCCACGATCTCCGGCGTGGCGGCGGCGCCGGAGACATTGAGAAAGTCGGCTCCCGCCTCCAGGCGGCTGCCGATGTCCGTGTGAGCGGAGACCACCGTGATGACCACGGGAATGTCCACCACCTTTTTGATCTGGCGGATGACATCGTCGGAGGTGGGGGCATTCAGCACCACGCCGTAGGCACCCTGGTGCTCGGACTGGATGGCCAGCCGGACGGAGCGGGAGCCGGTGGTGATTCCGCCGCCCACGCCCACGAATACCGGCACGTCGGACACGCTGATGATGGCCTGGGAGATCACCGGCTGGGGCGTGAAGGGATAGACGGCGATGATGGCGTCCGCGTTGATGTTCTTGATGATGGCTACATCGGTGGAAAAGGCCAGGGACTTGATGCGCCGGCCGAAAATACGGATGCCGCTGCACTCGCTGACGCAGGCGGGGATGGTCAGGGAGTGATTGCGCAGCGTCCCAGTGTAGGAGGGGACCTGTTTTGCCATAGGGACTCCTTTCTCCCGGCGGCAGAACGCCGGGCACAGGTGGTTGTTCACGGGCAAATTATACCGCAGGAAGCCACGCGGGACAAGCCCGGATCCGGGCTTGCTTTTTTTCCGGCGGGAGATATACTGTTAAGAGACGAGATGTGTCGGGACGGCACAGGGGAACAGGAGGACGGCTATGGATCGCTTTTCCATTCTGGTGGGAGATATCACCCGTTCGGACGCGGAGGCCATTGTCAACGCGGCCAATCCCACGCTGCTGGGCGGCGCCGGGGTGGACGGGGCCATCCACGCGGCGGCGGGGCCGGAGCTGCTGGCCGAGTGCCGACGGCTTGGCGGCTGCAAGACAGGCGACGCCAAGATCACAAAAGCCTACCTCCTCCCCTGCCGGTATGTGATTCACACCGTTGGGCCTGTGTGGCGAGGCGGCGGGCATGGCGAGCAGGAACAGCTGGCCTCCTGCTATCGGACGAGCCTGGCGCTGGCCCAGGCGCATGCGTGCGAAACGGTGGCGTTCCCGCTGATCTCCTCCGGCATCTTCGGCTACCCCAAGGATCAGGCGCTGCGGGTGGCGGTGGACACCATCAGCGAATTCCTCGCAGAAAACGACATGACGGTGTACATCGTCATTTTCGACCGCGCGGCGTACCAGATCAGCGGCAAGCTGTTCGCCGATATCGCCGAGTACATCGACGACCACTATGTGGACGCCCACACCGACACTCGCCGGGAGCGTCTGCGCGGGAGCTTTGGCCTGCAAAGCCAGCCGCTGAGCGTTTACGAGGATGCCGCACCGCAGTATGCCTCCGCTTCCGTGGCCTCGGACAACCTGGACGATCTGCTTGCGCAGCTGGACGCCGGGTTTTCGGAGACGCTGCTGAAGCTCATCGACCGCAGCGGCAAAAAGGACGCCGAGGTTTACAAAAAGGCCAACGTAGATCGCAAGTTGTTCTCGAAAATCCGCAACAACCCGGACTATAAGCCCTCCAAGCCCACGGCGGTGGCCTTCGCCATCGCGCTGGAACTGAGCCTGCCGGAGACCCGCGACCTCATCGCCCGAGCGGGCTATGCCCTCAGCCCCAGCAGCAAGTTTGATGTGATCATCGAGTATTTCATCGGGCGGGAAAAGTATGATATTTTTGAAATAAACGAAGCGCTGTTTGCCTTTGATCAGAGCTTGTTGGGAGCGTGAAAAGAGATGGATAAAGTAAAACTAGGAAAATTACAGGAAGTAGACATACGCAAAGTCTGGCCGCATGAACAATACGATTTTTCAAAGTGGCTCTCTGCGGAGGAAAACATACAGGAACTCGGTAATACATTAAATCTGTCGCTTACAGATGTTGAGACCGAAAAATTTGTCGGAAGTTATCGCTGCGATATTTTGTGCAGAGATGAAATAACCGGAAAAATCGTACTGATTGAAAATCAACTTGAGCAAACGAATCACGACCATTTAGGAAAAATCCTGACTTACGCGTCTGGGCTTGACGCGTCTGTGGTGGTATGGGTGGTTGCTTCAGCCCGCGACGAACATGCGAGCGCCATTGAATGGCTCAACAAGCACACGGATGATAGCATTTCTTTTTTCCTGATTGAGATTCACGCCTATAAAATCGGAAACTCCGAACCGGCTCCCCAGTTCAAAATCATCGAACAGCCAAACGACTTTGTCAAAACGGTAAAACACATTGCGCAAGACAAGAGTTTGAACGAATCCCAAAGTTGCCGGCTGGAATTTTGGACCCAATTCAACGACATTCTTGAACAACGAGGGAAGCCCTTTAACAAGCGAAAAGCAACCACAGATCATTGGTATTCTATCGCAGTTGGTTCATCAGAGTGTCAAATTTCAATCGACTTAGTTAACAAGGATCACAAGATAAGAGTCGGCCTATGGATTGCAAATAATAAAAATATGTTTGATGCCATATATGCGCATAAAGATGAAATAGAAAGCGCATTGGGTTTTTCACTTTTTTGGGAGCGACTGAATCATAAGAAATCGTCTCACATTTGTAAATATATCGATGGCTTGGACTTTAAAAATCAGGATAATTACCCGAAGCTTATGAATGAAACAATTGACCTTGCTGTAAAAATGCGTGATGTACTGAAAAAGTATATTTAGGCCCAATACATCATATAGCTACTCTTTAATAAGCAAAATTCAGATTTTACCTGCTATCCCAAAAGCATCCGCCCACTAAAAAGCGGAAAATAGATAAAAGGAGCCACAATGTCATGGATATGCAACGAGCGAAAGAACTGCTAACCATTTTAGCAGACGGCACTGACCCTTTGACCGGCGAGGTCTTGCCGGACGACCATGTATGCAACAAAGGCGAGATCGTTCGCGCACTGAACTGCGCCGTAGAAGCACTTTCTCGCAAGCGGAAAAAGCCGCTGCCGGAGAACACCGGAAAACCGTGGACAGAGGAGCTGGATCAAGAGCTGTGCCGTTTGTTCGACGAAGGCATGAAGAAGAAAGACCTCTGCGCACACTTTGCCCGCACGCCCGGCGCAATCGAGTCCCGACTGCAGCGGCTGGGGAAAATGTAAAAAATGTCGCCCCACAGGCGACCAAGCCCTCCTTCGGATGCGCTACAATGGGAGCGTAATCAAACGAAGGAGGGCTTTTTTATGACGGAATTAGTTTTTATTTTGGATCGCAGCGGTTCTATGTCGGGACTGGAGGCGGACACCATCGGCGGCTTCAACTCCATGATCGCGAGGCAAAAACAGGAGGCAGGCGAGGCCCTGGTCTCCACGGTGCTGTTTGACAATGAGAGCGTGGTCATCCACGACCGCCTGCCCCTTGCCAAGGTGCCGCTCATGACGGAGAAGGAGTATTTCACCCGGGGCTGCACGGCGCTGCTGGACGCCGTAGGTGGGGCCATCCACCACATTGGGAACATCCACAAGTACGCCCGCCGGGAGGATGTGCCGGAAAAGACCCTGTTCGTCATCACCACTGACGGCTATGAAAACGCCAGCCGCCGCTATAATTATGAGACGGTGCGGCGCATGATCGAGCGTCAGAAGGAAAAATACGGCTGGGAATTTTTGTTCCTGGGCGCCAACATCGACGCAGCCAAGGAGGCGGCTCGCTTCGGCATCGACGCCGACCGGGCGGTGAACTACAAGTGCGACGAGGAGGGCACGGCGCTGAACTATGAGGTCATCAGCGCCGCCGTGTGCAGCGTTCGAGCGGCCCAACCTCTCAGCGCCGACTGGAAGCGCCGTATTGATGAGGATGTGAAAAAAGGGGTAGATAATTTCAGGCAACTTCAAGCCACCACACCGCTCAATTTCTGCCACGCTATAAGCAAAGAATAGGCGCTGCCCCCGGTCAAAGGAATGACCGGGGCAGCGGCTTTATTTTTTCTTTTCCACCTCACAGCGCCTTCAGCTTGCGGCAGTATTCCGATTCCGCCATCTCCCCGGCTTGAAACGCCGCCCGCAGTTCCTCCGCCACTGCGACGGTGCGATTCCATTCATCGGTGGAGATAGTGCCCCTCTGCTTCCGGCCCTTTAGGCGGTTATAGGTGCGGGCGTACTCCTTGGCGGCGGCCTCCCGCAGTTTCCGTTTCGCCGTCTCATGGGCGCCCACGCTGCGGCAAGTCTTGCCGTGCTGGCCGGGGATGGGGCGGTCGCAATACTGGGTGTTATACCCGCCCACGGCCACAAACCAGTGGCCGCAATTTTTGCACCTGCGGGGCAGATTCCCTGCGGCAATTCCCCTCGTCAAGTCCAGATAGAAAAAGGCAATCAAGTCGTCAAAAGTGGAGCGCTCCGCCATCTTCGGCTTCCCGGTTTTCTCGTCCCGGTACGGGATAAAGGATATGTGCGCCAGGAAATCAAAGCGGAATGACGCCACGGGCGGGTCGTAGAACGGGTCAGATTCCTCGTCCATATCCACCAGCTTCGCCTTCCCGATCCCATCCTTGAAGCGGCCATAGGCGTCGATATAGTTCTCCCGCTTGCAGGAGGGCAAGCCCTCAAAATACGCCGACAGCATCCACTGGGTGTTGCGCCGGAAGTCGCTCAAGTCCTGGCCGATCCGGCTGAGCCGGGCTATCCAGTGCGCATAGTCGTCGTGGGCCTGCGTCCCTCGAGTCATCATCTCGTCCCACATCTCCCGGCAGTCCTCGTCGCTGGTGAAGCAGGACGGCGCATCCTCCCGCCGCAAAAGAAGCTCATACAGCGGCAGCTTCCGCAGCAGATGCCACAGCCGCCGAAACGCCTCGTTGGCGATCCCCGCGCTGGACGGGTCCCGGGCGGCGAAAAACATCTGCGCCTCGGCAGCAAATTCCTTGGCCGCAGCGCCTATATCCAGGGTGAGCTGCCCCGACACCTCCAGCGCCTCCGCCGCAAAATATCCCAGCGGGTACTCCTCCCCCGCCACGATCACGCCCGCCGCTGTAAAGTCGGCGGAAAAGAAATCCACTGCGTCATGGCTCATCCGAAACATAGTTGCCCCTCCATACCCGATTGATTTTTTGCGTGCGTGCCGATATTTCTGAAACGCCTTGCAAATGCAGTTTTATCTGTTATACTCATAATACCCGATAAGAGTAATATTGTCAATCGGGTATATTCCATCTATGAAAGGGGGGCAGCCCATCCACCATTCCATCCAAAAAGAAAGCCGCCGAACTGCGGCAACAGTCCGGCGGCACGCCGCGCTTCGGAAAACGCAGACGCCATCTGCCACAAGTCTAACAGAGAGGCCTCCGAAACGCAAGTTCTTTTTCTCTGAATTTGAAATAAGGAGTGTTTTATGAAACGATCCGACTACACCGACTACGACCAACTTCCGCTGTTCCTCAACGCAGAAATGACGGCCAAGCTCCTGGGCATCTCCCTCTCCAGCGCCTACGAGCTCATGCACGAAGAGGGCTTCCCGGCCCTGCGCATCGGCAATCGCATCGTCGTCCCCAAGGAAAAGTTCTGCCGCTGGGTGGACCGGCAGACGGGAGGTGCCCGATGAAGCGCACCCTGCCGTGGCAGACGCCCGCCCGAAACTACTACCCCCTGCCGAAAGTTCTTTGCCAGCTGGGCCTGTCCCCCGGCGAAATCGCTGTGTACTCGTTTCTCATGTACTGCGAAAACCGCACCACCTACCAGTGCTACCCCAGCTACCGCACCATCGGCAAGGCCGTGGGCATGAGCCGCAACACCGTTGCGAAATATGTCCGTCAGCTGGAGGAAAAGGGGCTCATCCGCACGGAGCGCACCACCGTCACGCTGAAAGACGGCCGCAGGCGAAACGGCTCTCTGCTCTACACGATCCTCCCGCCGGAGCAGGCCGTGGAGCAGTTCAACCGGCAGCAGCTGGCCAAAGCGGAAGCCGCCGCCGAGCGTCGCCGCATACAAGATACGCTGGCCAAACAGGCCGCAGAAGCCCCGCCTTCGCCCCTGTGAGCCACTGTGTGACCTCGCCGGAGCGAAAGCGGGTGAAGATAGCACCCCCAGGGCTTTTGAGCGGTTTCGGACCGATTTTCGGTGCGCCGAAATCTGGGCAGGAGAAAGGCATTGGCGCTTTTCCGCACCCATGCCGTTCACGGCAGCCCGCAGTGCGGGCTGCCACGGGGGTTTGCGGGATTTTGAGATTGACGCTGATTTAGGGGCTCCCAATATGCTTTGGCGCTATTCTTTGGAAAAATACCCGTTTGCCCCGTGTTTTCAAGGGTTTTGGGCGGCGCAGACATACGAAAAAGGAGGATTTTTTAATGGACAACAACGAAAAAAGCCGACACTCCGTGTGGCTGTCAGACGAAGTGTGGCAGGAGGTAGATGCATTTTATAAGCTGGACAATTGCCCCACCCGTAACGAGTTTGTGGAGAAGGCCCTGCGGCAGTATTGTGGCCGTCTGCACGCCGAACGGTCGGCCGCATATCTGCCCCGCGCACTGCAAGAGATGCTGGAGGGCACACTGGGCGTGTTCGGCGACAGGTTGGGTAAGATGCTGTTCAAGCTGGTGGTGGAGCACAACATGACCAACCACCTGCTGGGCGGCGACATAGACATGACCCGGGACGAGTACAACAAAATGCGCGGCAGCAGCGTCCGGGAGGTAGCCTCCACCCACGGCAGCATCTCCTTTCGGGATGTGCTGCTGTTCCATTGGGAGGAGTAAGCGGCGCAAAATCTGCCACGCCGTAAGCAAAGAAAAGGGAAAACTTTCAGTAGCTTTCCCCCGCAGCTTGTGGTATGTTGTGTTGCTGCAAGGAGGTGACCTTAATGGCTAAACGAAGGCCGTCCGGCGACGGCATGGTGCGAAAGCGTGACGACGGACGCTGGGAGGGCCGCATCGTCATCGGCCACCGGGAAAACGGCGAGCCGCTATTCCGTCATGTGTACGCCAAGACGCAAAAGGCCCTGCTGGACAAGCTGCACCAGAACATCGAGTGCTACCGCGATGTGGAGCTGACCGAGGACAGCCGGATGACGCTGGGCCAGTGGCTGGACCGCTGGCTCACGGAGTACAAGGCGGGTACGGTGCGCCCCGGTACCCTCGAGGGCTACCGCCGCTACATCGAATACTACATCAAGCCGCAGCTGGGCGACAAGCAGATCTCCCTCATCTCCCAGCAGGACATCCAGCGGATGTACCGCCGCCTGAAAACGGAGGGGCGCATCCACGAGCATCCCGAGATGGGGCATCAGCTCTCCGACTCCATGGTGCGCCACATCCATTCCACACTCCACGCCGCACTGAAAGACGCGGTGCAGGCGCATGTCATTCCCAGAAATCCGACCGAGGGGGCGACCGCACCCAAGCCAAACTACAGGCCCAAGCGCATCCTCACCCGTGCGGAGCTGGATGCTTTCCTTGAAGTGGTGGAGCAGGATGAGGTGTGGAGGGACTTCTTCCAGACGGAGCTGATGACCGGCCTGCGCCGCGGTGAGATTTGCGGTCTACAATGGAACGACTTCGACGAGGATACTGGTACGCTGAAGGTATGCCGCACCCTCCACAGTCAGAGGAAGGGTGAGTATACCGTCGGTGAGACGAAGACAAATCATGGCATGCGCACCATCATCCTGCCGAAAAGCGTGGCATCCATCCTGCGGCAACGCAAGATGGATGCCATCGGTCCGTGGATATTCCATAATCCGGTGAGGCCGGAGGATCCCGTCAACCCCAGCAGTGCTTACACCCACATGAAAACCTTACTCCACCACGCAGGGCTGCCAAGCATTCGCTTCCATGATCTGCGTCATACCTTTGCCACCCACGCCCTCACCAGCGGCGTGGACGCCAAAACGCTGTCCGGTATCCTGGGCCATACCAACGCTTCCTTTACGCTGGATACCTATACCCATGTCACAACCGACATGCAGAGGCAGGCCTGCGGTATCGTGGGCGGCTTCATGGAGGATATCTTCGGAAAGGAGTTGAAACCGTGGCAAGAAAACGAAAAGCCGGAGACGG
>OJRV01001226.1_pt1 | contig 29875 bp, 29 predicted proteins | sample 1599241 | NCBI WGS metagenome assembly OJRV01 (sample SAMN04168656, study PRJEB22393) | human gut metagenome | biome: human gut microbiome; feature: stool | host: Homo sapiens | collected 2014-03-17 | reverse complement strand
GGTGTTCTCCGCCGTCTGGGTCAGGCAGAGCCGCTGGGCGATCTCCTTGTTGCTGTAGCCCAGCACAAAGCGCATCTCCAGGGCCGCCCGATAGGTCTGGGGCAGCCGGGCGAACAGGTCGACCAAGGCGCGGTAGCTGACGGCCCCCTCCGGGCCGGGATGACTTTCCGTCTGAATCTGTGCCCAGTCCTCCAGAGGCAGGACCTTGTGCCGCCGCCGCAGGATGGAGATGGCTTCGTTCTTTACAATACAGACGCACCAGAAGGGCAGTCTGTCACAGGGGATCTCATAAATTTTTTCAAAATGTTTGGCCATCTGGCACAGGGCGTTCTGCATGGCGTCCTCCGCGTCCTGCTGATCCCGGAGAATGGCCATAGCGGCGCGTTCCATGGCAGCGTGATTTTCCTCGTACAGGGTCAAAAACCGCGCCCGGTCCGCCTCGCAGGCCAGGGCGGATAGTATCAGGGGGAGCATGGGCATTTCCTCCGCTTTCTGTGGTGCTATGCCCATCATATCATATTTTGAATGTTTCGCAATAGGAAACAAAAATCCGCCGAGGCACAAGTGCCTCGGCGGACCATGGGATATATGCTGTTGTGGTTGGCATTACGCCTTGTTCTGGGCCTCCACCAGGCGGACGCCGCAGTATTTCTGGCGCAGCTTGGGCTTTTCGATCTTGCCGGTGGGGTTGCGGGGGACGTCGGCAAAGATGATCTTCCGGGGGCGCTTGTACCGGGGCAGATCCATACAGAACTGCTTGATCTCGCTCTCGGTGCAGGTCATGCCCTGCTTGACTTGGATGATGGCGGCGGCGATCTCGCCCAGCCGTGCGTCCGGCAGGCCGATGACCGCCACATCGTGGACCTTGGGATAGGCGGAGAGGAAGTCCTCGATCTGGACGGGGTACAGGTTTTCGCCGCCGGAGATGATCACGTCCTTCTTCCGGTCCACCAGGAAGATGAAGCCCTCCTCGTCCTGGCGGGCCATGTCGCCGGTGCGCAGCCACCCGTCCTTCAGCACCTCTGCGGTGGCCTCCGGATTGTGGTAGTAGCACACCATCACGCCGGGGCCCTTCACGCACAGCTCACCCACGCCCCCCTGGGGAACGGGCTGGAGCTGCTCGTCCACGATCTTGACCTCCCAGCCATAGCCGGGTACGCCGATGGCGCCCACCTTGTCGATATGGTCCATGCCCAGGTGGACGCAGCCCGGGCCGGTGGACTCGGACAGGCCGTAGTTGGTGTCGTACTTGTGGTGGGGGAAATAGCGCATCCAGTGCTTGATGAGGGAGGGGGGCACCGGCTGGGCGCCGATGTGCATCAGCCGCCACTGGGACAGCTGATAGTCCTCCAGCTTCAGATCCCCCCGGTCCAGGGCGGCCAGGATGTCCTGGCACCAGGGCACCAGCAGCCACACGATGGAGCACCGCTCGGAGGAGACGGCCTGGAAGATGGCCTGGGGGGAGTTCCCCTTCAGCAGAACCGCCTTGCTTCCGGTGAACAGAGAGCCGAACCAGTGCATTTTCGCGCCGGTGTGGTACAGGGGCGGGATGCAGAGAAACACATCGTCGTGGGTGGTGGCGTGGTGGATGGCCTCCATCCGGGCGGACTGGGCCAGGGCGTGGTGCTTGAGCAGGATGGCCTTGGGGAAGCCGGTGGTGCCGGAGGAGTAGTAGATGGCGGCCTCATCCTCGTCGTCGATGAGCACCTTTGGGGCCATGCTGGAGCAGTTGGCGGTGGCCCGGTGATAGTCCTCGGCGAAGGAAGGGCAGGTGTCCCCCACGAAGAAGAGGAGCATCTGCTGGGAGATCTTGGGCACGATGGCCTCCACACGGCCGATGAACTCCGGGCCGAAGAACAGCACGTCCACGTCGGCCAGCTTGAGGCAGTAGTCGATCTCGTCGGAGGTATAGCGGAAGTTCAGCGGCACCGCGATGGCCCCCGCCTTCAGGATGCCGAAGTAGATGGGCAGCCACTCCAGGCAGTTCATCAGCAGGATGGCCACCTTCTGCCCCTTCCGGATGCCCCGGCCCAGGAGCATATTGGCCACCCGGTTGGCCTTCTCATCAAAGACTGACCAGGTGATGGCCCGGCGGTAGGGGACGGAGGAGGTGGGCTGGATCAACTCGTACTCCTTCCAGGTGACCCGCTGTTCCTCCTGGATCTCGGGGTTGATCTCTACCAGGGCGATTTCCTCACCGTATAGTTTGCTGTTGCGCTCCAACAGATCCGTGATAGGCATGGCGCTCATATCCTTTCCAAGGCCGGATTCGGCCAGGTGCTTTATTGATTTCAACCTTTAAACCGTTAAAGTATCATAACCCATTTGCGGCCTGTTGTCAAGAGGGAAACGCCAACGGGGATGGAGGCGAGGCTGTAATTGATAAAAGCGGCATTAGGTAGGCAGTCCTGTCCAGCCCCTGTACCCGGAAGTAAACAGGGAAAGTCGTTCAAAGAACAAAAATGGACTTGACAAATGATGCCAGAGGTGTATAATGCGAACCAATAAAGTGTGGACGGAAACAAAGTAGGGCGCGGGTCCGGCTGTACAGAGAGTTCCCGGTAGGTGTGAGGGGCACAGCTTCGCGTTTGAAATTTCATTTCCTGAGCTGTCCGAGGAAAGGCTTTGGGCTGAGTAGAGCGGATCGGGTCCTCCCGTTACAGAGGCTGGGTGTTGTTGGACACCCGATAAGACTGTCCCTATGGGGACGGTGAACAGAGGTGGTACCACGGGAGACGTTTCCCCGTCCTCTAGCGGCTTGGGCTGCTAGGGGGTTTTTTGTTTTTTAGTAGAATTTGGCCCCGTAAAAAGAGAAAGGCTCATTTACTTTTTTGCTTTTGTGTGCTACACTTTACACAAGTAAATTCTCCTGGAGGAGAAGAAACTTGGAAAAGGAGCGAAGACAATGGCGAAAGGGGAAAAGAAAGGCCGAAGCTTGGCCCTGTACGAAACTATTTTGAAGCTGAAGGATCTAGACGAGTGCTGCCGGTTTTTTGACGACCTGTGCACCCCGACCGAGCTGCGCAGCCTGGAGCAGCGGTTCGATGTGGCGGTCTACTTGCAGCAGGGGTTGGTCTATTTGGACATTCTGGAGAAAACCGGGGCCTCCAGTGCCACCATTAGCCGGGTCCGCCGGTCCATGCTGGACAACGGCGCCGGCGGTATTATGCGGGAGGTTATTCAGCGGGAAACTCTTCACAACAGGGGAAGCGACGAATAAATATTAGGAAAGCAGGGAAGAAACATGAAACAACTGATGCTGGGTAATGCCGCCGTTGCCCGTGGGCTTTATGAGGCCGGGTGCTGCGTGATCTCCAGCTACCCCGGTACCCCCAGTACTGAAATTACCGAGGAGGCCGCCAAGTTCGACGATATCTACTGTGAGTGGGCCCCCAACGAGAAGGTCGCCACCGAGGTGGCCTACGGCGCGTCCGTGGCCGGCTCCCGTTCCTTCTGCACCATGAAGATGGTGGGCCTGAACGTGGCCGCCGACCCCCTGTTCACCATGAGCTACACCGGGGTGAACGGCGGCATGGTCATCGGTGTGGCCGACGACGCGGGGATGCACTCCTCTCAGAACGAGCAGGACTCCCGCCACTACGCCCGGGCGGCCAAGGTGCCCATGCTGGAGCCCTCCGACTCCGCCGAGGCCCTGGCCTTCGCCAAGCTGGCCTATGAGCTGTCCGAGCAGTTCGACACCCCGGTGCTGCTGAAGATGTGCACCCGGGTGGCCCACTCCCAGTCCCTGGTGGAGCCGCATGACCGCGTGGAGCGGCCCTGCGTCCCCTATGAGAAGAACATCGCCAAATATGTCATGATGCCGGGCAACGCCATCCGCCGCCACCCCTTTGTGGAGGAGCGCACCCGCAAGCTGCAGGAGTGGGCGGAGACCGCCCCCATCAACCGGGTGGAGATGGGCGGCACCAAGATGGGCATCATCACCTCCTCCACCTCCTATCAGTATGTGAAGGAGGTCTGCGGCGACCGCTTCCCCGTTCTGAAGCTGGGCATGGCATGGCCCCTGCCGGAGGGGCTGATCCGGTGTGACGAATATGGGAATCCTGTCAGCAGTATGGATGATAGATCAGAAGAGGAAACACAGAAAAGCTCTGGTTTTAATGGAACAGGGACAGACTGTACGAATATAGACTGCGGAGTTGCAGTTACTGTACATACTTCCTGTAATCCTTTTATTTCTACCACACAGGTAGTTCCGAAATGTCTGACTCTGGGTATGGGCTGCAGGAAAGACAAGGATGCCCGTGGAATCGCAGAGGCAGCGCAGAAGGTGCTGGACAGATCCGGATTTCATAAAGAAGCATTTGAGCAGATCGCAAGCATCGATCTGAAGAAAGAAGAAAAGGGAATCCTGTCATTGTCACAGGACTGGCAGATTCCTTTTGTGACTTATACAGAAGAAGAATTAAAACAGGTGCCTGGAGAATTTACTCCCTCACCTTTTGTAAAAAAGATCACAGGTGTGGACAATGTCTGTGAGAGAAGTGCAGTCCTTGCCAGTGGAAATGGCAGACTGCTGCAGAGAAAAACAGGAGAAAATGGTGTGACCACAGCAGTGGCTGCCAGGGAATGGAGGATACATTTTGAGTAAAATATATGTAATCGGAATCGGACCGGGAGCTTATGACCAGATGACAGGAAAAGCGATCCGCGCCATGAATGAAAGTGATGCGATCATCGGATATACCGTATATGTAGACCTGGTGAAGGAATATTTTCCGGGAAAAGAATTTATGACTACACCAATGAAAAAGGAAGTGGACCGCTGTGTACTTGCTTTTGAAGAGGCAAAGAAAGGCAAAACTGTTTCCATGATCTGTAGCGGTGATGCCGGAGTTTATGGTATGGCAGGTCTGATGTATGAGGTTGGTGTCAATTATCCGGAAACAGAACTGGAGATCATCCCGGGTGTGACAGCGGCAACAGGTGGAGCTGCTGTTCTGGGTGCACCTCTGATCCATGACTTCTGTCTGATCAGCTTAAGCGACCTTCTCACACCATGGGAAAAGATAGAGGCAAGACTTCTGGCAGCAGCCCAGGCAGATTTTGTTGTATGTCTTTACAATCCGTCAAGTAAAAAACGTCATGATTATCTGCAGAAAGCCTGTGATCTGATGATGAAATACAAATCACCGGATACCATCTGCGGAACAGTTTCCAATATTGCAAGAGAAGGCGAAGAAGCTCATGTAATGACATTAAAGGAACTGAGAGATACACAGGTGGATATGTTTACCACAGTATTTATCGGTAATTCTCAGACAAAGGAAATCAACAATAAGATGGTAACACCGAGGGGATATAGGAATGTATAAAGTTCTTGTTTTTGCGGGAACAACAGAAGGATACGAGATCTGCCGGTTTTTGGCAGATCATAAGATAGAGACAAAGGGATTTGTTGCCACAGAGTATGGCAGTAAATCCCTTGCAGAAAGTGAATTTCTCACTGTTCAGACCGGAAGACTGGATGCAGCAGCCATGGAAGAGGTCTTTTTACAGGAGAAACCGGAAATGGTGCTGGATGCCACCCATCCTTATGCTGCTGAGGTGACTGTAAATATCAGGACAGCCTGTGAAAATACGCAGACAGCATATTACAGGGTGCTGAGAGAAGCAGGGGAACATGAGGACAGGGCAGTATATGTGGACAGTGTTCAGGCTGCAGCAGATTATCTGGATCAGACACAGGGAAGTGTACTGCTGACAACAGGAAGCAAGGAACTGGCCGGCTTCACAGGCATGAAGGATTATCAGAACCGTCTTTATGCAAGAGTCCTTTCTCTGCCCAATGTGATGAAAGCCTGTGCAGAGCTGGGATTTGAGGGAAAACATCTGATAGGAATGCAGGGGCCTTTTTCCAGAGAGCTGAATGCTGCAATGCTCAGACAGTATGACTGCAGATATCTGGTCACAAAGGATACAGGAAAAGCAGGGGGATTTCAGGATAAGATCGATGCTGCCCTGGAATGTGATGCAGTTCCTGTGATCATCGGGCGTCCTCTGAAGGAGGAAGGCATGTCTGTGAGAGAATGTAAGAGATTTCTTACAGAGCATTTCGGTTTAGCCCACAGACCGCATATTACATTGCTGGGAATTGGAATGGGAAGTCAAAAACTTCTCACTGTCCAGGGTAAGAACAGCCTGGATCAGGCGGATCTTCTGATCGGTGCCAGGAGGATGGTGGATTCTGTGAAACGTCCGGGACAGGATGTGTTCGTGGAATACAGAAGCCAGGAGATCAGGGATTATATTGATGCACACCCGGAGTATGACAATATTGTGATCGTCCTTTCCGGAGATGTGGGCTTCTACAGCGGAGCCAGAAAACTTCTGGAAGTACTGTGTCAGGACAGTGCGGATCTGAGAGTACAGAGAAAGAACGGATCAGAGAAGAGTGAGGAAGAACAGGATAGTTCAGCACAAAATAATACAGAGATAGAGATTCAGTGCGGGATTTCCTCAGTTGTATATTTTATGTCCCAAATAGGATTGTCCTGGGATGATGCCAAAATCGTCAGTGCACATGGAAGAGGATGTAATCTTATCTCACATATCTGTTATGCGGAGAAAGTATTTTCCATACTTGGAACCTCAGACGGTGTAGCAGTTCTGGCAGAGAAACTGGTAAAATACGGGATGGGTGATGTGCTCCTTTATGTGGGAGAGAATCTGTCTTATGAAAATGAGAAGATTTTTGTAAAACCTGCCAGCGAGCTGACAGAATATAAGGGTGATCCTTTGTCCGTCATCTGTGCAGTAAATGAAAATGCAGGAACACGTCTGGAGACGCATGGGATCAGAGATGAAGAATTTATCAGAGGCAAAGCGCCTATGACAAAGGAAGAGGTGCGTACGGTATCCCTTTCCAAATTGCGGCTGACTGCTGATTCTGTCTGCTATGATGTGGGTGCAGGAACAGGCTCACTGTCAATAGAGATGGCACTTCGTGCTCATCAGGGACAGGTCTGGGCAATTGAGAAAAAGGAAGACGCAGTTGAACTGATCCACCGGAATAAGGTGAAATTTGCAGCGGATAATCTGGAGATTGTGGAAGGACTTGCACCGGAGGCTCTGAAAGATCTTCCGGCACCAACCCATGCTTTTATCGGAGGCTCGTCAGGAAATCTGAAAGAGATCGTGAAGCTGTTACTTGAAAAGAACTCTCATGTCCGGATCGTGATCAACTGTATCACTCTTGAAACTGTGTCTGAAGCATTGGAAACAGCGAAAGAGTTTGGATTTGAAGAAAATGAAATCGTGCAGCTAAGTGCGGCACGTTCAAAGGCAATCGGACGTTATCATATGATGATGGGCGAGAATCCTATTTATATTATTACACTTCAGAATCCCGGGAAATAACAAATGATGCAGATATCAGGGATTACAAATTAACAGTTAAGGAAATACAGATTAACAGTTAATAGATTGGAATGCCCTGAAATTGTTGAAAAAATATAGGACAGAAACAGAGGAGAACAGGGATGGACATTCCAAGAATACTTCTTGCAGCAGGAGCCAGTGGCAGTGGCAAAACTCTGATTACCTGCGGACTTCTGCAGGCACTGGTCAATCGAAAAATGAAAGTGGCATCTTTTAAATGCGGACCGGATTATATAGATCCCATGTTTCATTCCAGAGTCATCGGGACGAAATCCAGAAATCTGGACACCTTTTTTACAGATGCCGAGACTACCCGATACCTGCTTGGAAAAAATGCAGCAGACTGCGATATTGCAGTGATGGAAGGTGTTATGGGCTATTATGACGGCGTGGGTGGAATATCCACGAAAGCAAGCGCCTATGACCTGGCAGATACCACAGATACTCCGGTCATCCTTGTGGTAAACAGCAGAGGAATGAGTATTTCCTTGGCAGCTTATATCAAAGGTTTTATGGAGTACAAAGAGAAAAGCCATATCAAAGGCGTGATCTTTAACCAGATGTCTCCCATGCTTTATCCCAGAATGAAGAAGCTGGTGGAAGAACAGCTTGAGGTGGAGGTTCTTGGATATGTGCCAAAGGTAGAGGACTGTGTGATCGAGAGCCGTCATCTGGGTCTTGTGCTTCCTGAGGAGATTTCTGATCTGAAGGAACGTTTGCAGAAGCTGGCCGGAATATTGGAAGACACACTGGAGATTGACAGGATCCTTGCACTTGCCAGGCATGCAGAGGAGCTGCAGGTGCCGGAATCGTTGGTACAGAAAGACGAGACATATGGATATTGTCTGCCACAGAAGCTGCGTATCGGAGTGGCAAAGGATGAAGCCTTTTGTTTCTTTTATGAAGACAATTTTCGTCTCCTTCAGGAAATGGGGGCAGAGCTGGTTGATTTCTCGCCAGTTCATGATGAACATCTTCCTGCAGATCTGGATGGGATTCTTCTTTATGGCGGTTATCCGGAATTAAATGGAGAGGCACTGGAACGCAATGCATCCATGAAAGAAGAGATTGCACAGGCAGTTAAACAGGGCATGCCATGTATGGCAGAATGCGGAGGCTTTATGTATCTTCATGAGCAGATGGAGGATATGGGCGGAGTGTTCCGGAAAACCTGCGGAGTGATTCCCGGAAAATGTTTCCGTACTCCCAGACTGACCAGATTTGGATATATCACATTAACCGCCGGGAAGCCTGTTTTCGGCAGAAGTGCAGAGGAGATCGGTGAGATTCCGGCCCATGAATTCCACTATTTTGATTCTGAGAACTGCGGAAGTGATTTTCATGCAGCGAAGCCTTTGAGTAAAAGAGGTTGGGACTGTATGCACAGCAGCAGTAACCTGCTGGCAGGATATCCTCATATCTATTATTATGGAAATCCCCAGATTCCCAGGGCTTTTCTCATGAAATGTCTGGAATATCATAATTCAAAAGAATAATGAGCCGGATTTAGAGGTGGTAAAATAGTAGTAAATTACCGAATTCCGGGCGTTTCAGAAATATTGAAACATCCGGAAGGCATCAAGGAGTTTTATAATTATGTTATATTACAGTATGCCTGCCCTTGCAGCAGGCTTCATACTTGATCTTATGATAGGAGATCCCAGATGGCTGTATCATCCGGTATGTCTGATCGGAAATCTGATCGCATTTCTGGAAAAAATACTCCGAAAGATTTTTCCGAAAACAGATAAGGGTGAACTGGCTGCAGGTATAGTGGAAGTGATTTTTGTCTGTCTGTTAAGCGGGGGAATCCCTTTTCTGATCCTGCATATTCTCTACGGAATTTCAGTATGGGCGGGATTTGCACTGGAAACCTTCTGGTGTTATCAGCTTCTGGCAACGAAATCTCTGAAAACAGAGAGCATGAAAGTTTATGACAGACTGAAAAACGGAACTTTGGATGAGGCCCGTTATGCAGTATCCATGATCGTAGGTCGTGATACCCAGTCGCTGACAGAGGAGGGTGTTACAAAGGCGGCAGTAGAGACTGTGGCAGAGAATGCTTCAGACGGTGTCATAGCACCGATGCTTTATATGGCAATCGGCGGAGTGTGGCTGATGTTTCTTTACAAAGGAATCAATACCATGGATTCCATGCTGGGATATAAGAATGATAAATATCTGTATTTTGGTCGCTGCGCTGCAAAACTGGATGATGTGGCCAATTATATTCCAGCCAGACTTTCAGGATGGCTGATGGTGGCAGCCTCTGCATTTGTAAAAATGGATGTGAAAAATGCAGCAAAGATCTACCGAAGAGACAGAAGAAATCACGCCAGCCCCAACTCTGCACAGACAGAGGCCGCAATGGCAGGTGCGTTGGATGTACAGCTTGCAGGCAATGCTTACTATTTCGGAAAGCTTTATGAGAAGCCAACCATCGGAGATGGAATCCGCCCTGTGGAGGTGGAGGATATCAGACGATCCAACCGTCTGCTTTATGCAACAGCGATCCTGGGGGCTGTGATATTTCTTCTGATCGGAAGCGCGGTGCGATATTGTTTCTTTTTATAATTCCGGTAACGTGGATTGCTGAATAGTTATTAATATAAAACATGTATAGTAAGACAGGAGACAACTGATGACAAAACATATACATGGCGGTGATGTTTATAAATATGATCACTGTCTGGATTTCTCTGCAAACTGTAATCCGCTGGGAACACCGCAGAGTGTAAAGCAGGCGATCATAGACAGCGTAGAGGACCTGAGTGATTATCCCCGTGTAGGATGCGGACCTCTGAAAGAGGCAATCGCAGATTATGAACATACAAAAAAAGAATATCTGATCTGCGGGAATGGAGCCGCAGACCTTATTTTTTCCCTCAGCAGGGCATTGAATCCAAAGAAGGCCCTTCTTCCTGCTCCTACCTTTGCGGAGTATGAACAGGCACTGGTCAGTGTTGGCTGTGAGATCAGCAGATATTATCTGAAAGAGGAAAATGATTTCTGTATACAGAAAGATTATCCGGATGTTCTGAAAAGAGAAAAGCCGGATATTATTTTCCTGTGTAATCCCAATAATCCTACAGGGATCACCATACCTCAGGACCTTCTGGAAGAAATTTTGGAAACCTGTGCCATGCAGGGAATATTTATGGTAGTAGATGAGTGCTTCCTGGATTTTGTAAAAGATCCGGAGAAACATACGTTGAAGGAAAAACTGGCAAAATATCCGGGACTTTTTATTCTTAAGGCATTTACCAAAAGATATGCGATCCCCGGTGTGCGGCTGGGCTATGGATTCTGTTCGGACGGGGAAGTACTTGACCGGATGGAGGCAGTCACCCAGCCCTGGAATGTGTCTACCATGGCACAGCAGGCAGGAATGGCAGCACTGAAGGAAGCAGAATATGTGGAAGCAGGACGGCAGATCATTTTCCGTGAATCTGCATGGATGAAGGAAAAGATGAGACAGCTTGGGCTGACAGTATATCCTTCTGAAGCAAATTATATATTCTTTTACGGACCTGAGGATCTCTTTGAAATATGTGTTGCAAAGGGAATCCTGATCCGGGACTGCAGTAACTATCTGGGGCTGAAAAAGGGATATTACCGTGTGGCAGTGAAGCTGCATGAACAGAATGAAAAGCTGATAGAGGTACTGGAAGAAGTGCTTTCATAAGTATTTATACAGGAGAAAAGGGGAAACAAAAAATGGCAAAAGCGATTATGGTGCAGGGGACAATGTCCAATGCAGGAAAAAGCCTTCTGGCAGCAGGGCTTTGCAGGATTTTTAAACAGGATGGATACAGGGTGGCACCCTTTAAATCCCAGAATATGGCACTGAACTCTTTTATTACAGAAGAGGGGCTGGAGATGGGCAGAGCTCAGGTGATGCAGGCAGAGGCAGCCGGAATTAAGCCTTCTGTGCTGATGAACCCCATTCTTCTGAAGCCTACCAATGATGTAGGCTCCCAGGTGATCGTAAACGGAGAAGTCCTGGGAACCATGAGTGCCAGAGACTATTTTAAATATAAGAAAAAGCTGGTGCCGGATATTATGAAAGCTTATGATAAACTGGCATCAGAAAATGATATCATTGTGATCGAGGGGGCCGGAAGCCCGGCGGAGATTAATCTGAAAACAGAAGATATCGTAAATATGGGAATGGCAAAGATGGCAAAGGCACCGGTGCTTCTGGTGGGAGATATTGACAGAGGTGGTGTTTTTGCACAGCTGATCGGTACAGTGGAGCTTCTGGAAGAGGATGAAAGAGAGATGGTAAAGGGTCTGATCATCAACAAATTCCGCGGCGACAAGACCATCCTTGATCCGGGAGTGCAGATGCTGGAGGAGAGAAGCCATATCCCTGTAGTGGGAGTGGCTCCGTATCTGGATATTCAGGTGGAGGATGAGGACAGCCTCACAGAAAGATTTGACAGAAAACAGGAAGTGGATCTTATTGATATTGCGGTGATCCGGGTACCAAGGATCTCCAATTTCACAGATTTTAATCCACTGGAAAGTATCCCGGGCGTTTCCCTGAGATATGTACAGCATGTCAGTGAACTGAAAAATCCGGATATGATTATCCTTCCAGGAACAAAAAATACAATGGAAGATCTGCTGTGGATGCGGGCTAATGGTCTGGAAGCTGCAGTTTTGAAGGAAGCTGCAAAGGGTAAGATTATCTTTGGAATCTGTGGCGGTTATCAGATGCTGGGTGAGACCTTAAGTGACCCTCATCATGTGGAAGCCGGAGGAACCATCAAGGGAATGGGACTGCTTCCTATGGATACTGTTTTTGCAGAAAAGAAAACCAGAACCAGAGTTTCCGGCAGATTCCTGGAACTCGAGGGAGAGCTTCAGGCACTGTCCGGTGCAGAACTGGAGGGTTACGAGATCCATATGGGAGAAACTGTGTTAAAAGGCGAGGCCGGACACAGTGTATCCATTGAAGATCAGGTGTCAGGAGAGTGTAAGAAAGACGGTGCATACTGTAAAAATGTCTGCGGAACCTATGTCCATGGAGTTTTTGACAGAGAGGATGTGGCAGAGGCTGTTGTACGTGTTCTGGGTGAGAAAAAGGGAATTGATGTATCTCAGATGACAGGAATCGATTTTGCAGCATTTAAAGAAACCCAGTATGATATCCTGGCAGCAGAACTGAGGAAGCATCTGGATATGAAGAAAATCTATGAAATTCTGGAGCAGGGAATCTGATCCGGAACTGTATGGTGAGCCATACTAGATAAGCCAATGAGTGATAGATGTAACTATTGTATACGGGAATTTATGGAATTTGGGAGATAAGGAATGAAAGTAGAACTGGAAAATGTAAAACCAATGGATATAGAGAAACGTAGCTTTGAGATCATCACGGAGGAACTTGGAGATAAAAAGCTGGTTCCCGGAACAGAGCTGATCGTAAAAAGATGTATTCACACAAGCGCAGACTTTGATTATGCAGAGAATCTCTGTTTCTCTGAGAATGCAGTTGAGAAAGCAATTGCTGCTATCAAAGACGGTGCCTGCATTGTGACAGATACACACATGGCAGAGTCCGGGATCAACAAGAGAGTCCTTTCCCGTTACGGCGGAGAAGTATTCTGCTTTATCTCTGACGAGGACGTAGCTGCCACAGCCAAAGCCAACGGAACCACAAGAGCTACAGCCAGCATGGATAAGGCTGCTGCCATGGGAAAGAAGCTGATCTTTGCCATCGGAAATGCCCCCACTGCGCTGGTACGTCTCTATGAACTGATTGAGGATGGCAAGCTGGATCCTGAGCTGATCATCGGTGTGCCGGTAGGCTTTGTAAACGTGGTTCAGTCCAAGGAACTGATCATGCAGGCAGACGTACCTTATATTGTAGCCAGAGGAAGAAAGGGCGGAAGCAATGTTGCCGCATGTATCTGTAATGCATTGCTTTATATGATTGATAATAACAGAGGATACTAATTAATTTTGTATCTGACTGATATCCTTTAACAGCTTGCATGCCGGGACGAAATCTGCTACAGGCATGGAGGAGCAGGAGAGGATCAGGGTAATCTTACCGGGAGCCTCTCTCAGAAGCTGCAGGCGCAGACCATTGGTCTGTGCCTTTTTTTGAAGCTCCTGCCAGGTAAGAGTTGTGGACAGAGTCAGGGCCAGGCTGGTACCTGCGGCTCCGGTCTGGATCTGGGAATCTTTTCCAAATACTTCCCGCACAGCACTGCGGAGTGCTTTCAGCTTTACAGAATACAGACGTTTCAGCTTACGGGTCTGTGCTGCCAGGTGACCATCCCGGATAAATTGGCACAGAGCAATCTGCTCTGCCTTTGATGCTGTCTGATTATATTGGTCTGCTTTTTTTCTGTACAGTGCAGACAGCTCCGGAGGCAGGACCATAAAACTGATACGGATGGAGGGCAGCAGAAGTCTGGAAAAGGTTCCCAGATACACCACATTCTGACCGCCTGCCAGACCAAAAAGAGAGGGGGTAGGCTTCTGCAGATACACAAATTCATTTTCAAAATCATCCTCAATGACCAGACTGCCATGTGCAGCAGAGTAATTCACCAGCTCCAGGCGCCTGGAAACAGGCATAATGTCACCCCATTTTGTCATATGTGCAGGGGAAACATAAATAATATCACAGTCCTTATTCCTGTAATCTACCTGAAATCCATAGTCATGAAACACAGTGCTTCCCTGTACAAAGGAAGGATTGGGAAAAGAAACAGTCTGGCGTTGCTCAAGGAGCGGGCAGAGGATGTGCAAAAGACTCTGAATACCTGCACCGATCACAATATCTTCCCCGCTACATAGCACGTTTCTGCGTTCTCTCACATAATCAGCAAGTGTATCTCTCAGATCTGCCTCTCCCTGAGGCTCTCCGTAAGACAATAATCGTTCATCCTGGCGAAGGGCACTTTTGATATAACGTCTCCACAGGTCAAAACGGAAACTCTCCCGATCTACTCCTGAAGAAGCAAAATCAAACCTGCAGGGTGTCTGGGTCTGTTTCTCTGTTTTTCTGACAGATGTATGTTGTCTGTCAGCAATATCTGTCACATAATATCCGCTCTGAGCTTTGGAAATAATATATCCCTCCGCAGCCAGCTGCAGATAGGCATTTTCAATGGTAGTGCGACTCAGCTTCAGTTCCTGTGAACATTTTCGAAGAGAGGGCATCCTGCTTCCGGGCGGGAGCTTTTTCTCCATGATCAGTTCCCTGTAATAGTGGAACACCTCCAGATACAGGTGCTCCTTTTTTTTATTCTTATCTAAAATCAATTCCATATGTAAAACTCCGATCCTTCAAACATGCTGATGGCATTCTTGAATTGCTATAGGGTTAAAAATAAACTGACCCTTAAAAAAACATTAAATCTGGCTATATTCATATATCCACTGTGATGCTATATTAATACAAAGCATAAAAGAAAGCAAGAGGAATAAAAAATTGAAAAAAATTGCAGTAATTCATGATCTGTCCGGTCTGGGAAAATGCTCTCTTACAGCAGCGATTCCTGTAATTTCCGCCATGGGAGTCCAGGCTTGTCCGCTGCCCACCGCAATATTGAGTAATCAGACAGGATACGGATCTTATTTCTGGGATGATTATACAGACCGGATGGAGCTGATCATGGATGAGTGGAAAAAAACGGGATTTACACCGGATGGTGTTTATACAGGATTTCTGGGAGATGCCAGACAGGTGGATCTGATCCTGAAATTTGTAGATATGTTCTGCACAGAGGGAACACATATCCTGGTTGATCCGGTTATGGGAGACAGAGGGGAAACATACAAAACCTATTCAGAGACTCTCTGTGAAAAAATGCGGACTCTGGTCAGAGAAGCTACAGTGATTACGCCGAACCTGACAGAGGCACTTCTTCTTCTGTATGGAGAAGAGGGGATGAAAGAAAGAATGAAAGCACTTTCTGATATGGAAGAAACACAGTTGCTTAAGGAAATTGAAAAATCTGGAAGAAATCTGACTCAGCGTTTTGGGCTGGAAGCAATTGTGATCACAGGAGTAGAGGTGTCCGGCAGTGACGGCAGAGCACGAATGGGAAATCTGGTTCTGGAGAAAGAAAAAGCAGACTGGTGTTTTTCTGTAAAAGAGGGCGGCAGTTATTCCGGAACAGGAGATCTTCTGGCATCTGTACTGAGTGCGGGAATGGTGAGAGGGATTCCCATGAAAGCATGTGTGGAGAAGGCTGTTGAATTTCTGGGCGGAGCTATTCATGATGCAGTGGAAGAAGGAACCGACAGAAACGACGGAGTCTGCTTTGAAAAATATCTGGGGATACTGACGCAGATATAATACAGAAAATCACAGATATTGTTTTAACCGAATTAAAAATAGCGAAGCAGAGAGTTTATTCGATTGAATCATAATTATGAAATTACCGGACAGTTGAGTAAAATATATAACAGGAGGAATCATATTATGTCTGAATTAACAGCAAAAGAAAACATCAAAACAGCCGATACAGTGAAAAGGATCACAGCCACAGCGGTAATGGCAGCATTGACTACTTTAATGACAGCTTATATTTTCCATATTCCGGTAGGAGTGAACGGAGGATATGTACATCTGGGTGACACTATGATTTATCTGGCAGCAGCATTTCTGCCACTACCTTACGCATGTGCGGCAGGAGCGATCGGAGGTGGCCTGGCAGATCTTCTGACAGCACCTGTATGGGCGCCTGCAACTATAATTATCAAAATGCTGATCTGTCTTCCGTTTTCTTCTAAAGGAACAAAGCTGGTCACAAAGAGAAATGTAGTTGCATTATTCCTTGCATTCGCCATCTCAGCAACAGGATACTATATTGCAGAAGGAATTATGTTTGGATTTACAGCATCCTTCTTTACTTCTGTCAGCGGAAGTATTGTACAGTCAGGGGGAAGTGCCATTATGTTTGTGATCATCGGTACTGCGCTTGATAAAATTGGATTTAAGGCTATAGCAAAATAATACGAAAAATAACTGAAGTTAAAATGAGGAAAATATAAAATGACAACAGATATCATATACAGATATAAAAAGCAGGTATATTTTAACATTACCAATAAATGTCCATGCAGATGCACTTTCTGCATCCGAAATACAGAGGATGCCATCGGTGAGGCATCCAATCTCTGGTTTGAACAGGAACCTGCATTGGAAGAGATTTACAAAGCCATTGATGAGTTTGATTTTTCAGACTGTAATGAAGTGGTTTTCTGCGGATACGGAGAACCGACCATGGCTCTCGAGAACCTTATAGCAGTAAGCAAATATATTAGGGAAAGATACCCATTCCGGATTAGGCTGAATACCAACGGCTTATCTGATTTGATCCACAAACGTTCGACTGCAAAAGAAATCTGTCAGGCTGTAGACAGTATATCCATCAGCCTGAATATGCCGGATGCAGCTTCCTACAATGAAGTAGTCCGTCCTGCATACGGCGAGAAGTCCTTTGATGCCATGCTGAAATTTGCAAGAGACTGTAAGCAGTATCTTGATGATGTACGCTTCACAGTTGTAGATGTGATCGGCGAGGAAAAAGTAGAGCAGAGTAAAATCCTGGCTGCTCAGAATGGGATTCCGTTAAGAGTAAGAAAATATTCACCGTGATACAGAATAGAAAAGTTCTGTTTTTGACTTTTGAGTTTGTCTGAAAACGACAGCAGTCATGCACCTTACCGTGCGTGGCTGCTTATTTTTTATGTTATAGGAAATTACTCCGTAATGTTTCTATAACATAAAAAGCCTTCCGGGCAGGATGAAGTCCCCTTCTTCGAAAATTGCAAAAAGTAATAAGTAATAAGAGAGTGCACTTGACATATGATATTCTTTATACTATATTATATTTAACAATTAGGTTAAATGTTAAATGAAAGGCTGTGATGAACTTTTGGGATTACAGGATACTTTGAAAGCACTGGCAGATCCAATACGACGTGAGATTCTAAATTTGTTAAAGGGCGGACGGCTTTCAGCAGGAGAGATATGTGAACATTTTTCAGTGACGGGGGCGTCTATATCCAGACATCTGGCAATATTAAAGGATGCTGATCTGATTAGGAGCAAAAGGGAAGGAAAATTTATTTATTACGAACTAAATACTTCTGTATTGGAGGATGTTATGTTGTGGATCACAGACTTAAAGGGGGTATCGGATCATGAAGGAAATGATTAAAAAATATAAAGGTACATTGATCTGTTCTGTACTGGTAATGCTTGCAGGAATTTTGGTGGGTTTTACGATGGCGCAGAGCATATGGATAAACGTGTTTTTTGTAGTGACAGATTGTATACTGGTGACAATCATCTTTTATGACAACAGGAACAGACAGCAGAGCAGCAAGGTTATAGGGATGGTCATATGGATAATACCTGTTACCACATTAATCTATAATGGTATGGCAAGACTGATCAGTATGGATGCGGATAGTGAGAATCTGTTTATGGCAGTAACTTACTTTGGGACAGGATTACTGTTTATGATCATAGGAAATTATTTGCCGAAGGTGAAACAGAATAACACCATAGGAATCAGGGTTGTATGGACACTGCAGGATGAAGAAAACTGGAGTGCAACTCATAGATTCAGTGGAAAATTATGGGTGGCATCAGGTGTCTTATGTATGCTTTGCGGCCTTTTTGGAGAAAGCATTGCTGCTTTGGTTTTGTATATTGTGAGCATTATGGCTGCTGCAATTGTCAGCATTCTTTATTCTTATCTTTTTTATAAGAAAAAAATAGCAGCCGGAGAAAAATTAAAAATCCAGTATAACAAGAAGACAATCGTGATATATGTAATCGTATCAGTTTTTGTCGTAATATTTACTATATGGACTTTGTTCTGGGGTGGTATTGATATCAGTTTCCATGATAATGATTTTACTGTTGAGGCACAGGGATGGAGTGATTATACAGTGGATTATGAGCAGATTGACAGTATCTCATACAAAGAAAATTTATTTCAAAATGGGAATGATCGCAGAACAAATGGTATGGGAAACCTGAAGTATGGTATGGGAAATTTCAGAAATGATATTTATGGAGATTATATCCGCTACACCCATGCATCCTGCCACTCATATGTAGTTATGGATATAGGTGGAAAAATATTGGTGGTAAATGGCGCAGATAACTCAGAAACAAAGAAAATTTATGACACTCTTAGAGAGAAATGTCAGATGAATTAGTGTGTATTTCACCGAATCAGAAAAGAAGCAAAAATAACAGGCATTGCGGTTATAAATCGCGATACCTGTTATTTGCAATTATAAAGATTCTTAAAAGTCGTCTCTGTTACCAGCAGAGGCGGTTTTATTTTTACAGTAACTTAGAAACATTGATCATAAAATCATTGTAGATTCCAACTGCCAGGTCTTGCTCAAATGGTACGATCATAGGGGCTGCATCATCTTCATAACGATAAATCATTGTACGCTGCTTCTCCGGATCAACGATCCAGTATTCACGGACACCAGACTCTGCATACAATGTACATTTTTTATAGTAGTCCATTCTACGGCTGGAAGGTGATACAATTTCAATAATGAAATCAGGTGCGCCTTCACATCCTCGGTCTGAGAGCTTGCTCTTATCACAAATCACACTGATATCTGGTTCAACATAGTTTTTATCATCTTTCTTAATAAAGACTGCAAAAGGAGCAGGATAAATCTCACAGGAACCATGATTGGATTCAATATAATTACCAATAATCCGGGATAGCTGACCGACCAGTTTCTGATGAATGCGTGATGGAGTACCCATCATATAAATCTGTCCATCAATCAGCTCTGCCCGCTCTCCATCAGGAAGAGCATAGATATCATCTGTTGTATAAACCTGTTCTCTGGGTAATGGCATAAGAATTCTCCTTTCTGATTCAATAGACTCTCGGAATCTCTAAGCCTTGAATTCTTCGGTTTCTGAAATTCCATTTTTATTTTTTACTACCTTTTTTCAAAAAGTACTTGACATATGTCTATGAAAATGCGGCGCTTTGCGCCTCTTGATGTAGAACTTGTTTGGAATTACCTTTTTTCTATGATAGTAATTTTATTGTATCAGATATAAGATGGAAAAGCCAATTATTTTTATGGAGAAGCTCGTTTAGGAGATTTGATTAACCGGCTGATTCAAGATCAGAGAATGGAAGAAATCCAGATGGCATCGACAGATCCTGAGAAACGAGAGCAGTTATATAAGGAATATGGGATTTAACCAAAACAAGGAAGTCCCCTGCTTCAATTCATTGGGGTACCCAATGTGGTCAACTTAAGCCTAGAATGCTGAAAATTCAACCATTCTGGGCTTATATTCTGGATTTTTATATAAATATCTTGACATATCCCCCTAAATCAATTTTACATTGTAACGGAACACCAGATGGTTATCGTCCAAGAGTTGTTCAATCAAAGCCAACGGTTCAAACCGATTTTCAATTTGAGGCAGATAATCACAAAATTGAGATTCTTTCTTTTTTTTCCATACCCAGGAAAAGTCTGTGGTACAATATGGAAGAGTATCATCACTATACAGGGATATCTTTGTGAGAATTTGTATCGGAGGAAATAGGATATGCAGTATATATTAGTTGTAGAAGATGATTATGATTTGAATCAGGCAATCTGTTATTCTTTGAAAAAGTCAGGATATGGAGTTTATGGTGTGACTTTTATGGAGAAAGGAAAACAGACTTTTATTGAGAATCAGATAGATCTAATCCTTTTGGATGTGAATCTTCCAGATGGCGAGGGATTCTCTTTTTGCCAGTGGGTAAAAAAGCAAAGAGAAGTTCCGGTCATTTACCTGACAGCCAGGGATATGGAGGAGGATGCTCTGGCAGGATACGAATCCGGAGCAGAAGATTACGTTACAAAACCATTTTCGATGAAGATTTTACTTAGAAAAATCGATGTCATTTTAAAAAGAACTGCGTCGGCTAACCATCGGATTTTTACAGATGAGAATTTATATATAGATTTGGATAATGCACGAGTGATGGTAAAAGGTCAGGAAAGTTCTGTTACACCGACAGAATACCGTCTGCTTTGTCAATTCCTTATGAACCGGGGGCAGCTCCTGACTTATGATCTGTTATTGGAACGGTTATGGGATAGTGGAGGACAGTTTGTGGACAGACACGCATTGGCAGTAAACATAAATCGCCTGAGAGGAAAGATCGAAGATGAGAATCACAGATATATTTCAAATGTATACGGGATGGGGTATCAATGGATTGGCTGATGTATATCATAATGATAATTTTATTTGCAGCAGTACTGGTATTGTTATGGAAAAATTACCGGATAAAAAAAGAAGCGAAGTTGTTTGCTGAAAAGGTGGAAGATGCTCTGGATGCTATCGTAACGGGAAAAGAATGGAACATGGAAGAAGAATTGGAGGATAGCCTCTGGGGAAGAACAGGAACACAATTAGCGAAAGCCGGGAACGTATTTCGGAAAAAAGAAGAAGACGGTTTTCGTGAGAAAGAAAGAGTAAAGGGATTGATTTCTGATATCTCCCATCAGACAAGGACACCCATTGCCAATATAAAACTATACCTGGAACTCCTTGAGGACGAGGAGTTTTCGAAAAGCGGTCAGGAGTTTTTGGGAAAAATCAAAGGGCAGATGGAAAAAATTGATTTTTTAATGCAGAGCATGGTAAAAATGTCAAGGCTTGAAACGGGAATTCTGCAAATACATAAGGAAGACCAAAATCTATACGAAACAATCCGCCATGCAGTTGCCGATGTGGTTCCGGAGGCGGCGTTGAAGGGGATTAATCTATATGTGAACTGCGAAGAAAATATGATGATCCGTCATGACAGCAAATGGACGGAGGAAGTAATTTATAATATTCTGGACAATGCACTCAAGTATACAGAGTCTGGTGGAAAAATCCGTATTCAGGCAGAAAGACAGGAATTATTTTTTAAAATCAGTATTTCTGATACTGGAAAAGGGATTGCACCGGAAAGGCAGGCAGAAATCTTTACAAGATTTTACCGTGAGCCAGAGGTTCATGATAAACCAGGAGTTGGAATCGGACTATATCTTGCGAGAACAATCATGGAGCTTCAGAAGGGATATATAGAAGTACAGTCTGAAATAGGAAAAGGGGCGTGTTTCCGCCTGTATTTTCCAGTGAATGAACCGTAACATAATGCTCATGTACAGTAAAGAAGCAAACAACCGAAAACAAGAGATAGACCGCCAGCACCACACTATTCCGAACCAAAGAGCAAACGACAAGCACCATGGAAATGTGTATAACTTGCTATTCCGTTATGGAAAAGTCCGTTCACAGAACATGGAAAAGCTAAAGAGCAGCTTTCCCACATTCTGCAAACGGACTTTCCCACAACTCCATAAGATAGCAAGTTATGCACATTACGCACAGTGCCGACTGCTGCGGAAGCCCTCTCATTTCATTATCTATTCAAGAAAATAAATTATGAATTTTTTCTTAACACTACTGCGGTAGTGTTGACAACCGATTAAGAAAGGCGTAATGTGTAATCAAGCAGAAACTACTGCGGTCTTGTGGAAAGGAGGAAACAAATGGATATTAAACTTTTCGATTCAGAATTGAAAGTAATGTGTGTGCTTTGGAACGAGGGCGACACCACTGCAAAACACATATCCGACGTTCTGAAAAAAGAAATTGGCTGGAACATGAATACTACCTACACACTGATAAAAAGGTGTATCAAAAAAGGGGCGATTGAACGTTCCGAGCCTAATTTCATGTGCCATGCCCTTATTCCCAAAGAAGAAGTACAGGAAGCGGAAACAAAAGAATTGGTTGACAAGATTTATGACGGTTCAGTTGACAAACTGTTTGCAGCCCTGTTAGGCAGAAAAAAGCTTTCCGCTGAACAGATTCAGAAGCTCAAGCAGATTGTGGAAGATTTGGAATGAGGTGGTGTAAATGAATTTACTGCAAATGAGCTTTTCGGGGGCTGCTTTCATTACTGCGGTAGTGATTATCCGTGCGGTGGCAATCAATAAACTGCCGAAAAAGACTTTTCTTGTTTTATGGGAATTGGTGATATTAAGACTGCTTATCCCGTTTTCGATTCCGTCAATGTTTAGTGTTTATACGTTGGTAACTCATAGCATATCTTCTACAACATTGCCGGAAGCTGGAACAGATTACAACATTCCCACTATGCAAGGGCTGTTTGTTACGACACAGGGAGCAGAACAGCCGCCAGAGAATATTTTATCATCTGTTTCCATGTGGTTTATTGTATGGTGTGCAGGAATAATACTTATCGCATTGTTTTTTGTAATATCCTATTTGCGTTGTCTGATTGAATTTCGGACAGCTTTACCCGTCCACAACCATTATGTAGAAAAGTGGCTGGCGGAACGCCCATTGAAACGTCCAATTTTGGTAAAGCAATCTGATAGGATTTCCGCCCCATTAACTTATGGCATTTTCCGTCCTGTTATTTTGGTGCCGAAAAAAATGGACTGGAAAAATGAAAAACAACTGCAATATGTCCTCTCACATGAATATGTGCATATTTATCGCTATGATACTGTAACAAAGCTGATTGCGACACTTGCCCTTTGTATTCATTGGTTCAACCCCTTTGTGTGGGTGATGTATATTCTTTTTAACCGTGATATAGAACTGGCTTGTGATGAAAGCGTCATACGACAATTTGGAGAAAAATCAAAATCTGCCTATTCGCTAATGCTTATCAACATGGAAGCAACGAAAAGTGGGCTATTGCCATTTTGTAACAGCTTTAGTAAAAATGCTATCGAAGAAAGGATAACTGCTATTATGAAAACAAAAAAAACAACTATTTTTTCGCTGGTACTGGCGTGTCTGATTGTTGTCGGGGTAGCTACAGCATTTGCAACTTCCGCCCAAGCTAATAATAATCCAATTTTTGAAGAACAGGAGTACAAACCAATACATGCTTCCGAGAATGCTTCAGATTACGATACGGCGGCAGAACTGCCCGGCGGTAATATTGACTATGGGATATATGAAGAATATGGATTGATTTATGATAAGAATAGCAAGTGCTACACTTACAAGGGAAATGTTGTCCGATTTTTTAATGACCCAGTGGGCGGCGCAAGTTTTACCAATTTCTTTACGGGAACAGTGGATATTGAAGCGGAACGGGATACAAACGATAAACTTATTGGTATTCGGGAATGCACAAAAGAAGTTTATGACAGGCATACAGAAAAGTATGAAAATTCAGGACTTAAATCAATGCCCGCTGGCACTTCTACAGAAAATGGAGATATGATTAGAAATCATGAATCTTACAGCATGGAATCTGGAGATAAGACAGAAAACATGAATACGCTCCAAGATTATGAATCCTATGGCATAGTTTATCACCCAAAAGATGGGTATTGGTACTACAACGACCAGATAATTGGTATATTCATTGATACTAAAAAACCCATCATCTATTTTAATAACAGTGGCAGTATATATCTTTCCATTGCTGAAAATAGTGAAAATGGAGTTATGGAGATTAAGGAAATTTCCGAAGCGGAAGCACAAAAACTTTTACGGGATAATAATTCGGGCAATTCTGCTTCATTCACAGTAGAAACCTTGAAATAACAAGTGTCTTATAAACCATACACCGTATTATGTGGGAGAAAGGGGGAACTATTTATGCCTTGCACAGAAGCATATAAGGAGCATATCGAGTACACCTTTAATGCCTTTTGCAGAGTTGTCATACACTATGCAGCAATCAACGCATGGCGTGACAGGGATAAACGGCGGCAAAGGGAAATATCCTTTGAATATCTCACAGAAGAAAAGTTTTATCCATTTTGTACGTCAGACACATATTTCATAGACCCTTACAAGCAATACCCTGTTACGATATGCGGTCAGAGGGTTATCCTCACAAATGGAAATCTTGCCGAAGCCCTGTCCTCTCTGCCAGAGAAAAAGAGGGAAATCATTTACCTTTATTTTTTCGGGCGTTACACACAGCAGGAAATCGGGGAACTGTACGGACGCTGCCGGAGTACGGCGTGGCATCACATACACAGTGCCTTGCAAATGCTGCATGAAGAAATGGAGGTGCTTTTCCATGAGGAATCCTAAACTTGTACCGTATGAAACCATTGTCCGGGCGACCAGCGGAGAGCCGGAAGCCATTGACGAGGTTTTGCGGCATTACAGCAAGCGAATCCGGCTTGCTTCCCTTGAAAACGGACAGGTCAACAAGGACACAGAGGACAACATTAAACGGCGGCTTATCGCTGCCCTGTTCCAGTTCCGCTTTGACGGACAGCCTACCTAACAGGAGGTGAGATTTGTCGCAAAAATAGTCATGCTTATATTTAACGACACAGAAGAAAAAGCGGTTGAGAAAGCCATAGCCGCCCTTGCTGATATGATACCGCTGGAAGCCATGCAGCCGCCCCACTCCCCCGTACTTACTTTTCCGGGATTGGAAATAAAATTGCACCAACGCCGGGTATTAAAAAACGGCACAGACATTCCCCTCACACGTTTAGAGTACGGCGCACTCTGCTGCCTTGCCACCAGTCCGGGGAGGGTATTCACAAAGGCGCAAATCTTTGAAGCCGTGTGGAGCCTGGAAAGCGAAAGCTGCCAGTCAAACGTGGCAAATGTGATATGCAATCTACGGAAAAAGATAGAGCCGGACAGCGGCAAGCCCACTTACATAAAGACCGTTTTAGGCGTGGGCTACAAGTTTGCTTCCGGGGAATGATAACAGAATAACCGCCGCCCATCAGCGGCAGCCAAAGACAGGAAATCAAGAAAAGGTTTCCTGTTTTTTTGCGCCCAAAACCAAGCCGGATTTTGCACCGCAATAAAATAATTCAAATACTTTTGGAAAACATTGCCTAAATTTTCTTTTTTCCCGTAGTAGGTAGTAAGGGGAAAAATAATTGCCGGAAAGTTTGGCATTTTTTGAAACCGTCCGTATATCACTGCAAAACGGAACTGATTCTTCCGTTTTTGTCAAATTCTGTTACGAAAACACGAAAAGAAATTCCGGGGAACTTTGCCAGATTTGCCTTGCCGTGCGTAGTAAGTAATAGAGGGAGAAATCCCGCCGCATAGCTGGCAGAATCCACGCCCCGCCCACCGGAGGTATCAGCAAAAGCCCACACAGAGGAAGCCGTCACTTTCTTAGAGCAAGATTCTACCACGGTGCCAAAATCCGCATATCTGCGGTTTTGCCCCTTTGGTAAATCTTGTTGGGGAGTGCCTTCCCCAAACCCTGCTATGCGGCATTCGCCGCTTGAGAATCCCACCGAAAAATACTTAAAAAATCGCCCTCAAAACGGCGGTAAGTGAAAGGAGTTGATACCCATAGGAAAGCGATACAATACGCCCCACCGAAGCCGTGTTGTCAAGACACGTATGACCGAGGAAGAATATGCTGACTTCACAGAACGGCTAAAGAACTATGACATGAGCCAAGCCGAGTTTATCCGGCAAGCCATAACAAGGGCGACCATTCGCCCCATTGTTACCGTTTCCCCGGTCAATGATGAACTGCTGTCCGCTGTTGGAAAGTTGATAGCCGAATACGGAAAAATCGGCGGCAACCTTAATCAGATCGCCCGTGCCCTCAACGAATACGGAACGCCCTACAATACGCTGTCCGTTGAAGTGCGAGCCACCATTTCCGACCTTGCCGCCTTGAAGTTTGAAGTCTTGCGAAAGGTAGGTGACGCTGTTGGCAACATTCAAGCATATCAGCTCTAAAAATGCGGACTACGGTGCAGCCGAGCAGTATCTAACCTTTGAGCATGACGAGTTTACCATGAAGCCCACCCTTGACGAAGCCGGGCGGCTCATACTCCGGGAGGATTACCGAATAGCCACGCTGAACTGCGGCGAGGAAGATTTTGCCGTTGCCTGTATGCGGGCAAATCTCCGATACGGCAAGAACCAAAAACGGGAAGATGTGAAAAGCCACCACTATATCATTTCCTTTGACCCACGGGACGCAGCGGACAACGGCTTGACCGTAGACCGGGCGCAAGCATTGGGCGAGGAATTTTGTGCCGAGCATTTCCCAGGACACCAAGCCATTGTCTGTACCCACCCGGACGGACACAACCACAGCGGCAATATCCATGTTCACATTGTTATCAATTCTCTGCGTATCGAGGAAGTACCCTTACTTGCCCTACATGGACAGACCAGCAGATACCCGTGCCGGGTGCAAGCACCGCTGTACGGACGCTGCTATGGAATACTTCAAAGCCGAGGTCATGGAGATGTGCCACCGGGAAAATCTCTATCAAATCGACCTGCTCCATGGCAGTAAAAACCGCATTACCGAGCGTGAGTATTGGGCGCAGAAGAAAGGACAAGCCAAACTTGACAAGGAAAATGCCACCCTTGCAGCCGAGGGGCAGCCTGTAAAGCAGACCAAGTTTGAAACCGACAAGGCGAAGCTACGGCAGACCATACGGAACGCCATGAGCGAAGCTACTACCTTTGACGAGTTTTCCGCTTTACTTCTGCGGCAGGGTGTGATCGTCAAAGAGAGCCGAGGGCGGTTGTCCTACCTTACCCCGGACAGAACGAAACCCATTACTGCCCGAAAACTGGGAGATGATTTTGACCGTGCCGCCGTTCTTGCCCTTTTGGAGCAGAACGCCCACAGAGCCGCCGAAAAGACCGCACCCATACCCGAATACCATACCGCTGAAACAAACCGCACAGAGCGAGGAAAAACGCAGAAAATCGCCCCGGCAGGCAACATTCAGAGAATGGTTGACCGTGCGGCGAAGCGAGCCGAGGGAAAAGGTATCGGCTATGACCGTTGGGCGGCTGTCCACAATCTCAAACAGATGGCGGCTACCGTTGCCGCTATGGAGCAATACGGCTTTACCCCGGATGAACTGGACGCAGCCCTTGTGTCTGCCAATGCGGATTTACACAGCAGCACCGCCAAGCTGAAGCCCATTGAAACGGCTATCCGTGAGAAAAAGGACTTGCAGAAACAGGTGCTTGCCTATGCCAAGACAAGAGATGTGCGTGACGGCTTGAAAAAGCAGGAAACCGATAAGGCACGCAAAGCCTACCGGGAAAAGCATGAAAGCGACTTTATCATAGCAGACGCAGCCGTAAGATATTTTCGGCAAAAAGGCATTACCAAGCTGCCCACCTATAAATCGTTGCAGGCTGAAATCGAGCAGCTTACCGCCGAGAAGAACGCCCTTTACAACGAGTACCGGGCAAATAAAGAGCGTGTCCGGGAGTTGCAGACCATGAAAAGCAATCTTTCCCAAATGCACCACGGCGAACCGAGCAGACAGAAAAAGCATGAACAGGAGCGTTAAAAACCGCCCCGAAATGATACCGAAACCAAACAAAAACAGGGATATGCCCTTACCCCTATCCGCAATACTCCCCGACCTCAAAACAGGGCGTACAGGGCAAAAAATCCCCGAAAATGATACCGAGAAGATACAGTTTTCCCGCCCTATCCGTGATACCCACGGAAACGGCAGAAAGGAGCGTACCAATGCCACGCATGAGCAACAAACGGCGGCTTGAATGGAGCTTTTTCCTCAACCACCGAAACCGAATTACCTATAACGACCTTTGCCGGGGTTGCACCTACGATTGCAAGCAGAGTTTCCGAGCCGTGATTATCCTCTGCCACCGGTATTACTCCAAGCGTTGGAAACCAAAGGAGGACACCGCCTATGGCAGATAACCGCAAATATTACTACCTCAAACTGAAAGAAAGCTATTTTGATGATGACGCTATCGTGCTGTTGGAGAGTATGCCGGACGGTATTCTCTATTCCAACATTCTCTTGAAGCTGTACTTAAAATCGCTGAAAAACGGCGGCAAGTTGCAGCTTGACGAGAATATCCCTTACACAGCACAGATGATCGCCACTCTTACCCGTCAGCAGGTAGGCACGGTGGAACGGGCGTTAGGGATTTTTCAGCAGTTGGGGCTTGTGGAGCAGCTACACGGCGGCTTGCTCTACATGACCGATATTGAACTGATGATAGGGCAATCCTCTACCGAAGCGGAACGAAAACGGGCGGCAAGGCTTGCAAACAAGGCTTTGCCACCACCCCGGACAAACGGCGGACATTTGTCTGACATTCGTCCACCAGAGATAGAGATAAAGAAAGAGATAGATATAGAGATAGAAAAAGAGAGAGAGTTAGAAACGGGACAAGCCCCCGCCTGCAGCTATGGCAGATACAACAATGTTTTTCTTTCCGATACGGAACTGGACGAGCTGAAAGCGGAACTGCCCGACAAATGGGAGTATTATATTGACCGCTTATCTACTCATATAGCGTCCAAAGGAACGAAATACCGCAGTCATGCAGCCACGATATACAAGTGGGCGCAGGAGCACATTGGGGTCAGGTACCATAAATTTTTCATAATTAAACTTTTATAAAATTTTAATTATCTTTATTTTTTGTTGCCGGTTCCTGACCCTGCATTTGCAAAATACATTTTGTCAACAGACAAATTTGTGGTGACCATAGGGACACATATCGAACCAGTAGTGACACATTTTGAGCCACCGTCCCTGTCATCATGGCTTATTCCAATTCTAAAGATTCCCATTCTTCTAAGGTATATTGAATCTTGAAAATCCAATATTTTACCTATCCTTAATGCACAAACTTACTTATTTTGTACCAATTCCTATCTCTCAAGTTTCAAAAAAGATTCATCCCTCGAGTCCATTTTCTTTGATCTCGGATTTCTTTGTTCCAATACTGGTAAAATTCCTCCTCGCGTTCCTTAGAATAACCTATCAGCAGAACTCGTTTCCTATGATTAACATAAAAGTATGCACTTCTCGTTTTTGGTTTTTTCTCTTTTTCACTGCACCCTTTTTTACAGATAAAAAAGATCTCATTTTCATCAAATGGATATTTTGCTCCAGTATCTATAGTTCTTCGCTCAATACGATCAATTCCATCCCATCTTATTTCTCTACAAATATGCATACAATATTCAAGTTGAATTCCCCTTTCGTTTAAATAATAAACTCCAGAAGAAGTTATACCGTTATATACTTGTGCGTAAATAATATATTCAAAAAAAATCAAAACAGGTAATAAAACTATAAATTTAAATCCTTCAAGAATCATTGTATTTTGAAATGTCATTTGATCTTTTATCATATCCTGCCAACCTTGCCAAGCAAATACCCCTAATACTGCAATTGGCCCTACAACTCCAATGACGATAAATATTCCAATTACTAACATTTCTAAATACTTAAACCATCTATCCTCTTCATCTAAATATTCTATTTTTCTTTTTCTATACCAATTCCAAATACACCGTTTCTTCATAATTCTCCCTTCGCACCGCTCAGGCAGGAGTAATCTCCTGCCTGAACATTGTTTTTTATTTTAGTTTATGCCATACATACTCGCTGAAACTTTGTATTTCGTCTTGTTGGCTTCTTCACT
>OJRV01001221.1_pt1 | contig 29971 bp, 17 predicted proteins | sample 1599241 | NCBI WGS metagenome assembly OJRV01 (sample SAMN04168656, study PRJEB22393) | human gut metagenome | biome: human gut microbiome; feature: stool | host: Homo sapiens | collected 2014-03-17 | reverse complement strand
CGCTACAACAGAAGGCTCTTTTAAAATAACACCCTTTCCTTTTACATACACCAGTACGCTGGCGGTTCCCAAATCAATTCCAAGATCTACTGACATTCCCAATTCTCCCTTCATCAAGCTGTCTATATCATTATCTTTTGTAAGATATGATCATACGCATGCTATTTTTGAGCATGTTCCCATTATAATCAAAATCATTTAAAATAAAAAGACCCATTTTGCTTAAATCTTTATGAACCTTTTTACATAAATATTACAATATGACGAATCTGGACGATGCATTGAACAAAATGTCATATTTCTACCGTTCCAGCATTGGTTTTATATACTTTCCCGTATAGGATACCGGACTTTCCGCAACTTCTTCCGGTGTTCCCTCTGCGATCACGGTTCCGCCTTTGTCACCGCCTTCCGGACCGATATCGATGATGTAATCTGCGGTCTTTATCACATCCAGATTGTGCTCGATCACAATGACTGTATTCCCATCTTCTGTCAATCTGTGGAGAATCTCTGTCAACTTATGCACATCGGCAAAATGCAGTCCCGTCGTCGGCTCGTCCAGAATATAGATTGTCTTTCCCGTACTTCTCTTACTCAGCTCTGTTGCCAGCTTGATACGCTGGGCTTCTCCGCCGGACAGAGTCGTAGACGGCTGTCCCAGACGGATATAAGAAAGCCCGACATCATACAAGGTCTCCATCTTTCTGCGGATACTTGGTACATTTTCAAAGAAATGCATTGCTTCTTCTACGGTCATGTCCAGAACATCATAGATATTCTTTCCTTTGTATTTCACTTCCAGTGTCTCTCTGTTGTAACGTCTTCCCTTACATACTTCACATGGAACATAGGCATCCGGCAGGAAATGCATCTCGATCTTGATGATTCCATCTCCGCTGCAGGCCTCACATCGTCCTCCTTTGACGTTAAAACTGAATCTTCCTTTTTTATAGCCTCTTGCTTTTGCATCTGGTGTTGCCGCGAACAGATCCCTGATCAGGTCAAATACTCCGGTATAGGTTGCCGGATTGGATCTCGGAGTCCGCCCGATCGGAGACTGGTCGATATTGATCACCTTGTCCAGCTGTTCCAGTCCCTCGATGCCTTTGTGTCTGCCCGGAATGGTCCTTGCACGGTTCAGGTCTCTTGCCAGACGTTTATAGAGGATCTGGTTCACAAGTGAGCTTTTTCCCGAACCGGACACACCGGTAACACAGGTCATCACGCCAAGCGGAAACTTCACATCTATGTTCTTCAAGTTATTTTCCTGTGCTCCGAGTACTTTCAGCCATCCGGTTGGTTTTCTTCTTACTTCCGGAACCGGGATCCGGATACGCCCGCTCAGATAGGCTCCGGTTACAGAATTTTCATTCTGCATGATCTCTTCCGCATTTCCGGTTGCAAGCAGAGCCTCCGACATAATGTAATACATTTCCGGAATTCGAATCATACTTGTTCCCAGATAAGGTCCCCCGTTATAACCCGTCGTGAGAGAAGTCGTATCGGATACATTTCCCATCACTTTCACCAATATATCTACCGGAGTTCCGCTCCTATTGTATATCCCGAACCAATTATCCAAACGGTAATCCTTCTTTCCGGTAGGCCCTTCATAAGCATAGATACTTTTAAAATCCGTGGTCAGATCACCCAATCCCTGCCTCCGCACGTGCTGGGTCAGCCAGTCGGAATAGACTTCTGCGTTGTACAGCCCCCATATTGTCTCCTCCATCGACACCGTTTTCTGCATGAATGTATTCAAGGACGTCTTGCTAGCGAAACGGAACTTATTGGACCGAATCACCTTGTCCGCATAAATCCGGGCACTATCCAGATCACCCTTCATCCAGTAAACCCGTGCCAGAGTAGCCTGCGCCCCATATAAATTGAAATGTAACACGCGGGCCCCGGTAAATCCCTTTTCATTCCCCACCCGTTCGGCAGGCATCAGCACCTCATCCTCAGACAAATACACCTCCGCTCTTTTAAGCTCGGCTATCACTTTCGAGTAAATCCCCTCCACCGAAGAATAAGGTGTCACCTTAAAATCATACTCCGTCACGTAGGGAATAGCTCTCGCTTTTGCCACTTCATCGGTAGAAGTCACGTGTACGGCAAAAAAGCGCAGTAAATCAAAATGAATAACCGCCCTTAATCCCAAAGCCTCACCCATGTATAAATTGTAATGCCGGAAATCCTTCTCGCTCTTACTTTCCAGATTATTTATAATATTATTCAAATAACTAATCGCCAGATAACTGGTCTTCCAGATATTCTTATACATATTTCTCGTTTCACTCCGCTCGTACTCAAAACGCCCCAAATAAGGCAAGTACTGATAAGTCGAAGTGAAATTCTGTGCCAGAATCTCCGGTATCGTCGTGGACATCAGTCGTCCATACATATCCTTTGTTACCATCGTCATGTACACGCCATAGAGGGCATCCTCAACACCGCTTGCCGAATTGAACATATCGTCATTCACCACTTCCGAATCCGGATTCACATCCAAAAAACTATCGCACCGGAGAAAGAAGAATGGTATACACAGTAGAATTATTATCTTTTTCATACTCGTTTCAATTTACTGTTTACTAAAAAGTCGGTCTGAAAGTAATGTTAAAACTCCTCTCAAAAGGATAGGAAGTTCCCCGTTCCAACTTCATGGAAGAAAAACGGGCTATATCATTCATCCCAAACCCGACATTCAACCGTTTAACCCCGAATCTCTTCAACCACTCCGGTTTAAATTCATAGTTAATCGATATATTCCTGATCTCGAACAGATTATCCCGTTCAACGAAACGTTCTGAATACCGCTTGTTATCGCTTTTACTTTCCGGGATACCCAGAAAACGTTTCAAATCACCCGGTTCTTTCCACCGATCGGTAAATGCCCGGCGATCCACGTTTTCCCACGGATTTATGTTCTCCACCTTGTCGGCCAGCGTGTTATTGTAAGCATCGCCCCCGAATTTATAACCGGTAGTAATATTCAGCGTGAAACCCTTGTACGATAAACTGGAAAAAATACTCCCCTCCAAAATCGGATTCGAATTTCCAACCTCTACCCGTTCATCCTTGTCGTAATCAAACGTGTACTCTCCTTTGCTATTAATAAAAATCTCTTTTCCCGATGCCGGATCAATTCCGGCCGTACGCATGGCATGAATACCAAACTGCGAACCGCCTTCTTGGAACATCAACGAAGGACGAGCCCCCAAAGACTGGGCAACCTCGATTGACTTCAAGGCGGTTGACACGTTTGTCAACTTATCCATCGTGTGAGAACCATTCACCGTGACCATCCAGAAGAATCCTTTTTGCTTGATCACGTGCGCCGAGATCGCAAACTCGCATCCGGAGTTTTCCAATTTTCCCATATTCACCTGCACGGAGGAAACTCCCACGGACCAAGGTAAAGAAATCGGCATCAAAGCATCTTTCGTTTTATTCTTGTAATAACTGGCATCAATATTTATCCGTTCATTAAACAACGTGGCACTCAACCCCCAGTTATATTTCATCGTGATCTGCCAGTTCAGATCCGGGTTTCCCATCGTGATCGGTACCGCCCCGATTCCCGCGTAATGAATCAGATCTGTCGTGTAATTATAAGTCGTCATTGCCTGATAGGGTGAGAACGTCACGTTAGCCGTTGACCCCACGCTAAAACGCAACCGTAGCATATTCAACCAACTCACGTTACCCATAAAACTCTCTTTGTCAACGTTCCATCCGATACCTGCCGACCACACCGGGGCAAAGCGATGATCACTCCCGAAACGGGATGATCCGGCCGATTTATAAGAACCGTTCAGGAAATAACGTCCCAGCAACTCGAAACTACCGGTCCCGTAAAAACCGACTTCTCTAGTTTTCTTATCTCCACCACTCGGACGGGTAGAGGCATATTGAGAAGCAAATTTAATATCTGTCATACCATCTTTCAAAAATCCTTCCGCCTTCGTCGTGATAGAAGAAGAATTCCCCATCTTAAAATCTGTACCCACGTTCACGGTCAACACCGTATTACCTGCCTCATTCAGAGGTAAACGATAATTTAACGCAATCTTTCCCGCCCAGTTCGTACTCTCGTTACGCGTGAAAGAATAAGTTCCTTTCTGGTTTAAAAACTTACCTTCAAACGAAGAATCATCCGGCGACACGTACACCTTCGTGTAAGAATCACTCATATTCACGTTAATATCGCCCGTGATGAAAAATGCCTTTTTAATATCCCACCGCATACTCAAGTAATTCGAAAACGACTTGTTCCGTCCCTTGTTAAAACTGGACAACGTTGCGTCGTACAACGGATTTCCTTGATTCCGGGAATCATTGGCATTTGAAAGGTAAGGATCAAAATAATAGAGTTTTATATACTCCCCGTATTCGTCATACACCGGATTATACGGGTTCAGTCTCGTGTATTTCCCGAAATCCCCGTAAGGACTTGCTTTGCTATCGGTCATCGTGAAAGCGAAACGGTAATTAAAAGTCAATTTATCCGTTAAGTGATACGCGAAAGAAAAATTCGCCCCGTAGTTCCGACGGTTATCCCCTTTCATCACGCCATAGGCATCCCTGAAACTCCCGCTTGCCCTGTACTCGATCCCGTTTCCCCTACCGGTCAACGTCACCGAATGATTGTGCGAGAAAGCCCAGCGTAAAGGCTTGGATGGCCAATCCGTGTAAACACCCCGGCGGATATTATCCAACTTGTAGTAATACGCCGGATCAAGGCTCCCATTCACTTCATCGTACAACCCGGCCAAACGTTCCAGTTCCAACTTCTGTTCTGCATTACACAAACGCAAGGATGTCAAATCCGGATAGCTGAAATTAGGCGTGAAATTATAACTCAAGCGAGGCTTGGATTCCGTCACTTTCGTTCTCTCCACCAAGATAACGCCACTGGCAGCTTTATCCCCGTACAACACCGCCGCAGAAGCATCCTTCAACACGGTCACCTGCCCAATATCGTAAATATCCAAGTCATACAACTCCTGTATCGAAATCTCAACCCCATCCAACATAATCAAAGGCGTATTCACGTCCGCCTGATTCTCGGTCATGATGGAATTCGCCCCCCGGATCAGAATCTCGGGAATCGCATTCGGATTGGACCCCTGTTCGTTATTTTCCACAATCCGTAAACCCGGCACCAATGAGGCCAGCGCTTGAATAAGATTCGTCGGGGACACTTTCAGCAAATCCTCCCCTTTCACCGTGGTCAATTCCCCCGTGTAGGCATTTTTAGCCTGCGTGTAATAACCGGTAACCACGACATCTTCCAACTCACGAGTGTCTTCCTTCAAAACAACATGCAACTCCTCGGATTTCGTCACCGTGATGGTCTGGCTTGCCATTCCGATAAAATTAAATATCAGTACCATCTCCTTTTGTGCGGGAATTTCCAGCTTAAACTTACCCGTCGCATCCGTGGCCACTCCTAAAGAAGTTCCTTTCAGCAGAACCGTGGCTCCCGGTAGCGGGTTACCGTCAGCATCCTTAACATCTCCGGTGATACTCACCTTGTCAACCGTTTTAGTTTCCTGGTGCTTTTTAATAATCACAACATCATTCACAAGCGTGTACGTGTAAGGTGTATTCTGCAAACAGTAATCCAGAATCTCCCTTACCGTCACATTCTTAAATTCTTTAGTAATAAGAGGGATTCCCTGAATCTCCTCGTGGTTATAAACGAAATCAAGTGATGTCTCCTTTTTCAAGGTATTCAAAACCTGCAACATCGTGGCTTTCTCGAATTTCAAATTCAGAGGAGTTTTCTCATCGAATTTAGGTGACGTTCCGCCACCAAAACCCGAAAAGCTGAATAAAATCAAGCAACCAAGCAACATGCATACTTTCGTAGCCCATTGGCTATAGCTCGCCTGTTTCATAGACAAGTTCTTTCCCATTTTCAGTTTGTTTAGGTTTGTAAAAAACACATAGAAGACCATTTCGAGATCTTTTCAGCACTTAAAACCTTTTGGGGTTTTAAGTGCTTGTAACATTTATTTTTTATTCAGAGCATTCAACGCTTCATCCAAAGCGTAAAGCATCGTCTGGTAATGTGCTTTCGTATCGGAATCTGCCGAAGCCAATCTACTGTTCAACAAATTCTTCACACGTAAAGCATAAGCGTAGAAATACGTTTTCGAATCATCGATCGTACGGGTATTCACCCGGTACTGCCAATCATAACCATGTCCGAAAGAGGTTAGTTGCTTGGCCACAAGTCCCTTCCCATGAACTTGTTCCAATTCCCGCAACTCATTCTGGTATTGTCCCACCAATCCGGTCGGGTCCAAACCGTAAGCTACAATCTCATCCACGGACGGCATAAACGCATTCTCCATTCCCAGCCCCTCGTCCGGATCGGCTAGCACCTTCACCAGCTTACTCTTCTTGGTAATCACGTCAGCAGCCTGATCCACCACCAAACGTTGTAATATTTTCTCCCCCGAAGTCGGTTTACGCCCCTTTATAGCATTCTCCCACACGTGGTTGTACAAATCATCAAAGTAAGCCTTCAACGTGTATGGATCTTGAGACACGTGAGCAGACAACACCACGTTCTTATACGTTCCTAACAACTCCGTTGCCGTGTAGTAACACACGATCGGCGGTAAGGCAACCCGTAGTCCGAACTGATCAGTCAACCCCGTATTATGTAACCAATCACTATTTTTCAATTGCTTGATCACCCACACAAAAGAGTTACGTTGCAATTCTTTCGGCACAGATTGAAATGTCTTTCCGGCAGTACCCGGTTTCACCTCCGTCAGATAAATACCCCCCACGTTATGCATGACATTTTTCAAATAACGGTAATACTGATTTCCCAGCTCGTTATACAGATTCTCACGATGCGAGCCATCCGTATCATCCACAAACCAATTATTCATGTTGGCCACGATATATTTCAGATTCTTGATCCCGTAATCCCCGGCCTTAATAGCATCGTCTCCTAAATCCTCTTCCAGCGCACTCGGATCGTAACGGGCAATCACCTGTTGCTTTCCATAACGATATATGGGATCTCCTGCATGTTCGTCAATCCAACTCTCCAACATAGCTTGCTCCTCTTTAGCCGAAAGACCGTACAGGGGCGTGTACAACCACTTAATCACATACTCGTCATAAATACCCAAATTAGGCGGGGTCAACTTCACACCCTTATCTTCGGGTTGCGCCACGTAATTAAACCGGGCATAATCCATGATGGAAGGTGTCGTCCCGTACTTTTGAGTAAACTTTGCAGAACGTAACGAATCAACCGGATAGGCAGCCGATGCCGACATATTGTGCATCAACCCAAGAGTATGCCCCACCTCGTGAGCCACGATATATTCAATGGATTCTTCCAGAATATTATCCGGCATTTTCTTGGTACGCACGGACGGGTCAACCTGAGAAGTTTGTAGAAAACGCCATTGATTGGCCAACTTCACGACATCATTAAAAATAATGACAGACGCGTTAATGATCTCACCTGTTCTCGGATCTGTCCACGAGGGCCCCATAGCATTCGTGATCGCAGCCGGAACATAACGAATACAAGAGTATTTCAGATTATCCGGATCAAAAGTCGGATCATCCTTCGGGAAATCCCGCACCTGGATCACGTTCTTCAACCCGATCTTCTCAAAAGCAACATTCCAACGCAAAGCAGCCTTCCGCACGGGTTCCTTCCACATGGCAGGAAAAGCATCATCCACATAAAACACGATCGGTTTCACGGGTTCCACCAGTTCACCTCGTTTATAGGCCTCCACATCTTTCGGTTCCACCCGCCAGCGATTGGCCAGCGTGTAAATCTGAATCCGGTCCTCGTCGGTAGAAATATGTTGTTTCGTATTCGTAACAAACACCCCGATCCGGGTATCACTCACCCGTGGATGCATCTTCTCTTCCGGCAACAACAGCAAAGTACGGGTTGCTTTCACCGTCAAAGGCTCGTTTTTCTTCACAATAAACATCCCCATCATCTTGGCCGACACGGAATAGGAAAGATACGACTTTACCGTCACGTTATCATCAAAAGCCTTAATTCCATCCAAAATAGAACCCGCACTATTAAACACGGCTGTAATCTCAACCATTCCACCTCCACTGGAAATCGGTGCCAATCGCTCCGAGTTACCCGTAAACAAAGAGGTCATATCAAGCAAAAAAGCAGAACTATCGTTCGTGTAGCAATAGATTTTATACGAACCGATAATCGGGTCCATAAAACTCCTTGCCATCACTTCCCTCATATGCCCCTCTTGAGGGTTACAAGTCGCAGACACATTCACTTCCCGCATAAAAATCGTGCTGTCCGTCTTCGTGAATTTTATATGCATTGGATCTTTCGGTTTATAACCGATAGCACATAGGTTATTATCACTCGCCTCCGAAATCGTCGAGGCTAGTAACATTTCCCGCCCCAGATATTTCACAGGAAACTCGAAATAAACCTTCCCATCCAGCTTATGCAAGGTCACGAATTCCCCCCGGGCTGTCTCACACGATTTATTTTTTACCAACTTATCATATTTACTTTGCCGTTTGGTCGGTTCTTTTTTCGTTTCCGTTGTCACTGTCTTTTTCTTTCTCGCAGAAGCGAATGAAGTCTGAGTGCATGGCAATACTAATAGTATTACCATACCTAGGGTAATCCATCTTTTCATGTATGAAATTTTAAATAAAAATTATAATAACACCTGTTTTCTATTCCTGATGCGTGTATACCACGATCTGTTTATTATTCATCTTTAAGGTTACATTTGCAGCTTGTTCCATAATTTGCAGGATAGCATCTATACTCTCGTACCTAGGCATAAACCCGGAAAATTTATAATCCTTGATCTCCTCATCATCAAACACGAACTCCACGTCATACCAGCGGGAAATCTTTTTTAACAAATCTTCCAGACGTTCCTCGCTGAAACTGAACTGGTCTCTCGTCCAAGAAATATAGGACTCCACGTTCACTTCCCGGGTCGTCACTTTCGAATCGGCCACGGCAGCCATCAGTCCGGGAGTCAACGCAACAACCGTATTCCCGCACTCGATATTCACCCGTCCCTCGACTAACGTCGTCATCGAAACTTCATCGTTCCGGTAAGCAGAAATATTAAACGTAGTACCTAACACGCACACGGCATACTTCTCACAATGCACGATAAAGGGTTTCGCAGCATCCTTTGCCACTTGGAAAAATCCTTCTCCTTCCAGATACACCTCCCGGGTATCGCCCGAAAAAGATTGCGGGAACTTTAAGCGGGAATCGGAATTCAGCATTACCTTCGTACCATCCGACAACTGCAAGGAATAAGCCCCGCCACGAGGTATTTTCAGCGTATTATACACCAAAGAATCCGCCGTCCGGGGAGTATGATAGATCAAGGTTTCACCATTATTACTCACGAAAGGTAATTGCTCGTCAAGCGTGTCCGCCACCCCCGGGGCAATCAGCAAAGTATCCCCTCCCGGCAGAATCAGCGAGGCACGCTTCCCAAAAGAAAAATGGTTGCCCGACTCCACCCGGGCCACGGGCAGTACTTCCTCCCCGCCTGTCGAAAACATCAGATAAGAAGATACACTCAATAACACGATGGCAGCCGCGGCAACACCACGATACAAGCGTCGAATGGAATGTCTCTTCCGAATGTCTTTCATGACAGACGGCCACGACCGACGAGCATTAAAATGCTCGTATAAAGGATATTCCGTGTGTTCCTCGTATTCATTTTCCAATCGTTCATACAACTCCTCGTTGGCCTTGGAACGTGATTTCCAAGCCGTGAAGAAAGTTTCCTCTTCGGGAGACAAGCCTCCTTGAAGTCTTTTCACGATCAACTGGATAATATACTCTGTTTCCTTTTTCATTTCGTGCTATTTTACCTTATAACACTTCACGAAGAAAAAGGTACCGACAAATTTGAATCTTTTTTTAATAACTTGTAAACAAATCCCTAGTGAGTCTCCTAACGCTCAACAGTGACTCGCACCTATGTCTCACTAATACCTCCATCATTTTTCGGTAAAAAAGTAACGAAAAATTAACTGCCCGTATCGGCAACTTATCGAAGACTTACCAGTGAAACACCGACGGGACAAGGGAAAGAGTGTAATGCAATTATACTAAATTAACATTTAGGACTTCCTCGTTATCCCCAGTTCCAAGGTCGAAACATATTGAATTTTCCCTTCATCCAACAATTTCCGGACTTGCCCGATCACGACTTCTTCGTCCTCACCCAATTGACGCACCAACTCCCGAATATTCGTATTCTGTTTGGCAAGCACTTGCAAAATCTGTTCCTCCAAGCTCTTCCGCTCTTCCCGATGCAACCGTTTTTTCTTTCCGATACAAACATCACATATCCCGCAAGGCTTCTCTTCCTTCTGCCCGAAATACTCCATAAGCAAAAGCTGGCGACACGTTTCGTCATCTCGGATATAACGGGCCATGGCCCCGATCTTCGTGACAAACAATTCCTTCCGGTTCTCGTAAGCCTCCCTCCCGATCGTGATATAGGACAATGGCAACCGGGGCTGGTAATACACGATGTAAGGTTTCATGTCCCCCGGCACGTAGCGAATAATCTTACGCTTTGCCAAAGAAATAAAAGCATCATACAGCACCTTGCGTGTCACGTCGAGCTGATCAGCCAAAAAACCTTCGTCCACGTAAGCATCCTGCACGAAAATTCCGGCATAATTTCTCATCAGGAGAACCATGAGTCTTTCCAACAAGGGATCACCCGTCTCGAACTCGTACAACCGATCCCGTAACACGGTGAACATCACCCGGGAACGGGAATTTATATCTGTCGTGTACCCCAAGAACCCCGCGACCTCCAGAATACTGATGGCAGACATCGCCCTCGCCTCGTTGAGTTTAAAATTACGGGCAAACAGTTTCAAATTGAACTCGAACGCCCGTCCCTGTCCCTCGCCCTCACCTAACTGGTAATAGTTCGCCAAGGCCTCGTACACCCTCAATATATAATCTTTCGGGGGAAAAGCATCATCAATCCGTTTTTGTAAACCACCCAAAGCTGCCCGACTGGAAAGTAACACGGCGTATGCCCTTTTTCCATCCCGTCCGGCACGTCCCGCCTCTTGGAAATAGGCCTCCGGACTGTCCGGCACGTCATAATGCACCACCACCCGCACATCCGCCTTATCAATCCCCATCCCGAAAGCGTTCGTCGCCACCACCACGGGAACTTTTCCGCTTTTCCACGCCTCCTGCCGACGTGCCCGCTGTGCGGAAGATAACCCGGCATGATAAAAGTCAGACTTGATCCCCGACTTGTTCAGGAAAGCGGCAATCGAAGAAGCCTTCAACCGGGTACGCACGTACACGATCGCCCCCCCCTGCACCTTAGACAAAATATTGAATAATTCCAACGGCTTGGCCTCCGTGTCCCGGATCACGTAGGAAATATTTTCCCGCCGGAAACTTTTAGAGAGAACGTTCGGGGTCGAAAAGTGCAGCTGTTTCTGAATATCCTCCACGACCTCCGGGGTAGCCGTGGCCGTGAGTGCAAGGGTAGCCACCCCGGGAAAGAATTCGCGTACCTCCGCTATTCGCAGGTACGGGGGACGAAAATCATACCCCCATTGCGAGATACAATGGCTTTCATCCACCACTAACAGGCAGACGTTCATGGCCTGTAGCTTTTCCCTGAATAATCCGGTGGCAAGCCGTTCGGGCGAAACGTACAGGAACTTGTATTGTCCGGAAACGCAATTCTCCAATTCCGCAACGATTTCCTGCCGGCCCATGCCCGAATATACAGCCGTAGCTTTGATCCCGACCCGGCGCAGATTGTCGACCTGGTCGCGCATCAAAGCGATAAGCGGGGTAATGACAAGGCAAATCCCTTCCATCGCCAATGCCGGAACCTGGAAGGTGACCGATTTGCCGCCTCCCGTCGGCATCAGGCCGAGCGTGTCTCTTCCGGCACAGACGGAATGGATAATATCCTCCTGTAGGGGACGGAAAGCAGGGTATCCCCAATACTTCCCTAAGATCTTATGGTAGACATCCACCGCATCCCTTCATATATCGTTCTCCTTGATGTCCTTCACCATCAGTTGCAACGACGTGTTGCCGTTGTAGGTGTTCTCCTCGATGGTGTAGCAGATATTGAAAGGCTTCATGTTCTTGATATGCGTATTGTGCTGGTGCATGCCGAATGCAATGCCGTGTATCGGTGTGTTCGACTTGTCGTCGATCAATTCCAGTTTGATATGTTCCAAGTCTTTCCCTACCAACTTGCTGGTTCCGTAATCTTTGACTCCGAGCGAGCAGAATACGGGCTTCTGGTTGTCCGGGCCGAACGGATTCATCTTTTTCAACTCACTCATGAACTTGGCGTTGATATCTTGCAGGTCCAGCACGGCATCTATATCGATCTGCGGCGTCATCTGTTCGGGGATGATCTCGTCGGCGGCCAGCTTGAGGAACCGCTGGGTGAAAGCGTCCAGGTTTTCCTCTTTCAGGGAGAGGCCGGCGGCATACGTGTGGCCACCGAAGTTTTCCAACAGGTCGCGGCAGCTTTCGATTGCTTTGTATATGTCGAATCCCGTGACCGAGCGAGCGGAACCAGTGATCAGTTCGGACGATTTCGTCAGGACGACTGCCGGGCGGTAGTATTTTTCCGTCAGGCGGGAAGCGACGATGCCGATCACCCCTTTGTGCCATCCCGGATTGTAGACGATGATCGCCTTACGGTCTTCCATGTTCTGGAATTCGTCGATGATGGCGTTCGCCTCGTCTGTAATCTTCTTGTCCAGTTCGCGGCGTTCTTCGTTATACTGGTTGATGCTCTCGCTCTTTTCGCGGGCCACGTCGACATCCTTCGCCAGGAGCAGTTCGACCGCTTCCTTTCCGTTCATCATACGGCCGGAAGCGTTGATGCGAGGTCCGATCTTGAAGACGATGTCGCTGATCGTGATCTCTTTGCCCGACAGGCCGCAGATATCGATGATCCCTTTCAGGCCGAGGCTCGGATTGCTGTTAAGCTGCTTCAGGCCGTAGTAAGCCAATATGCGGTTTTCGCCGGTGATGGGGACGATGTCCGAGGCGATGCTGACCGCCGTCAGCTCCAGCAGTTTCTCCAGGTCGGCAAACGGGAAGTTGTTGCTTTTGGCGAATGCCTGCATGAACTTGAACCCGACGCCGCATCCCGACAGATGTTCGTACGGATAGACCGAGTCCACCCGCTTGGCATCCAGTACGGCGACGGCATCGGGCAATGTGTCGTCCGGCATGTGATGGTCGCAGATAATAAAATCGATCCCCAACTGCTTGGCATATTCGATCTTTTCGATGGCCTTGATGCCGCAGTCGAGCGAGATCACTAGCGTGATCCCGTTTTCCCGGGCGTAATTGATCCCTTTGTACGAAATCCCGTATCCTTCGTCATACCGGTCCGGAATATAATAATCCAATGCCGATGAATAAGGACGCAAATACTTGTAGACCAATGAGACGGCAGTCGTACCGTCTACATCGTAGTCTCCGTAAATCAAAATCTTTTCTTTATTACCCAGTGCTTTATTCAAGCGTTTGACCGCCTTCTCCATATCTGGCATGAGGAATGGATCATGCAGGTCGTTCAAGCTGGATTTAAAGAATTTCTTCACCTCTTCAACAGTGGTGAGTCCTCGCTGAACGAGCAAAAGACATACGACCGGACTGAGTCCCAGTTGGCTTGCCAGCCTGTCTCTCTTATGTAACTCTTCTTCTGTTGGGGTTTGAAAGTTCCATTTTGTAATCATTATATATTGTTTTTTTCTTTTTTATCGTCTCTGATATATCGGATATGCGGGTTTATGGTGATAAAACCTCCAATATATTTGAATCCGTAAAGTTAGATAATATAAATGGATATTTCTGTTTGGTGGCTTGCTTTTTTATTAATTAGAAGCTGTTTTAATTTTTTCAAGCTGCTCTCCGGCTGTTTTTTGCCTGTTTGGAGGGGGTGAAATGGCTGATTATGGATGATCATTGGCAACATTGAATTATAAAACCACGTTTTGCTTATGAGAGATAAGGCAAGATAGTTTTTTTTATTGTATATTTGCCAAGTACACAGCGTACATAGGATTTTTATTATGTATGGTCAAGCGTGGGGGTAAGGTTGTTTTTCGTACATCTCCCTTCATTATATTATTATTATTATGGACAAAATACAAACCCTCTTATCTCAAATATCTTTATTGTCAAAAAAGAATAATGAGATTTTGGAAATAATGGGTACTCGTTTTAATATATTTCATATTTTAGGAGTGAGCCATTATGAAAATACTCATTCTACTATTCTGGCAGAACTCTTGAATCCTGAAGGAACACACGGATTACATAACTCATTCTTAAAGCTGTTTTTGGATATAAATCAGATAGAAGGTTTTGACTCCCGGAATGCGTTGGTAAGGACAGAAGTCGCAGTTTCTGAATATGGAAGAATTGACATTCTTATAGAAAGTTCAAATTGGGCAGTTATTATCGAAAATAAGTTTTATGCCAAGGATCAGCCGGAACAGTTAAAACGTTATAATGAATATGCAATAGGGAAATATGGCGTAGGAAATTATATGATTCTATATTTAACACCGGACGGCAGATATGCCTCTGATGATAGTGGGAGAGGAGTTGATTATAGATGTATTTCTTATAAAAAAACTATTATAGAGTGGCTGGGACAATGTGTCGGGATTGCAGTTCACCGACCGTTGGTCCGTGAAACAATAAATCAATATATAAATTATTTAAAACAATTAACAGGACAAGATATGAGCACGATAGTTCAATCTGAAATTATTAATTTGCTTTCGAAAGCTGAAAATATAGAGTCTGTTTTGCAAATACCGACCTATATAGAAGCCGTGAAAGATGCCATTATGACAAAAATGATTCAATCTGTGGCCTTGGAATGTGGCGTGAAAGGTGGATTACGGACAGACCTAAAGGAGCGTGAGTTTTATTTTTATAAGGAATCATGGAAAGAAGGAACTTCTATTTATTTTGGATTGGATAAAGGTAAAGTTTATTATGCAATTAAAACAAAAGAGTCTCTGGATGGGAAGGCTAAGCCGGAAATATATCTGGAACATTTATTTGAAGAAGGAATAGATGCGTTTGATCCTTATGGCTATGGATATATTTGTGAATATGACTGGTTGACAAATAATCATATATGGGTGGAGATGGCTGATGGTTCATTTGCCAAGAAGTATATTATTCCTTCTGTAAAGAAGATACTTGAATTTGTCGAATGTGATGAAATGTTGAAATCAAAATTAGAAGAAAGAAATGAAAACGTTTAATTGTTGGTTGATTGCGAATGTGTTGCCTTACGTCGTAGCTATAAGTTGTTATTTTGCTATAGGAGGCTTAGGGCTAAGAATGAATTGTTTTTCTTTTTGGGATTATTTTGTAGTATTTGGTTGTGGGGGTATTTTTTCCATCATAGTTATGATTTATACATATTGTAATATCGAGGAAGTTCTTTCTTGCCGTTTTATATGGGGGAACAGCAATGTGAGTATATTCTCATTTTCTTTAATTTATACTCTTAGAAAAGGAATATTAGCGTTCCTTTTACCTGGGGCAATTTATTTTTCCATCTTTCTTTTTTTAATGGAGGATAATAAGAATAATGAAACAGAACAAGTTACTGAACAAGTAAAGGCAAATGCGAAACCATCTGCTTCAGAAAAGAAAGATGCCAAAGATAAAGAGGTTGTAATGGTTTGCGAATATATTGAAAAAGGAGATTATTATATTTACTATCCTGAACAGTGTATGGCCCAGAATGATAATAATTTGGTATTCCTTTCAGAGAATGGAATAAAGATCGAAGCATTTTTCCAATGAAAGTGAATCATTGGATATTCATTATCAGAATGGAATAAAATATAATGAAGAACATGGGTGGAACACGACTTACAAACATCGTTCAAAGACGGGTTATTTTTTATCCGGAAAGAATTCGGACGGGATTATTTATTATCAGAAAACTGTAAAAAAAGATTTCGGTAGTTATTATACAATCCGAATTGAGTATCCAGAATCAGAAAAAGATTTTGGGGATCAATATATTAAATATTATATAAAGCGTTTCCCTGAGCAAATATAAAAAAACGTTACCGGACGAGGGGAACGGCTGACTGTCGTGCAAATCTGTATCTTTCGCTATGCTGAATGTGATACAGTCCGAAAAACAGTCGGTGAACCAGTATTTCCGACAGATGATACTTTAGTGCCGGGAATTTTTGTAACAAAAAAACGGCTCAGTAGATGTTTTTGGTGAATGAAGGGTGGCACATCGCCACTCTTTTTTGATATATCAAAATGTCACTACCACCCTGTGTAAATCGGATTAGTACCCCATGTTCTATGAATTAATATAGCGGGTAATATTTTTAACATAATAAAAAGAAGCGTTTTGCCTGTTTGGAGGAAGCAAAATGGCAGATTCCGGGAGTGGCGATTCTTGGAAACTGTTTGAAAAAAGTCCAAACCGCTTTCCAAGTCCGCGAATGATTTGTACATTTGTGACATTATTTAAAAAACAATGACGGAAGATATTCAAAAAGCCTGCGAAATTATGCAGGCGGGAGGCATAATACTCTATCCTACAGATACGATCTGGGGAATTGGTTGCGATGCGACCAACGAGAAAGCCGTACAAAAAGTGTACGAGTTGAAGAAGAGAACGGACAATAAGGCTATGCTGGTATTGACCGACAGTTCGGCAAAACTGAGCATGTACGTGTCGGATATGCCCGATATAGCTTGGGACCTGATCGAAGTGGCCGATAAACCGCTTACGATTATCTATCCTCATGCAAAGAATCTGGCGAGCAATCTCTTAGGTGAAGACGGAAGTGTCGGCATCCGGGTGACGAACGAAGAGTTTTCCCGTAAACTGTGCGAACGTTTCCGCAGGCCGTTGGTTTCCACCTCTGCGAACGTGAGCGGCGAGCCTTCTCCGGGTAATTTCAGCGAGGTGTCGGACAGTATTAAGAACGGGGTCGATTATATTGTGAAATATCGCCAGGATGATATGAGCAAGGCCAAGCCTTCCAATATCATCAAATTAGGAGACGGTGGCGTTATCCAGGTAATCAGATAAAAATGAAGAAGAGCAAGCAGGCTGGAAAATACATATTATCGGATTTTATATCGGCTTCGGTAGCGTGGTTGCTATTCAATATCCTTCGCTATGAGGTGTTCGCCATCGATGAGGGAGCAGATAGTCTGCTTGATTATTTGCAATATCCGGGTGTGCTTGGCGGCCAGGTAGTCATTCCTCTTTTCTGGCTGGTGCTTTATTATTTTTCGGGATATTATAACAAGCCGTTCGGGAAGTCCCGCCTCACCGAACTTTTCTCGACATTCATTACCGTGCTGATCGGGACGGTTTTCGTCTTTTTTGCATTGCTGCTCGACGATATTCCCCGTTCGATCGATATCTATTATAAACTGTTCTTCGGAATGTTCGGATTGCAGTTTTTCATAACCTATATCCCGCGTCTGCTGATTACGCAAAGCGGGATGAGGAAGATAAAGAACCGGGAGTGGGCGATGAAGGTGCTGATTATCGGTGCGGGAGGGAAGGCTGTCCGCATCGCCCACGATTTGTATCGCCTGGGCTATGATATTTGCGGCTTTGTCTCGGAAGACGAGAGGACGCCGGTCAAGGCCGACCGGAATCAGGTGCTGGGGACGGTGGAAGATATTCCGGTCTTGATGGAAAAAGAGAATGTGGATGAAATCGTTTTAGCTGTCGAGTCGAAGAATAATAAGGCGCTTTTAGGAATCCTCTATTCGCTCTACCGGTATAAACGTCCGATAAAGGTGTTGGCGGACCGGTTCAATATGCTTTCGAAAATACAGCTTCGGACGATACGGGGAATCCCGTTGGTCGATGTGACGGATAACAACTTTTCACCGGCCGAACAGAACATAAAGCTTTTTCTGGATAAAGTCTGTTCTGTCGTTGCACTGCTGTTGCTCTCTCCCTTATTCGCCTATATCGCATGGCGGGTGAAGAAGGATTCTCCGGGGCCCGTGTTTTTCCGCCAGGAGCGGATCGGTTATCTCGGACAGCCGTTTTGGATGTACAAGTTCCGCACCATGTATGTCAATGCCGAAGAGAACGGCCCGTCGCTTTCGTCGGAAGACGACCTGCGTGTAACGCCGTTCGGACGTATCATGCGGAAATACCGGTTGGACGAATTGCCGCAGTTCTGGAACGTGCTGAAAGGGGATATGTCGCTGGTCGGACCGCGCCCCGAACGGAAATATTTTATCGACGAGATCGTGAAAACGGCTCCCTACTACTATCTGTTGCACAATGTCCGTCCGGGCATTACCTCGTTGGGGATGGTGAAGTACGGCTATGCGGCAAGTGTGGACAAAATGGTGGAGCGTATGGAATATGATATATTATATTACGAAAATATGTCGCTGACACTGGATCTGACAATTCTGATCTATACAGTTAAAACAGTAATTACTGGTAAAGGCGTTTGAGGAATTAAGAATTAAAAAATAGAGGTGTTGATTATGAAGGATAATTTTCAATTTTCAATTTTCAATTTTCAACTTTTCTATCGGTTCCTGTTATGGCGGGACAAGCATATAAAAGAGAAGCATTTCATATTGATCGTCAGTTTTCTGGTCGGTATTTGTACGGCAGCAGCAGCTATTGTCCTGAAGTCGATCATTCATTTTATACAACATCTTCTGACCGGCAATTTTAATCAGGATGGGGCGAATTACCTGTATCTGCTTTATCCGGTGATCGGTATCCTGCTTGCCGGTTTGTTTGTAAAATATATCGTACGGGATGATATCAGCCACGGGGTGACGAAGATACTCTATGCCATTTCCCAGCGGAAGAGCCGCATCAAGCCTCATAATGCTTGGACTTCCATTGTCGCCAGTTCCGTCACCATCGGTTTCGGCGGATCGGTCGGGGCAGAGGCACCTATTGTGTTGACAGGGGCTGCGATCGGATCCAACTTGGGCCGTCTGTTCCGCATGGAGCAAAAGACTTTGATGTTGCTGGTCGGCTGTGGGGCTGCCGGGGCGATTGCCGGTATATTCAAAGCTCCGATTGCTGGGGTGGTGTTTGTGGTGGAAGTGCTGTTGTTGGACCTGACGATGACGTCGGTACTTCCTTTGCTTATCACTTCGGTGACGGCTGCGACTGTTTCCTATATTTTTACGGGTACGGAAGCAATGTTTCCGTTTTCCCAGACCGAAGCGTTTGTGATCGAGCGTATTCCTTATGTGCTGTTACTAGGTGTTTTCTGTGGTTTGGTGTCTCTCTATTTTACCAAAGTCATGAACCGGGTCGAGGGGATGTACCGGAACTTGAATAATTACTGGAAGAAATTCGTCGTTGGGGGGATCATGCTGAGTGTGCTGATCTTCATATTTCCTCCGCTCTATGGTGAAGGTTATGATACGATTTCGTCTTTGTTGAACGGGCAGTTCTCCCATATAATGGATAAGAGTATGTTCTATAGTCTGAACGATACCTATTGGGGATTGCAGATATTCCTTACGCTGATCTTGTTGTTTAAGGTTTTTGCTTCGAGCGCGACGAATGCTGGAGGCGGTTGTGGTGGTATATTTGCTCCCAGTTTGTATTTAGGATGCATTGCCGGATTCGTGTTTGCGCATGCGTCCAACTATTTTCCCTTTACGATGTATCTGTCGGAGAAGAACTTCGCCTTGTTGGGAATGGCGGGTATCATGTCCGGTGTCATGCATGCGCCGCTGACCGGTGTCTTCCTAATTGCCGAGCTGACCGGCGGGTATGCTCTTTTCCTTCCACTGATGATCGTATCTGTGAGCTCCTATATCACGATCAAGATGTTTCTTCCACACAGTATCTATTCGATGCGTCTGGCCCAGAAAGGGGAGTTGCTTACCCATCATAAAGACCGTGCCGTGTTGACGTTGCTGAATACCGACAGTGTGATCGAGCGCGACTTCCTGACTGTCTCTCCCGAAATGTCCTTGGGAGATATGGTGAAGGTGATTGCCAAGAGCGGGCGAAATATGTTCCCCGTTATCGACGAACGGGGTATCCTGTTGGGGCTTGTTCTGTTGGACAATATCCGGAACATTATGTTCCGCCCTGAGTTATATAATCGGTTTCACGTCTCCAAGTTCATGGTTTCGGCACCTGCCAAGATCCAGGTAGGGACGCCGATGGAACAGATCATGCGTATCTTTGACGATACGAAGGCCTGGAACCTGCCGGTTGTAGACGAGGAAGGACGGTATATCGGCTTTATGTCCAAATCGAAAATATTTAATTCATACCGCGAAGTGCTGGTTGAAAACTTTTCAGGAGATTAAAAAATGAAGAAAGAAGATTTACGAATCGTTTATATGGGCACTCCCGATTTTGCGGTGGAGAGCCTGCGTGCCTTGGTTGAAGGCGGATACAATATAGTAGGGGTGATTACGATGCCGGACAAACCGGTCGGCCGTCATGGCAGTGTCTTACAGGCAAGCCCGGTGAAGCAATATGCCCTGTCGAAGGGATTACCGGTACTCCAGCCCGAAAAGTTGAAAGATGAGGCTTTTCTTTCCGAGCTGCGGGCTTTGAAAGCGGACTTGCAGATCGTCGTCGCTTTCCGTATGCTGCCGGAGGTTGTCTGGGATATGCCGCGTCTGGGAACGTTTAACCTCCATGCCTCTTTGCTTCCCCAATACAGGGGGGCAGCTCCTATCAACTGGGCGGTGATCAACGGAGATACGGAAACCGGTGCGACCACCTTTTTCCTGACTCACGAGATCGACACAGGTAAGATCATCCGCCAGAAGCATTTGCCTATAGCCGATACGGATGATGTGGGGATCGTCCATGACGGCTTGATGACGATGGGAGCCGGGCTAGTACTGGAAACCGTCGATTTGTTGTTGGAAGGAAAAACAGATGCCGTTCCTCAGGAAGAATTTTATAAAGATCCTTCCGAACTCCGTCCTGCTCCGAAGATTTTCAAAGAAACTTGCCGTATCGACTGGCTTCAGCCGGTGAAAAGGGTTTATGACTTCATCCGCGGTCTGTCTCCTTATCCGGCTGCCTGGACTGAAATCGTTTCTCCGGAGGGCGTGCGCACCGCGCTGAAAATCTATCAGGCAGAGAAGCGCCCTGCCGCACATGAACTTCCCGTCGGAACCATCCGGACCGACCGTAAAAGCTATATCGATATCGCGGTGGAAGACGGCTATCTGCGCCTGCTGTCGGTTCAGTTGGCAGGTAAGAAACGTTTGCCTGTTACGGACTTCCTGAACGGGTTCAAGCAGATAGGAGAATATAAAGTCGATTGATAAAAGAAGGAAGATGTGTCGAAAGCCCCTTTGTTCCCGCGCTTGACGGCTATGCCCTCAATGTGGGAACAAAGGGTGAATTCGACACATCTCCCTATGTTCGGTGTTACCTGTATCCCGGCTTATTTCTGTTTCCGGCTGAATTTGTCCAATACCTTTTCCTGGAATAACTGCATCAACTCGTAGAAGCTGGGGATAAACATCGTTGCAAAAATGGTGTTTACCGCCATGCCGAATACGACTGCCGCTCCTAAGGATAGACGGCTTCTCGCTCCGGCTCCTGTTGCAAACAGCAGAGGCATCACCCCTAAGACGAATGCGAATGAAGTCATCAGGATCGGACGCAGACGGATATGGCCGGCTTCGAGTGCGGATTCGCGTATCGGATTGCCGGCCTTATGGTAGTCACGGGCAAATTCGACAATCAGGATGCCGTTCTTTGCAGAGAGGGCGATCAGCAGGATGATACCGATTTGTGTATAGATGCTGACCGGCACGCCCATGACAAAACAACCCAAAATGGTCCCTAACAGGGCGATCGGAAGTCCCATGATGGCGGCGATCGGGCTTGTCCAACTTTCATACTGGGCCGAAAGAACCAGGAAGGCGACCAAAAGAGCCATTGCAAAGACGAGCATGGTGGTGGAGCCTGCTTTCGTTTCCTGGTAAGCGACGGATGTCCATTCATATCCGAAATTATTGCCTAACTGCTCTTGTACGAGCTCTTCCATAGCCTGGATCGCTTCACCGGAGCTATATTTCGGATTGGCTATGCAGGTGATGGATGCCGACTTATACATATTATACAGGTTGATCTGATCCAGTCCCAACTGCTCCTTCACCTCTGTAAAAGCGGAGAAAGGAACCATTTTGCCGGAATTGTTTTCGAGACTCAGGTGCAACACATCGTCTATAACTTTTTGAGCTTGGTCGTTGGCCTCGATCTTTACCTGGTAGATACGCCCGAATTCGACGAAGTCGTTTACATAAGTAGCCCCCATATAGTAGCTTAAAGTCGAGAAAACCTGGTTAAGCTGCAGGCCGAGCAATTGCACCTTGTCGCGGTCGATAGCCAGGTTATACTGGGGGACGTTGGCTTGGTACATGCTCGAAAGGTTGAGCAATTGCGGCTTGCTCCGGTACGTGGCTTGCAGTGTTTCGATAGCATGCTGCATCTCCGTCGGGCCCAGATTATTACGGTCTTCCAATTGGAGTTGCAGGCCTCCCGAAGCTCCCAATCCGGGGATTGCAGGGGGGACCATTGCGAATATCTGTGCTTCCTGGATGCCGTAGGCTTCGCGGTTGAAGCGGTTTACGACAGCCGAGGCGGTATGTTCTTTGCCTTTTCGTTCGTTCCAGTTTTTCAGGATCACGAAATAGGTCCCTGCGTTCGAGAGTTCGCCGCCACCCATGATAGAGAAACCGTTTACTCCGATATAGGTCTTGATTTCAGGATAGCTGTCGAGGATCTTGTCGATCTGCTTTCCGACTGCTTCCGTACGGTTCAGGCTGGCTGCCGGCGGGAGCTGGGTGGATATCAGGAAATAACCGTCATCCTCTTCCGGGATGAAAGTGGTCGGCCAGCGCATAAACATGACGATGGCAATGGCCGTTATGATCCCGAATATCACCATCGTGACAAACGGGTTCTTCAGCATGCGGCCGACGATGTCGTCATATATTTTCTGGGTTTTGCCGAACACCTTGTTGAAGGCTTTGAATACAAAGAATTTCGGTTCTTTGTTCGCTTGCAGGAACAGGGCGCACAGGGCCGGCGTAAGCGTCAGCGAGTTGAACCCGCTTAAGACGGTGGCGGCAGCGATTGTCAGGGCAAATTGTTTGTATAATTGGCCGGAGATACCGCTGATGAAGGTCGTCGGGATAAAGACCGCCAGCAATACCAGCACGACGCCTACGATCGGGTCGACAATTTCACCCATAGCTTCGGTCACGGCTTCACGGGCGGTATATTTCCCCGTATCCATCAGCCGCGACGAGTTTTCCACCACCACGATCGCATCATCCACCACGATCGCGATGGCCAGGATCAACCCGAACAAGGTCAACGTATTGATCGAGAATCCTAAGGCCGACATGACCGCCAGTGTTCCCATCAGGGAGACGGGGATGGTGATGCAGGGGATGATAACGGCACGGAAATTCTGGAGGAACAGGAAGATAACCAGTATGACGAGGGCTGTCGTCTCCAGGAAAGTGACGAGCACTTCGTCGATGGAGGCATTGATTACCTGTGTCGTGTCCAGTGTCACATCATAGACGACGCCTTCCGGGAGGTTGTCTGCCAACTGTTCCATTTTGGCCCGTACCCCTTTGGCCACTTCCAGCGAATTGGAACCGGGGAGTTGGTAAATGGCTATGGCGGCACTCGGCTGTCCTTTCAGTTTGGAGGTGACATTGTAGGAAGAACTGCCTAATTCGATACGGGCGACATCTTTCAAGCGGAGTATCTTGCCGCCCTCTTCCGTACGGAGGATGATGTTCCCGAATTCTTCCGGAGTCGTCAGATGGCCTTTAACCGTCAGTGTGTACTGGAACGGGTTGTCCGCTTTGGCTATCGGTTGCCCGATGTAACCGGCCGAAACCTGTGTGTTCTGTGTCGAGATCGCCTGGAAGATCATATCCGGCGTGAGGTTGCGGATGCGCATGGCATTCGGGTCGAGCCATATACGCATGCTGTAGCTTCCGGCTCCCATGACACTGACGGAGCCGACACCCGGCAGACGCGTCAGTTCGTCCGTCATGTTGAGGCTGGCGTAGTTGCTCAGGTACAGCCCGCTGTAAGTGGAGTCACGGGAGCTTAGCGTCAGCATCATAACGATGTTGGACGATTGCTTCTTGGTGGTGATGCCTTGTACGATCACGGCTTCCGGCAGACTGCTTTGTGCAATGCTGACACGGTTCTGCACCATGACGGTCGCCATGTCGATATCCGTACCGACAGCGAACGTGATGGTTAGTGAATAGGCTCCGGAACTGGATGAATTGGAACTCATATAAAGCATTCCATCTACACCGTTTACCTGTTGTTCGATGGGCAATCCTACGGTCTGCGCTACTGTTTCCGCATCCGCACCTGGGTAGAAAGCCGATACCTGTACGGTCGGCGGCGTGATTTCCGGATATTGCGCGATGGGAAGTATGTGTAGCGTGACCAATCCGGCTACCACCAGGATCAGGGCGAGGACGGTAGCGAATATCGGTCTGTTTATGAAGAATTTTACCATAGCTTTTTATTTTATAGGCTTAATACTCATACCGTCTCTGACTTTCAGCAGGGCGGTTGTCACATACTGTTCGTCGGGGCGGATACCGCTGATGACCTGCCGGAGCGTATCGTCCACCAACTGTCCGGGTTCGATATGGCGGTATCGTACGATATTCGAATCGTTCACTATATAGAGGAATTTTCCCAACTGGTCGGTCCCGATAGAGGCGTCGCGCACGAGGACAGCGTCTTTCTGTTCGCTGTAGGGCAAGGTGATTGTAACATACAGCCCGCTTTTCAATTCGCCGTCTTTATTTTCGAGATTGGCGCGGACGTTCAGCGTACCGGTCGACAGGTCGACGTTGGGAGAGAGGTAGTCGAGTGTCCCGGTATAACTTTGCCGTCCGTCCTGTCCGAGGCGTATGGAAACATGGGTAGGCATCTTGACGTTCGGATCGTTCTGGTCGGCAATCATTTTCATCCGCATGAACTGGTTGTCTTCGATATTGAAGTTGGCGTACATGATGTCGTCTTTGTATAATGTAGCCAATGTGACGGGTTGGACAGTGCCGTTGATATAGTTGCCCACATCATAGCTTGCCCGGGTGACACGCCCGTCGTAGGGAGCCCGGATATAGCAATAGCCCAGATTGGTCCGGGTTGTTTTCAAAGCCGCTTCGGCGTTGCGTACGGATGCTTCCATTTCCGCTGCGGTCGATTCGGCCTGCAAGACCTGTATTTGGCTGACGGCTCCGCTCTTGGCCGCCTCTTTCATGCGTTCGTAGTTGCTGCGGGCATATTTGACTTGGGCCTTTGCCGTGTTTAGCGCGGCTTCCGCCTGGGTGACATTGTTTTGGTAGACTTCCGGTTCGATCACGAATATCAGGTCGCCTTTCTTCACTTTGGCGCCCGGCACGAGTTGCGAGGATTGCAGATATCCGTTCACGCGTGCTACCAGGTTGACCATGCGGTCGGAACTCAAATAGCCCGGATAGTCTTTTGTCAGCGTGATATCTCGCACGACCGGCATCGCGACGCTTATGGAAGGAGCCGGCATCTCCGTCTGGTGACTTTTCTCTTTACATCCGGCAAGCAGGACGATGGACAATCCCATCATCCCTATTTTAATAGCAGTCTTCATCTCTCTTATTTTTTAATTCTTAATTATCAATTTTCATTTTCCCAACTGCCGCCTAACGCCTGATAAAGCTGGATCAAGCTTAGCAGGGAGGAGCCTCTGGCTTGTGTCAGCTCATTTTCATAGGAAAGGAGGGAGCGTTGTGCGTCCAGGACATTCTGGAAAGGAGTAAGTCCCTGTTTATAGAGGTCGAGCGAAAGCTCCAATGTCTGCTTCCCCTGATTGACGACTTCCCGGAGCGCGACAATTTGTTTGATCGAGTTCTTGTAGGAATTCATGGCATTGTCCACTTCCTGGACAGCTGTCAGTACATCCTGGTTGAATTGTCGGATCGACTCGTCGAGCTGGGCTTTTGCCAGCCGTGTCACCTGCGCCAACTTCGTTCCCTGGAAGAAGTTCCAGGAGATGGCCGGGGCGATCTCGTAGGTCAAACTGTTATGGTTTACCAGTTTGTCCAAATCATGAGATGCGAAGCCCACCGACCCTTTGACGAAAACTTTCGGCCACCAGTCTGATTTGGAGGCGCCGAGCGATGCCGCCCGTGCGTTTACCAGGCGTTCAGCCGCCCGGATGTCCGGCCGGCGTAGTAGCAGGTTTGCGGGAATGCCGATGCCGATTGTCTCGATGTATTCCGGCAATGGCTTCCGTGTTTCCATGATTTCCCGGACGTCCCAGGGATAAAGTCCCATCAGTACGCCCAAAGCGTTTGTGTACTGGATGATTCCGGCTTCCAACATGGGGAGAGAGGCTTTTGTGTCGTAGTAGACGGATAAGGCCTGTGCGACATCTAATTTTGAGACAAGCCCTGTTTCGTACCTTTTTTCTGTGATCTTGACGACCGCCTGTTGTGACAGGCAGTTCTTTTTGACAACTTCCATTTCCTGTTGCAGTTCCCGCAAGTTGATGTAGGCGGATGCCACTTGGGCGCAAAGGGAGACCATCACGGCGTTGTAGTCCTCTTTGGAGGCTGCAAAGTTCTCCTTTTGGGCCTTTACGCGGTTGCGGATGCTTCCGAATACATCGATTTCCCAGTTCATAGACAGGGCGGCATCGCTGTATTGGGTTATCGTCTGCGGCAGGTTGCTTGTATGCCCGCTACTTTGTTGCCGGGTCCAGCCGGCAGCGAGTCCCAGGGTTGGCGAATAGCTACCTTGTTGTATACGCAGATTGGTTTTTGCCATAGCGATACGGTCTGCCGCCATCAGTACGGAGTAGTTCTGCTTTACGGCTACTTCAATCAGCGAGTCCAGGGTGGGATCATTGAAGTTTTTCCACCACTGGTCGTCTACCGGTAATGTCTGTTGAAAATCACTGTCGTTTTCCTGCCACGCTTCCGGTAATGCGTGATCCAGGTATTTGTGCTCTTTCTGCGCCGGCAGCGTTATCGGCAGGAACAGGCAGAGCACAGCATAACACCATGTACGTATGTGCATAATTTTTTGTTTAGATTTAGCCATTAAAGAACAGACTTGCCGTATAATTGTTTGCCTCTTTTTATTTCTTTCTGTTTATTTTATACGTGGGATGCTTTGTATCTTTGCCACGAAATGAAATGAGAATAACAATGGGAAAGAAAGAAGAATATAAAGAAAAGAATCTACGGTTTTTAGAAGAGGTGGCTACCGGTGAGGGAGTCGTCAAGCTCCCTTGTGGTGTGTTGTATAAGGAGATAGAGAAAGGGACCGGTGTGGTTTCACCGGAACTGACGGATGTCGTCTCTGTCCATTACCGTGGAACGCTGGCCAACGGACGCGAGTTTGATAATTCCTGGAAACGGGGATGTCCGGAGGCATTCCGCCTCAATCAGGTGATCGAAGGATGGCAGGAAGCGCTCCGGCGGATGCATGTGGGAGACCGTTGGATGATTTATATCCCGTATACATTAGGCTACGGGACACGTACATCCGGTCCGATCCCCGGTTATTCCACACTGCTGTTCGAAGTCGAACTGTTGGGGATTGCATAATTTTCCTTAAGGCTCTTTTTCAGTTTCCGATAGACATATATGAATGCCGGGACGAGGAAGAGGTCTGCTGCTATCCAGGCGGTCGGATCGCCAAAGCAAACAGCTAAGAATCCGAATATCGGTACGGCATAGATACTGACCAGTGTGCGTGCGATCATTTCGGAAACTCCGGAAAGCATCGCCAGATTGGTGTATCCTGCGCCTTGTATGGTGTAGCGCAGGATACAGAGCAGCCCTAAGATCGGAAAGAAATAGCAAGAAACGTGTAGGAAGAGTACCGTGTTTTTAAGTATTTCCGTTTCCGAAGCGTCTACGAACAGCAATGATATCTTGTCGGAGGCCGACATCAGTATTGTAAAAGTGAAGACGGCATAGATCATCATCAGCAGCGAGCTGGCTTTGATCCCCTGCCAGATGCGTTCGGGTTTTCTGGCTCCGTAGTTTTGCCCCGTATAGGTAGCCATCGCTATACCTAAGCTTTCAAAGGCACAGATAAAGAACATCTTGATTCTCATTGCTGCTGTGAATGCGGCTACACAAGCTGTTCCCAAAGCGTTATTGGCACTTTGGAGCAGGATGCTGCCGATTGCCGTAATGGAGAATTGAAGTCCCATAGGTACTCCGATGTATAAAAGATTTTTAGCCAGTGGAAAGCGGAATTTGCGGTCGTCAGCCGTCCCTTTCAGGACTGGAAAATGCTTGTACATATAAAAATAACAGAGAAGTGCCGACACACCTTGTGACACGACGGTGGCGATACCAGCTCCTAACACGCCCCATCCCAACACGAGGATACAGAACAGGTCGAGTACGATGTTCAATACGGTAGAGAACAGCAGGAACCAAAATGGTGTTTTACTATCGCCGAGTGCACGTATGATGCTGGACAGCAAGTTGTAGAAGAACGTACAAGGTACTCCGATAAACGTTACGAGCAGATAATAGTAAGCTCCGTGAAAAATATTTTCCGGAGTCTGCATACTTCTCAGGATATCTGCACAGTATACGCTTGTCAGAACCGCAATGACGATCGACATCAGGGCTGCCAGTTGTAAACTGACCGTCACGTACCGTCGCATTGTCTTGTAGTCTCTCGCCCCGAATTTCTGTGCCACCGGAATCCCGAACCCGCAACAACACCCGTTGCAAAATCCTAAAATCAGGAATACGACCGAAGTGCTTGCCCCGATTGCTGCCAGATCATTGATCCCTAAGAATTTTCCAACGATAGCGGCATCCACAAGCGAGTAGGTTTGTTGCAATATATTTCCAAGCAACAGGGGGAAGGTGAAATTGAGAATAAGCGGCAGGGGAGCACCCTCCGTCATTTCTTTAGTAGTAGTTGCCATAAATGTGATACCTAAACAATTTTGGGAGACAAAGATAGAGAAAAGGATGGGAAGTTGTTCCGATAAGCGTATACAGATAGCAAAAAAATAGCGATGAAACTTCAATGCCTCATCGCTATTTTTTTATTAAGCTTAATCGAGTTATTCTCCTTTTTCGATCTGTTCCTGTACGATCGCATCTACGACAGCGACAGTCGTCAGGTTCAGGATGTCACGCGTAGAACTTTCCACGTCGGTGAAGTGGATCGGTTTGTTCAAACCCATCTGGATCGGGCCGATCGTTTCGCTGATGCCGAGTGTGTCGAGCAACTTGTAAGCACTGTTGGCAGAACTCAGGTTTGGGAAGATCAGCGTGTTGACATCTTTGCCTTTCAACTTGTTGAACGGATACATGTCGTCACGCAGTTTCTTGTCCAGAGCGAAGTTGACCTGCATTTCTCCATCTACCATCATGTCCGGATAGTTTTTGTGCAGATAGTCGATCGCGTCGTGGACCTTCAGCGGGCTACCCTGCTTGTCGGAACCGAAGTTGGAGTAGGACAACATCGCCATAACCGGTTCGTGCGCGAAGAATTTCACAGCATCTTGAGTCAGGCGGGCGATATCGATCAATACTTCTGTCGACGGATGGCGGTTGATCAGCGTGTCGGCAATAAAGAACGTACCTTTCTTGCAAGTCAGGATATTCAAAGCACCGAAATGTGTGTAAGACGGACGGATACCGATGATCTGCTCTGCCATTTTGGTCACTTCGGAATAGCGGCTGTAAACGCCTGTCACGAAAGCATCGGCATCGCCTGTCGCAACCATCATCATACCGAATGCGTTGCGGTCGACCATCTTTTCGCAGGCTTCCGCATACGTGACACCTTCGCGGGCTTTCTTCTCAGACAGGATCTTGGCATAACGATGGCGG
>OJRV01001193.1_pt1 | contig 30410 bp, 24 predicted proteins | sample 1599241 | NCBI WGS metagenome assembly OJRV01 (sample SAMN04168656, study PRJEB22393) | human gut metagenome | biome: human gut microbiome; feature: stool | host: Homo sapiens | collected 2014-03-17 | reverse complement strand
GATAACTGCAAATAACAGTTTGTAGGGGAGTTCTGATACTCCCCTATAAAAATGGATATTTATCAACTGTTTGTTGTGACATAGCCTTTATTTAATTTAGAGCGTAATATGGGCATTAAATAGACAAGACCAGCTGTAGAGGCAAATGAAAGCTGAAAACTTATATTGAATAATAATAGAGGATCAAAGAGCAATAAAATCAAAGCAATAATACTTAATAAATGTTGAGCCGTAGATTTTTCCTCAAGATATAGAGCGATAATGCTAAGTAATCCCATTATGCTAGCACGCATAACAGGTACACTAGCACCGCATAGAATAGTATAAAAAATAATGAGGATTAATAATAAGATTAGATTAAAAAAGCGAGGCAGATGTAAAAATTTACCTAAAGATAATAAAAATAGAGAAATCAAGCTGATATGAGAGCCTGATACGGAAAGAATATGAATAATACCAGTGATGGAGTAAGCTTCTAAGATGTCTTTTTCGATATTATACCCACCAAACAGCATAGCAAAAATCATATTAGCATCATTTTCAGGCATTGTTTGATACATGGATTGCAAAAAAGATTGCTCGATTTGATAGCAAAATTCTTGAAGCGAGAATTTATCAGATGTGTTTAATATTTTTAAATTTTGTTTACCAATGGAAAATGTAGCATAGATACCTTCTTCTTGGGCAGAAAGCTCACGGTCAATTAAATTAGGATTGTGATAATTTTGGATTAAGCGGATAGTACCTGTGGCAGAAATCGTATCATTGATTTTAGCAAGATTATCTAAATTTTTTTGTTTTTGATAAAGATAAACTTTTCCTGTTGTAGTTTTTTCTTCCTTTTGCTTGATGGATTTAGTATCAACAACATATGTTAAATGATATATACCAGCACTGTCTTGGCGGATTTTAGGCATTTGACAGATAATGCCAGTCAAAGTGACTTCTTGATTGTCATAGTTTTTTATATTGTCATCAGCAATGAAGGTAAAAGAAAGATAACGCATCACACCTAAAAGGAAAAATAAAATAAGATATAGTAAAAATGTAAGTTTATATTTACGCAAAGTAAAATAGAAGGCTAGTATTAGATTTACTATAATTAAACAAAAAAGGTGTGTATATGACTTAGAAATTTCAGGAGTTTTCATCATCATATACACACCTAAGCTGTAGAAAAGAATTATAAAATTAATGAAAAGTAAGGGCGATTGCCCATAATGTATCTTAATCATAATATGCCTTCTTAAATAATAAAATAAATCATTTGTTAGATTTAAAAGATTTTAAGTACAAATTTTATCTTGCATTTTGCTAAATTTAGCTTCACCAATACCTTTGACATTTTTGATATCTTCGATAGAAGAAAAATTACCATGTTCTTGGCGATAATCGATGATTTTTTGAGCAGTTGCAGGGCCAATTCCAGGTAAAGTATCTAAATCTTCTTTTGTCGCAGTATTTATATTGATTAAATTAGAAGATGAATTATTATTAGGACTGTTGGAATTAGTATCATTGACCTGTTCATTAGAATTGTTGACAGGTGTTTTACTGCTCACTTGAATTTGCATACCATCAGTTAATTTTTGAGCTAAATTGATTTTGGTTTTATCTGCAAGTGGTGTAAAATCGCCACAGGCTTTAATTGCATCAGCAATGCGACTATCACTAGGTAATTCAACTAAACCAGGAGAATTGACTTCGCCAGAGACATAAACAGTGATTGTAGTATCTTCTTGTTTATCTTGAGTCTGTGTTTGCGTATTATCGGTGATAATAGGAGTAGTATCTTCTTGTGTGTAAAGATAATAAAAGGTTGAAACACTAGCAAATAGAGCTATACAAAATAAAATAAGTAGCGATTTTTTATACATAGGCATATAAATCATTCTTTCTAATTATAAAAACAAAAAGGAAATATTAATTTTTTAAATCTTGGCATTTAGCGATTAAATCAAGTACAGCGAAATCTTTATGTTTAATATCTTTTAACACTACTAAAGCATTTGGATATTCGCCATTTTGACAGAGCAGATAGCCAAGATTTTTTAAGATGAAGTCATTTTCATCATCTAAAAGTAGAGCTTGGCGCAATAAAAAAATAGCTGATTGAAGATTATTATGTGTGCGGAAAATATCAGCTAGATAATTAAATAGCCAAATTTTTTTCTTATAAGATAAAACTTGAGACATGATGCATTGACTCACTTGCTCGCAAGGTGTGGCTAAAATAGTAGAAATATTTTCTTTATTGGCTATTTGCATATCCCAAATTTGATTGATTGTATTTTGTAGGGCTGGATTTATATTGGTATTAGTATCAGGCATGATGACTCCTTTTGCACTATTGATAACAGTGGATTGATGAACAGTTAAATCATGAGTAACAGGATTTTTTTGCTTTTGTGTCTTTAAAGACTGTCTACGTTGTTTTTGATAAGTATTTAGATTAGGACAACGGCGCATTAATTTATCAGCTTTAAATATTTTTTTTAGTTTTTCAATAAGCATATCTAAAAGTTGATAATCTTTTTCATTTTTTAAAGTGATTTTATTGGATAATAGATGATTTAATGTAGTTAAAGCTTCTTCTTTTTTCCCATGGACTAATAAAAGTTGGATTTCTAAAAGTAGACTACGGCAATCTTGTGGAGATTGAGCTTTTAACTTTTGTGTCCAATTGAAAGCGCGTTCATAATCATGTAAACATAAATAAGTATCAGCTAATTCGTAGATGATATCACTATCTACGATATTTTTTTCAAATAATAATTGAATGCAAGATAGAGCTTCTTCATAGAGTTTTTGTTGTTTGAATTGATGGATTTCCAAAAGAAAATCATCTTTAGTCATTTCATTTGAAGATGGCTTATTATTGGTAGTGATATTTTGAGTTGATATTTCTTCTGTAGTTGTATCTTCTGAGGAAGATGGATAGAGATTTTTAAATACGCAGTAAGAAGTATCAGAAGTGTTTGGTTGATTAAAAGAGGTTTGTTGAAACCATTTTGGACGTTTTTTCAAAAAAATACCTCCTTTGAAGGCTTTGTAGGTAAATTGATATTGGCTTGACTAGCTAATACTAGCCCGCTTACAGTTTTAGCGCCATGATTTTTTAAAACCATAGCACAATTTTTTAGTGTACTGCCTGTGGTGAATATATCATCAATCAATAGACATTTGCGATTTTTCACATCAACATAATCTTTTAAGGTAAAAGCATTGGCTAAATTTTCTTGACGTTCATGGCGTAGTAATTGATATTGTGATTTAGTTTGTTTTGTACGCTCAAGAATATCGCAATAATGAAAATGATGTTTATCAATCCATGGTTTAAAAATTTTTTCAACTTGATTAAAACCACGTTTTTTTAATTTATTTTTGTGTAGGGGTACTGGGATTATCATATCGTAAGTGGAAAAATCCCAGTCTTCATCTAAATATGAAAATAATGGTTTTAAATAAGCTAAAGTGGCAAATTTATTTTGATATTTTAATTCGTGAATTAAATTCTTAAGTCCTTTATCGTATTTACCTATAGCTATAATAGGTGAAATATATTGCCGAATATCTTCATCATAAGCTAGATTTTCATTGCGGATAATTTCTTCTAAACAAGAAGGACACCACATACCTTTTTGTTCTACATAAGCGTTACAAGAAGGGCAATGGCTAGGAAATAGAAATTGCATAATAGCTTGATAGATATTATTTAACATGATAAAGAACTCTTTTCTAAAATAAAATAGCTTAAATTAATTTATGGGCTAAACGTTCAGCAAGCAGTGTATATCTTTTTTGTGTTCGATTACTTTGAATAGCAGTCATCAATGCTTTTTTTGAGCCAATGATGATGACTTTTTGTTTGGCTCTGGTGATAGCTGTATAGAGTAAATTTCGTTGGAGCATGATATAGTGGCTAGTTGATAAAGGTATGATGACTACTTTATATTCACTGCCTTGACTTTTATGCACACTTGAGGCATAAGCTAGAGTTAATTCGTTTAGTTCATTTTTTTCATAGGTAACAATATGGTCAAAATAATCTACAGTTAATTTTTCGTTGTTGACATCTTGAATAAAACCAATATCGCCATTAAATACATTTTTTTGGTAGTTATTGCGGATATGCATGACTTTATCGCCAACGCGAAATGTTTGTGAAGAATATTTTAATTCATCTTGATTTTTTTTAGGATTTAATTGTTCTTGAAGCATTAGATTTAAATTTTCTACGCCACATAAAAAGCGGTGCATAGGAGATAAAATTTGTACGTCTTTGAGAACATCAAAACCTTCATGAGGTAAATCTTTAGTACATAAATCAAGGATTTTTTGTGTAATGGAAGTATCGTCATTTAATTCATAAAAGACAAAATCGCTGTATTGTTTGCGAAGGTCAGGTAATCTACCAGCGTTTATGATATGTGCATTTTGGATAATCATGCTTGTTTGAGCTTGGCGGAAAATCTCATCTAAGCGAATAGCAGGGACTTTTTGCGAACGGATGATATCTTTAAGTACAGAGCCAGGGCCTACGGCAGGGAGTTGGTCTGTATCACCGACTAAGATGATGCGACAACCATCTGGTACAGCATTTAAAAAATGGTGCATGAGGACTATATCTACCATAGAAACTTCATCTAAGATAATGACATCAGCATCTAATTGGTCATCGATATCTTTGCTAAAGCCTAATTGTAAATTATCATCTTGAGCTAAATTATTTGCTTCTAACAAGCGATGGATAGTTAAAGCTTTTTGCCCTGTTGTTTCGCTTAAGCGTTTTGCAGCTCGTCCAGTTGGTGCTGCTAGGCGAATTTTTAATCCTTGGGCTTTTAAAATGGATAAGATGCCTTTGATTACAGTCGTTTTACCAGTACCAGGGCCACCAGTGAGTACTAAAACTCCGTGATGAAGACAAGCTTTGATGGCTTCTTTTTGTTTTTGTGCAAGTTGGATTTGATTGTCTTTTTCCCATACTTTGATAAATAAAGAAAGATTATCTTCCGATAAAGGCTCAGTTGCTTGTTGTAATTGAAGTAGACGCGTAGCAACTTTTTTTTCGGCATAATAAAGATATGGCGGATAAATTAAAGTTTCGCCACCGACTACTTCAGTATTTAAAGAGCCATTATCAATGCGTTCTTTTAAAATAGTGAAGATGATTTGATTATTTACTTGCAATATTTTTGCTGTTTTATCGACAAGAGCCATTTCAGGGATACAGCAATGACCATTGTTGCAAAGTTGCATTAAAGCATAATCTATGCCTGAGATTATGCGTCGTTTATCCTCTCTTTGTATGCCAAGATTAAAAGCGAGTTTATCAGCTGTTAAAAAGCCTATACCTTCGATATCTTGAAATAAGCGATAGATATCTTTTTCCATGATATCTATCGCAAAAGAACCGTATTTAGCAAAGATTTTACCTGCATAAGTATTGGATATACCATGATTTTCTAGCCAAACCATGATTTCAGTGAGTTCGCTTTGTTCAAGATAAGATGTAGAAATTTTTTCTGCTGTTTTTTTGCCAATACCAGGAACTTTTAATAATTCATTTGGTGATTTAGCAATTATTTCTAAAGTTTTTTCGCCAAATTCAGCGACTATTTTCTTTGCCATGGCAGGGCCAATGCCGTTGATTGCCCCAGAAGCTAAGAATTTTTCGATGCCGGATATTTCTGTAGGGGCAACAGTTTTGTAAGTCATAGCTTTAAACTGTTGCCCAAATTTAGGGTGCTTTACCCATTCCCCTTCGATTTCCAATAGTTGTCCAATTAGCGGAGCCATGCCATTTAGGGTAACTGTTATCTGTGTAGAAAGTTTTTCTGGTGATAATTTTAAAACAGTGAAGCGATTATCTTGACTGGCAAAAATAATCGTATCGACTGTTCCACATATTTTTTCCATAAGTAAAGCCTTTCTATTATTTATGATAAATTTATTATTCTATGCTTTATTTGCTAATTCTTCGGTTAATTTATCCCATTCAATATATTTTTCTTCTAGTTCTTGTTCTTTTTGAGCATAAGCTGTAGCTATTTCATGACTTTTATTGGGATCTGCTTGCAATGCTGGGTTATTCATTTGATATTCTAAGCCTTTTAATTCAGCTTCAAACATAGCGATAGTAGCTTCGCAACGCTGTATCATCATGGTTAATTTTTCACTGCTCATAGCAGAAGCTACATGTACATTTTTAGGTTTGGCTTTTTCTTGTTTTGTTTTAGGCGTAGTTTTATTTTCAACAGTAGCTTTTTTATTTGAAGTTTCTTGAGTAGACTCAAGTTCTTTTTGCATTTCTAATTTTTTTTCACGATAATAGCTATAATTTCCATTATACTCTGTTAAATGTCCGTTTTCTAATTCACAAGTGAAGTTAGTAACTTTATCTAAGAAATAACGGTCATGAGAAACGACGATAAATGTACCAGGGAAAGCCATCATCGCTTCTTCAATAGCTTCTTTAGCAGGAATATCCAAATGGTTTGTAGGTTCGTCCATTACGAGGAAATTTGCACCAGTTAACATCAATTTCAATAAAGCCAAGCGAGATTTTTCTCCACCGGATAAATCGCCGATTAATTTATAAATATCATCACCTTTGAATAAGAAAGCACCTAGACAGTGGCGAGCCTGTTCATCATTTAAACCAAATGAAGATAAGATTTCATCAAAAACAGTATTGCTAGGGCAAAGACCTTCATGTTGCTGGGAATAATAGCCGATTTTTACACGACTGCCGATTTTGATATTTCCTGTAGGAGATTGTAATTCGCCTAAAAGTAGTCTCAATAAAGTTGTTTTACCAGCACCATTAGGGCCTACGATAGCGACACCATCACCTTTGCGAATTAATAAAGATAGATGTTCAAAGATTTTATGATCGCCAAAGCTAACAGATACATCATCAAGTTCAGCTACACGTTGAGCACATTCTTCTGGTTTATGGAACATAAAATAATTAAAACCTGATTTTTGTGGCGGTAAGATAATGCGTTCTAAACGCTGTAATTGTTTTTCACGACCTCTAGCTTGTTTTGCTTTGACACCTGCTTTATAGCGACGAATATATTCTTCTGTTTCGCGAATATGTTCTTGCTGTTTAGCATAGGCAGATTCTAAAGCAGCTCGTCTTTGAGCTTTTACTTTCATGGCAGTGGAATAGTTACCATCATATAAAACAGTTGTTTTATTTTCTAAATCTAAAATCTTAGTGGCAACTTTGTCTAAGAAAAAACGGTCATGAGAAATTAAAAGTACGCCACCTTTATAATTGCTCAAAAAGCCTTCAAGCCATTCAATCATTTCAATATCTAGATGGTTTGTTGGTTCATCTAAAAAGAGAAAATCTGGCTCACGAAGTAATGCTTTAGCTAAACAAATGCGAGTGCGTTGACCACCTGAAAATAATGTTGGGTTTTTAGGAAAGTCTTCTTCACTAAAGCCAAGACCAAAAGCAACGCGACGAAGACGGCTTTCATAATCGTATCCGCCTAATTGTTCAAATTTATCAGAAATACGACTATATTCCTTTATTAAATCTTCAAGTTTATCATTATCATCTAAGTTTTCAATTTGTTTTTCCAATGTAGTTTTTTTCTGTCCAAGAGCAATGATATCAGCAAAAGCAGATAGGAGTTCGTCATATAAATTATCATGAGTGAAATCTGATTGCTGTTGCATATAGCCGATAGTATCTACACTATCAATACTGATGCGTCCAGTATCATATTCTTCAATACCTAAAAGACATTTCATTAAAGTGGATTTACCAGCACCATTAGGGCCAACAAAACCAATTTTATCGCCACGAGCCACATCAAAGGAGACATTATGAAATAATTCTTCTATACCAAAGGATTTTCCTAAATCTTGAACGCGTAAAATTCCCAAAATAACACTTCCTTTATAATTTATAACTATATAATATAATTTAAATTTATAGACCTATATAATTAAATCTTGCTACTCCATGAAGATATAGCAAGATTTAATTTAAAATAATTTAATTTTGTTTTTGATAATCTAAGCCAATATTGACTGTTGCTTGACCAGAGCTTCCTCCTGACATAATAGTACAAGTAAATGGCATACCATAGAAACAATCTGTTTCATGTTCATTTGCTGTAATAGTTGTATGTTCACGAGAAGATGTATTTCCTGTTTCAACACTAGAAATTTTAAAACCTTTGCGTTTTAAGATATCTGCAACTTCTGCACCAGCTCCATTGATACCGCTGGAATTGATGACTAAAACGGTTATATCTTCATTTTTTACAGGTTCAACTTTTTCTTTAGCAGGAGCTGTGTTATCTTCTTGAGTTGAAGATTTTTCTTCGCTTGAAGGCGTTTCTGTTGTAATATCGCCCATTTTTAAACCTTTAGGCAAAGATTTTTCATATGCTTTTATTGTAGATTCAGTATCTTTTTGAGCAGTTTCATTTAAGGTAATTCCCATATTTTGCGCTATTAAATTTCGTGTTTTGGCAATATCTGGTATCCAATAGCTGATATCTTCGATATAAGCAGGTTGTCCAGAAACCATACTAGAAGATAAGCCATTTTGTTGAATTGTAGGCAAATTGGATACTAAGGCAATCATTTCACTCAATGGCATATTAGTTTGAATAGCTGAGGAAATATTGTTTAAAATATCTGGTAGTTTTGGTAGGATAGATGGTGATATTGCTTGTGCAAGGAAAGCTTTCATGAATTTTTGCTGACGATTTATACGACCGATATCGCCCTCACCATCGCGATAGCGAACATATTGAATAGCTGTCTTACCATTTAAATGCTGAAGTCCTGGTTGAAGGTCGATAACAAGACCACCATTGTCGTCCCAAGGGTCTTCATAATACATGCGTTTTTCTACATCAATATCAACACCACCAACAGCGTCGATGATTTTTTCAAAAGCTTGGATATCTATAAGAATATAATAATTAATCGGTACATTTAAAAATGATTCCACTACTTTTTGCGTGAGCTCATGACCACCATAAGCGTAAGCGTGATTTATTTTGTCATAATCATTTTTTTCGATATGTACTCTAGTATCACGTGGCAAAGATAATAAAGAAGCTTTTTGTTCATTTGGATTATATGTTAAAACCATTAATGTATCACTGCGACCGACATCATCAGCGCGTCTATCTACACCCATTATCATGATATTAAGAACGTTTGTTTGTTCTGTGGTTATAGTTGGAGGATTATCAGAGGAAGAATCAGAGTTAGCAAAGACAAATCCAACTAATACTAATAATAGAATAATAATTAGAGCAATAAGACGATTATAGTTTTTCTTCTTTTTATATATTTTTTTTGGCGGTGGAGGAGAGGGTGGATCATTTTTTTCTCGCCATTCCCTGCTGAGCCAATCTGGAGTATTTAATGTATCAATATCATTTTTATCGTTATCACTAGTTGTATCGTGTTTATTTGTATCATCAATTTTATTTTCCAAAATAAAAAACTCCTACTAATTTATTCATACATTATGCTAACTAAGTTAGTATATCAAATATAAATTATCATTTCAATTTATATAAAAATAAATATTTATAAATGTTGTGTATAAATATACGAATAAAGGGAGAAAAATTTTTATAATTTTACAATATATAGTTAATTTTTGCTTGATTTTTGTTGAATAAAACTTTATACTAAAAGAAGCAAACAGCTTTTTTGTTCTGATATGAAAAATGACGTGGAAAATCATGCATTTATGGGATGAAACGGCTTGGGCTTAATTGAACTTTTTAAGGAGTTTTACAAATGGATTTTCAAGACAAAACACTAGTATGTAAAGATTGTGGTAAGGAATTTGTTTTCAGTGCAGGAGAACAAGCTTTTTATGCAGAAAAAGGCTTTGAAAATGAACCAGCACGTTGCCATGAATGCCGTGATAAAAGACGTCGCGAACGTGAAGGCGGAAAAGAACAGCGTCAGATGTATACTGTAGAATGTGCAGAATGCGGAAAAGAAACACAGGTTCCTTTTGAACCAAAAGGAGACCGTCCAGTTTATTGTCGTGATTGTTTCAACGCTAGACGCAATAAATAATTTAGTTTAATCGGCAAGGAGGCTTGGATATTTCCGAGCCTTTTTTAAGGTTAGATGTAATTATAATTTTATAAACAAATTTAAAGAAGGGAAGTTACATAATGAGTAAGAAACTATTAACTTTATGTGCTCTTTGTATGTTTGCTGTAAGTGCACTTTTCGCTGGCTGTGGACAAGATAGTTCTGATAAAGCAGCTTCTAGCGGAGAAAAAGTATTACGTGTAGGTACTAATGCTGACTTTGCTCCATTTGAATTCCAAGACGAAAATGGTAGCACAGAATATCAAGGTTTTGATATGGATTTAATCAGAGCTGTAGCTAAAGAAATGGGTTACACAGCTGAAATTCAAAATGTTAACTTCGATGGCTTAATTCCTGCTATGGAATCTGGCAATATTGATATAATTGCTTCTGGTATGACTATTAATGAAGAACGTAAAAATCAGGTAGAATTCTCTGATCCTTACTATATTTCTGGTCTTACTATCGTTGTTCCTAAAGACAACACTGATATCAATGGTTTTGCTGATTTAAAAGGCAAAAAAATAGCTGTACAGATTGGTACAACAAGCATGGAAGAAGCACAGAAAATCGAAGGTGCTGAAGTAAAAGCTTTAAATAGTTCTGCTGATACATTTATGGAATTAAAAGCAGGTAACGTTGATGCAGTTATTAATGACCTTCCTGTAAATGATTATTATATTGTAAAAACTAAAGCTACTGATGTAAAACGTTTAGATGATAAACTTACATCTGAAGAATATGGTTTTGCAATGAAAAAAGGTAATACAGAATTAAAACAAAAAGTAGATGCAGCTTTAAAAACACTTAAAGAAAATGGTGAATATGACAAAATCTATGAAAAATGGTTTGGTACAAAACCTGCTAAATAATAGATTTTGTATTTAACATAGTAACCTAGAAGGACACTGTCTGATGGTCAGTGTCCTTTTTCTATAATAGAAGAAAGTGAGGAGGTTTTATTTTTGGATTTTAGATTTGATATTATTATCAATGCTTTTCCATTACTTATTGAAGGTGCTATTTTTACAATTCAAATTACAGCACTAAGTGTTGCAATTGGTATTATTATTGGTTTATTTGTTGGTGTTGCTCGCATTAGTAAAATTAGAATAATTAAATGGTTAGCAGCTATCTACGTTGACTTTTTACGTGGAACACCTTTATTAGTACAGATTTTCTTGATATATTTTGCACTACCTGTATTAACAGGTATAAAAATGAACCCATTTGTAGCAGCTATTGCTGCTTGTAGTATCAATAGTGGTGCATATGTAGCGGAAATTTTTAGAGCAGGTATACAATCTATAGATAATGGTCAGATGGAAGCAGGTCGCTCTTTAGGTTTATCTTGGTTCCAGACAATGAGATATATAATTATTCCTCAGGCTTTTAAACGTGTAATACCACCACTAGGAAATGAATTCATCGCTTTATTGAAAGATTCATCATTAGTGTCTGTTATTGGCTTTGAAGAGTTAACTCGTCGTGGTCAATTAGTTATTGCTAGAACATATGCTTCTTTAGAAATTTGGGTTTGTGTTGCTTTAATTTATTTAATAATGACATTATCTATTTCTCGTTTTGTAGCATATTTAGAGCGGAGGTATCAAATTGATGATAGAAATTAAAAATCTGCATAAGTCTTTTGGTCATGTAGAAGTATTAAAAGGCGTAGATGTTTCCATTGAAGAAAAAGAAGTGGTAGTTATAATTGGACCAAGTGGTTCTGGTAAATCTACATTACTTCGTTGCATGAATTATTTAGAAGAGCCTACAAGTGGAGATATCACTGTAGATAATATGAAACTCGATAAACATGCGGATATCAATAAAATTCGTGAAAATATCGGTATGGTATTCCAACGTTTTAATTTATTTCCACATATGACAGTATTAGAAAATATTGTACTTGCACCAACAAAAGTGTTGAAAATTTCACGTGATGAAGCAATCTCAACAGCTATGGATTTGTTACAAAGAGTTGGTTTAAAAGAAAAAGCTAATTCTTATCCAAGTCAGTTATCTGGTGGGCAACAACAACGTGTGGCTATTGCAAGAGCTCTTGCAATGAAACCAAAAGTTATGCTCTTTGATGAACCAACATCAGCTCTTGACCCAGAAATGGTAACAGAAGTATTAGATGTTATGAAAAGCTTAGCTAATCAAGGTATGACAATGGTTGTAGTTACTCATGAAATGGGATTTGCTCGTGAAGTTGGGGATCGTGTATTATTCGTAGATGAAGGTCGTATCATTGAAGAAGGTACACCAAAAGAAATTTTTGAAAATCCTAAACAAGAACGTACAAAATTATTTTTATCTAAAATTCTTTAAAATTAAAATCAAATATTCTAGTTTAAATCGCATTTTAAGCTAGAATATTTGATTGACGCTCATCTGGTAGTATGCTATAATTTATTATTACCGGACGTGCGATTATTTGTCGTAAAAAAACTAAATAAAAATTAGTTTGAGATGAGTAACGTTCAAAATTTTTAACATAAAAAGCGAGAATTCTTTTGATTTTATTTCAAAGAAAATAAAGCTTTATGTTAAGTTTTAGGTAAGCAAATAGCAAGCCTATAAAGTTAGTTGTTCTTTAAAAACACAAAATGTAGGACTTCATATTTTAGAAGCTACAAAGGAGTTTTGGCAGTTCCTTTAAGAGGATATACTTCTTAAAAATCTTCTATTGGCAATTATAGCTGTTAAGTATTTAAGTACTGTAGTTATCATTGTTGAGCGAAGAATGTCAATATATTTGATTACGTTATAGAAAATATTTTTCTATAGCTTTATATATTTTGGAGTGAATGAGGTGTACAAAGGAATATCTTTGTCAATTACAAAGCAAGGTCTTTAAAGAGAAAAAGTGCCTTGCCTTTTTAACGTTTAATGTATGTTGATAGTGAAAACATATCAAAGCGTGTAGACAAAAGATAAGAAAACACTTTATTCATATGTTTAATATTTAGTTTCAATTCGGTTTGAGGGGTGAAGATTTTAATGTTCAATCCTGTCTCAGTTGGTAAACGGACCAGGTATAGCTATGCCAAAATCAAAGAGGTTATGGATATGCCTCATCTTCTGGATATCCAGAGAAATTCTTATGATTGGTTTATGAAGGAAGGATTACAGGAGATTTTCCATGATATCTCTCCAATTCAGGGATTTACAGGAAATCTTGTGTTATCGTTTGAAGGTTTTTCTTTAGGAAAACCTAAATATGATATTGATAAATGTAAAGAACGCGATGCTACGTATTCTGCTCCTTTACGTGTCAATGTACGCCTGGTTAATAATGATACTGGCGAAGTAAAGGAACAGGAAGTTTTCATGGGTGATTTCCCACTCATGACAGAAACAGGTACATTTATCATCAATGGTGCGGAACGTGTTATCGTAAGTCAGCTCGTTCGTTCTCCTGGTGCTTATTACGGTGAAAATATTGATCCTACTGGTAAAAGATTATATAATGCCACAGTTATTCCAAACCGTGGTGCATGGATAGAGTTTGAAACAGATTTAAATGATGTTATTTCTGTTCGTCTTGACCGCAATCGTAAATTACCAGCTACAGTATTAATCCGTGCATTAGGTTATGGTACAAATGATGCTATTATGTCTTTATTTGATAATGATGAACGCATTAGAAACACTATAGACCGTGATAATACAGTAACAAAAGAAGAAGCATTAGTAGAAATCTACAAAAGACAGCGTCCAGGCGACCCACCTACTGTAGATAATGCTAAACAACTTTTAGAACAGCTTTTATTTGATCCTAAACGTTATGATTTAGCAACTGTAGGTCGTTATAAATTAACTAAAAAATTAGGCTGGAAACGTCGTCTTTTAGGCAAACAATTAGCTGAGCCATTAGTAGATAAAGAAACTGGTGAAGTTTTAGTTCCTGCTGATGTTACAATTGAAGCATCTATGGTTGAAGATATTACTATCGAACAAGAAAATAATATCTTCGGTGAAGATGAACATGCAATTGTTTATATTAAAGATAAAAACAATAATAGAATTAAGATGATTTGTTCTCGTACTTTACCATACAATCATCGTACAATTACTATTAACGATATTATTGCATCTATTAGTTATTTATTAAACTTAATGGATGGACATGGACATAAAGATGATATCGACCATTTAGGAAATCGTCGTATCCGTTCTGTTGGTGAATTGTTACAAAATCAATTCCGTATCGGTTTATCCCGTATGGAACGTGTAATCAGAGAACGTATGAATACACAAGATAATGATGTAATTACACCACAAGCTCTTGTAAATATTCGTCCTGTTGTGGCAGCAATCAAAGAATTCTTTGGTTCTAGCCAGTTGTCTCAGTTCATGGACCAGAATAACCCACTTAGTGAACTTACACATAAACGTCGTTTATCTGCACTTGGTCCTGGTGGTCTTAGTCGTGAACGTGCAGGGTTCGAAGTTCGTGACGTACACAACTCTCACTATGGTCGTATGTGTCCTATCGAAACTCCAGAAGGTCCAAACATCGGTCTTATCGGTTCCCTTGCAACATATGCTCGTATTAATGAATTTGGCTTTATGGAAACACCTTATCGTAAAGTCGATAAAGTTAATAAACAAGTAACAACAGATGTTCGTTATTTAACAGCTGATGAAGAAGATGATTTAGTAATTGCACAAGCCAATGAACCATTAGATGAAAATAACTGGTTCAAAGCTCAGCGTGTAACAGCACGTGTTCATGAAGAAACAATGCTTGTTGATGCAGATAGTGTAGATTACATGGACGTATCACCAAAACAGATTGTATCCATTGCGACAGCAATGATTCCATTCTTAGAAAACGACGATGCTAACCGTGCCTTAATGGGTGCGAACATGCAACGTCAGGCTGTACCTCTTTTCAGAACACAGGCACCACTTGTTGGTACTGGTATGGAATATAAAGCAGCTTGTGACTCTGGCGTTATGGTACTTGCAAAACGCGCAGGTGAAGTTGTTAGAGTAACAGCAGATTACATTGAAGTTCGTGCAGACGAAACTGGTGAAATCGACCATTATAAATTACAAAAATATTTACGTTCCAACCAAGGTACATGTATGAACCAAGTGCCAATCGTGTACAAAGGTGATCATGTAGAAGCAAAAGAACCTATCGCTGATGGTCCAGCAACTGATCATGGTGAATTAGCTCTTGGTTACAACGTTATCGTAGCATATATGCCTTGGGAAGGTTATAACTACGAAGATGCGATTTTATTAAGTGAAAAACTTGTAAAAGAAGATATTTACACATCTATCCATATTGAAGAATATGAATGCGATGCTCGTGATACAAAACTTGGACCAGAAGAAATCACACAAGATATTCCAAACGTAGCAGAAGATGCTCTTCGCGACCTTGATGCTGATGGTATTATCCGTATCGGTGCAGAAGTTCGTGCAGGTGATATCTTAGTTGGTAAAGTTACTCCAAAAGGAGAAACAGAACTTACAGCAGAAGAAAGATTATTACGCGCTATCTTTGGTGAAAAAGCTCGTGAAGTTCGTGATACTTCCCTTCGCGTTCCACATGGTGAAGCTGGTCGAATTGTTGATGTTAAAATCTTCAACCGTGCTAATAATGATGAATTACCACCTGGTGTAAATCAGTTAGTACGTGTATATATTGCTCAAAAACGTAAAATCTCTGTCGGCGATAAAATGGCTGGTCGTCATGGTAACAAAGGGGTTGTATCCCGCGTTATGCGTGAAGAAGATATGCCATTCTTACCAGATGGTACTCCAGTAAATATCGTGCTTAACCCATTAGGCGTGCCTTCACGTATGAACATCGGACAGGTACTTGAAACACATCTTGGTATGGCTGTTCGCGAACTTGGTATGCAGATTAAAGCAGGAGATCCAACAGTAGAATCTCGTTTACGTGCAATTGGTTATGATTTTGATAAAAATGGTATGCCAAAACCAGACGTTGCTGGTATTCACATTGCAACTCCAGTATTCGATGGTGCAAAAGGTAACGAAGTATTTGAAACACTCAAAGCTTCTGGTTTCTCTGATAATGGTAAGACTATTTTATATGATGGTCGTACAGGTGAACCATTTGAAAATCCTGTTACAGTAGGTTGCGTGTACATGCTTAAACTTCATCACCTTGTTGATGATAAAATCCATGCTCGTTCAACTGGTCCATACTCTCTTGTTACTCAACAGCCACTTGGTGGTAAAGCACAATTTGGTGGTCAGCGTTTCGGGGAAATGGAAGTTTGGGCTCTCGAAGCATATGGTGCAGCTTATACACTTCAAGAAATTTTAACAGTAAAATCTGACGATGTTGTTGGACGTGTTAAAACATATGAAGCTATTGTAAAAGGTGAAAACATTCCTGAACCAGGTGTTCCAGAATCCTTCAAAGTTCTCATTAAAGAGTTACAAAGTATTGGTCTTGATATCAAAGTTCTTTCCGAAGATGCACAGGAAATTATGATTAATGATATTGAAGATGATATCAATGAAACTGCAAGAGAACTCGATATGGATGCAACAGCAACAAAAGAATCTTATGGTCAAGCAGTAACAACAGATGTTTCTGAAGAAAATGTAGTAGAAGATGATTATACTACTGAAGAACCAACAGATGATATCATTGCTGATCTTGGTGCAGATAATTTTGACGAATAATATAATGGTTTAATTTAATCGATTTAAGAGCATTTATAATTATAAATGCTCTTAATCAATAAATTGAAATAGTGATATAGTAATGTAGGTAACTTTTATTTGTTTAATAAAGTTTTTTAACAGATGCAAGGCTGAATTTTAAAGAAAGGGAGTGACAGCCCCTTGTTAGATGTAAATAATTTTGATTCTATGCGCATAGGACTAGCTTCTCCAGAAAAGATTCGTGAATGGTCTTATGGCGAAGTAAAAAAACCAGAAACTATCAATTATCGTACTTTAAAACCTGAACGTGATGGTTTGTTCTGTGAAAGAATTTTTGGTCCTACACGTGACTGGGAATGTCATTGCGGTAAATACAAACGCATTCGTTATAAAGGTATTGTCTGTGACCGTTGTGGCGTAGAAGTAACTCGTGCAAAAGTACGTCGTGAACGTATGGGTCATATAGAGCTCGCTGCACCAGTATCTCACATTTGGTACTTTAAAGGCATTCCAAGTCGTATGGGTCTTATCTTAGATGTATCACCTCGTTCTTTAGAGAAAGTATTATACTTTGCTTCTTATATAGTATTAGATCCAGGCGATACACCTCTTATTAAAAAGCAACTTTTATCCGAAAATGAATACCGTGAGTATTATGATAAATATGGCTCTAGCTTCAAAGTAGGCATGGGTGCTGAAGCGGTAAAACAGCTTTTAGAAGAATTAGATTTAGATAAAATGAATAAAGAATTACGTGAAGAACTTCGTACTTCTAGCGGTCAGCGTAAAGTTCGTGCTATTCGTCGCTTAGAAGTAGTAGAAGCTTTCCGTAAATCTGGCAATAAACCATCTTGGATGATTCTTGATGTAGTACCAGTTATTCCACCAGAATTACGTCCAATGGTTCAATTAGATGGTGGTCGTTTTGCTACATCTGACTTAAATGATTTATATCGTCGTGTTATCAACCGTAATAATCGTTTAAAACGTTTATTAGACTTAGGTGCACCAGATATTATCGTGCGCAATGAAAAACGTATGCTTCAAGAAGCAGTTGACGCACTTATCGATAATGGTCGCCGTGGTCGTGCTGTAACAGGCCCTGGTAACCGTCCACTTAAATCTTTAAGTGATATGCTCAAAGGTAAACAAGGTCGTTTCCGTCAGAACTTATTAGGTAAACGTGTTGATTACTCTGGTCGTTCCGTTATCGTTGTAGGTCCTGAACTTAAACTTCATCAATGTGGTTTACCAAAAGAAATGGCTCTTGAATTATTCAAACCATTTGTAATGAAAAAACTTGTAAATTCTGGACTTGCACACAATATTAAATCTGCAAAACGCATGGTTGAACGTATTCGTCCAGAAGTTTGGGATGTATTAGAAGAAGTTATTAAAGAACATCCAGTTCTTTTAAACCGTGCCCCTACGCTTCACCGTCTTGGTATTCAGGCTTTTGAACCTGTACTCACAGAAGGTCGTGCACTTAAATTACATCCACTTGCTTGTACAGCTTACAATGCTGACTTCGATGGTGACCAGATGGCTATTCACCTTCCACTTTCAGCAGAAGCTCAAGCAGAAGCTCGTATTTTAATGCTTGCTGCTAACCACATCTTAGCACCAAAAGATGGTGGCCCAATTATCACTCCATCTCAAGATATGGTACTTGGTTCTTACTATTTAACAATCCTTCGTCCAAATGCACAAGGAGAAGGAAAAGTATTTACTGATATAAATGAAGCTATTTTAGCTCATCAACATAAAAATCTTCAATTACAAGCATTAATTCAAGTTCGTATGGAAGGATATGGCCTTGTAAAAACAACTCTTGGTCGTATGATTTTCAATGAAATTCTTCCTCCTGAAATTCGTGATTTCTATCAAGTAACAAAAGTTTCCTTAGAAGCTGATACACCAGAAGCTCGTGAAGCTTTAATTAAAGGCTTAAAAGGTAAAAAGATGGCTGAACCAATCGTTAATAGCGAAGGTAAAGAAATCGTTCCAGCTGATACAGCTGTTGATGCTGGTTATATTAAAAACTTACTTGCTAGTGATGCTAAAGAAGCTATTGTTCATGGTGGTAACTCTGGACAATGGTATCTCGGTTACAAAACAGGTAAAAAAGAACTTGGTAAATTAGTCGCTAGATGCTTTGAAACATTTGGTGGTTCTAAAACTGCTGAAGTAATTGATAATGTTAAAAACTTAGGTTACCATTATGCTTGTCTTGCTGGTATGACAGTTGCTATCTCCGATATCATCGTTCCACCAGAAAAGAAAGAAATTTTGGCAGCTACAGAAAAAGTTGTTAACCGTGTTGAACGCGACTATAATCGTGGTCTTATCACTGAAGACGAACGTTATAAGAAAGTTGTAAAACTTTGGAGCGATGCTACAGATGACGTTGCTGATGCGATGATGGCTAACATGGATACATTCAATAATATCTTCATGATGGCTGACTCTGGTGCCCGCGGTAACAGACAGCAGATGCGTCAGCTCGCTGGTATGCGTGGTCTTATGGCTGATCCATCTGGTAAAATCATCGACTTACCAATCAAAGCAAACTTCCGTGAAGGCTTAACAGTGTCTGATTACTTTATTTCTTCTCATGGTGCTCGTAAAGGTCTTGCCGATACAGCACTTAGAACAGCTGACTCTGGTTACCTCACCCGTCGTCTTGTTGACGTTGCTCAAGACGTTATCGTTCGTGAAGATGACTGTGACGTTGTAGGTATTAACCTCGTACGTGAACGTGCAAAACTTGCTGCATCTTCTAGCGCTGCAATCAAAGAACTTGGCGATAGCTTAAAAGGCCGTGTGCTTGCAAATGATATCGTTAGTCCAAAAACAGGCGAAGTTCTTTATGCTGCAGATACTACACTTGATGAAGAAGCTCTCAATACTATTGGTGAACATAATGTTAGCGAAATCGTACTCAAAGGTTCCGCTATTTATGAAGGACTCAACTCTATGTCCACTGAAACAATAGCTCTTGGTGCTCCTGAAGAAAATGTACGTAAATCCATTAAACATGCTATGATGCATGAAATGCTTGGCAAAAATACAACTGATGCTGTTTATGATAGCACAGGCGCAGAAATCATTCCTGCAAATACACCACTTACAGAAGAATATATCGAAGCTGTATTAAATAGCGACGCGAAAGAAGTTAAAGTTCGCAATAACAACATTCGTGGTATCGAAGTTGAAGCTATTAAAGAAGGTAACGGTATTATTGAATCTCTTGAAGATCGTATCGTAGGACGTGTATTAGCAGAAGATATCATTGATCCTGCTACTGGTGAAAAAATCGCTTCTCTTAACGAAACTGTTACACCAGCTCTTGCTAAAGCAATTTGTAAAGTACGTGAAAAAGTTTCTATTCGTAGCGTACTCACATGTAAATCTCAGCTTGGTGTATGTATTAAATGTTATGGTCAAGACCTTGCTACAGCTAATCAGGTTGAAGTTGGTGAAGCAGTTGGTATTATCGCTGCTCAATCTATCGGTGAACCTGGTACACAGCTTACAATGCGTACATTCCACTCCGGTGGGGTTGCCAGTGACGAAGATATCACACAGGGTCTTCCACGTGTTGAAGAATTGTTCGAAGCAAGAAAACCAAAACATCATGCTATCATTGCTGAAATCGAAGGTACTGTGCTCATTTCCGAAGATAAAGAAATGCGCATAGTTACTATTACACCAGATGAAGGCGAATCTAGAGAATATTTAATTCCTTATGGTTCTCGTCTCATTGTTAAAAATGGTGCAAGAATTAAACCTGGTGATAAAATCACTGAAGGTTCTATTAATCCACATGATATCTTACGTATTTGTGGTTTACGTGAAACTCAGCGTTACCTCGTATACGAAGTACAAAAAGTATATAAATCTCAGGGTGTTGGTATCAACGATAAACATATCGAAGTTATGGTTCGTCAGATGCTTCATAAAGTTAAAATTGAAGATTCTGGTGACACTGATTTCCTCCCTGGTGAATATATTGATATCAATAGCTTTGAATCTGCAAATGCTAAAGCTATTGAAGAAGGCGGTATTCCAGCCGTTGCTCGTCCAATCCTTTTAGGTATTACAAAAGCTTCCTTGGCAACAGATTCCTTCTTATCTGCAGCATCATTCCAAGAAACTACTCGTGTTCTTACTGATGCAGCTATCAAAGGTAAGGTTGATCCACTTATCGGTCTTAAGGAAAATGTTATCATCGGTAAATTAATTCCTGCTGGTACTGGTATGAGTAGATATAGAAATATCAATGTAGTAGATTTAGATGCTGCTGAACATGAAGCACAAGAAGAAACTACAGTTACTGAATAAGATTAATAAAAAGCAAGATACTTTATTGTATCTTGCTTTTCTTTTTTAGTTGTATAAATAGAAGATTTTTTACAAATATAAAAATTGGAATAGCAAGATGAGTATCTTTATCAAATGTTCTAATGCATAAATATTGATTAAATGTTATATAAATGATAAAATTTAATTGAAGTAAATTTCAGTTAATTTTAAATTTTTAATATTTTGGAGGGGATATTATGACCGTTTACAAAGAGACGATACAATTGACATCTCATGGAAAAACACCGACTTTTTTTGATATTACACCACAAGTAAAAACAGCAATACTTAACAGTAAGATTAAAAATGGCATATGTACAGTTATTTCCCCACATACAACATGTGCTGTATTTTTTGAAGAATTTGTGCATGATTATACAGAAAATGGCGATGAATTTTTACAAGCTGATTTAAATAATATCTTGCAAAAACTCATTCCTGATAATATAGCTGAAGGTCAATATAATTATCCAGGTGAAAAACATTATGAAGCAGTTGCTTCTTGGCCAAATGCAGAAGATTATTTACCTAATGGTGATAGAACAGCATTATTAAATTGTGAAGCGCATTTAAAAGCTACTTTAATTGGTTCAAGTGAAACTTTTGAAGTTGATAATGGTGCTTTAGGTGTAGGTACAACAGGATACGTTTATTTTGTAGATTTTGATAGAACTCGTTCACGTACAAGAAAATGTAAAATTATTATTATGGGCGAATAATAGGAGGTTTTTATATGTTAGTGTCTTCAAAAGAATTATTACTTACTGCAAAGCAAAAACATTTTGCTATACCTTCTGCTAATTTTGTAGATGAAATTTCAGCAAAAGCTCATATAGAAGTAGCAGAAGAAATGAATTTACCATTGATTTTATCTTTTGCTCAGGTGCATAGTAAATATCAAAGTCTAGAAGAAGCAGCTAATATAGGAAAATATTATGCTAATAAAGCAAAAGTTCCTGTAGTATTACATTTAGACCATGGTGAAGATTTTGATTTTATAAAAAGAGCTATTGAGTTAGGTTTTACATCTGTAATGATTGATGCTTCAAATGAAACATTAGATGAAAATATTAGAATTACAAAAGAGGTAGTAGATTATGCACATGCACATGATGTTTGTGTAGAAGCTGAAATTGGACATGTTGGTACAGGTGTAAGTGTAGATGCATTGAGTGAAGCTAAGTCAGTATATACTTCTGTAGAAGAAGCAATAAAATTGACGCAAGAAACAAATTTAGATTCTTTAGCAGTATCTATCGGTACAGCACATGGAAGTTATAAAGGAACACCTGTAATTAATTTTGAACGTTTAAAAGAATTATCTGAAGCTTTAGATGTTCCATTAGTGTTACATGGAGGTTCTTCATCAGGTGATGAAAATTTATCTCGTTGTGCCAAAGAAGGTATAGCAAAGATAAATATTTATACGGATTTTATTTTAAATGCATATAAAAATTTACAAGAAAATGAAGCTAAAGACTATTTTGCTGTTAAAACATTATTAAAAAAAGGCATAAAAGATATTTTACGCAGATATTATAAAGTATTTAGTACACAAAATATTTAATACAAACTAAAAATATGGAGGAGATTATTTTGAGAAAAATAAAAACACCGTTTTTTATGGTAAATCCTAAATCATATTTATATGGGAAAAAACTTTTAAAATTGGCGTTGGCGGCAGATGCTATAGCTAAGGAAAAAGATTTTGATGTATTTTTTACAGCATCTTTTGTAGATTTGAGAATGATTGCTGAAAATACAACTAATTTAATAGTTACAGCACAACATATGGATAGTTTAAAAGCTGGTAGAGGTATGGGGTATGTTGTACCAGAAGCTTTGGCAGAAGCTGGCGTAAAAGCTGTATTTTTAAATCATGCAGAGCATTCTTTGAAATTAGAAGAATTAGTAAAAGTTATTAATAGAGCTAAAGAAAATGATATGTATACAGTAGTATGTGCTGATTCGGTAAAAGAAGCTCAAGCTATTGCAACATTAAAACCAGATATTTTATTATGTGAACCAACTGAATTAATCGGTACAGGTACAGTAAGTGATAAGTCTTATATTGAAGCTACAAATAATGCTATTCGCAGTATTGATGCCGATATATTAGTTATGCAAGCAGCTGGTATTAGTACAGGAAAAGATGTTTATAAAACAATTATAAGTGGAGCTGATGGAACAGGTTGTACAAGCGGTATAGTTTGTGCAAAAGACCCTGAAGTCATGGTGAAAGAAATGTTAGATGCAATAGAAAAAGCTGTTAAAGAAAAAGGATAAAATAGGGATTTTAATAAATAGTATAAGATTTTTTCTTATACTATTTGTTATAAAAAAATAAAAATATAAATTTATGTAGAGGAGGAGTTTTTATGGATTTTATAGCATTTTTAGCGAACGGTTTTATTGAGTTATTTAAAGCAGGTGCTACAACCTTTATGGGATGGGTAACGGGTATTATTCCACTTGTAGTAGTATTGATGACTGCAGTAAGTGCATTGATAAAACTGATCGGTGAGGAACGAGTATATAGTGTAGCACAGAAGGCAACAAAATATACGATTACAAGATATACTATTGTTCCAGTACTCGCAGTTATATTTTTAGCTAATCCAATGTGTTACACTTTTGGTCGCTTCGTTGAGGAAAAATATAAACCTGCTTTCTATGATGCAGCTGTAAGTTTTGTTCATCCAGTAACAGGATTATTCCCACATGCAAATGGCGGAGAATTGTTTGTATATATGGGAATTGCATCAGGTGTTACAACATTAGGCTTGCCACTTGGAGATTTGGCAGTAAGATATTTTATCGTGGGTGTAATAGTTATTTTTATTAGAGGTTTTGTAACAGAAAAGATTTTTGCAAGAATGTCTGCAAAATAATATGATAAAATGTTCTAAATCAGAACATTTAAATCTATCATCAATTACTTTTACATTTGTTCTAGTCTAATAGTATTGAAAAAATAATTGTTTAAGTGTATTATAAAGTCAGTTAATAAATCAAGAAACATCAGTTTATACAAAATATTCTATTTATTTTATAGGTGCTATTATGAAGAAGATAATTGATGATATTAGATTAATTTACAAATGTTGTAGTCTATATTATGAAGATAATATGAGTCAACAAGAAATTTCAGAAACCTTGCAAATTTCTCGACCTTCTGTTGCTAGAATGATAAAAAGTGGTAGACGTAGTGGAATTGTCAAAATTGAGATAAAAAATCCAGATAATTTGATGTTTGCCAATATGGAACGTGAATTAGAGAAGAAATTTGGTTTAGAAGAAGTGGTAATAGCAGCAGCTAATTCTACTGAGATCGGACCAAATATTATAAATGAAAATTTGGCGCAGGAGATGGCAAAATTTTTAACTAGAATAGCAGAAGACAGAGAATATATAGGTGTAACCATGGGGATGACTCTTAGAAATTTGACTCATGCAAATTTATCTAATATAGAAAAATTAAAATGTACTTTTGTTCCCATTGTGGGTGGTATTGGTGAAAGCCGATATGACATTCATTCTAATTATATAGCAATGGCCTTTGCTAATATATTTAAGGCAGATTGTTTACAATTTTTTGCTCCATTAGTGTTTTCCAAACCAGATTTATTGAATGATTTTTTACAAGAAGAATCAATGCAGGGAATTTTAAAGAGCTTCAATAAAATTTCTACTGTAATTATGGGGATAGGCATACCAGATAGAGCTCATTCAACTATCTTAAAGGCTGGTTATATCAATGAAGAAATGTTTGATACTTTTGTTAAACAAGGTGCAGTCGGAGATATAGCAATGCAGTTTTTTGATAAAGATGGAAATGTAGAAAAATTTAATGTTTTTAACAAATTGGTATCAGGTATGCCTATTGAAAAGTTAAAAAAGATTAGACGTAGAATAGGCGTAGCAACAGGAAAAATAAAAGCAGATTCAGTTGTTGGTGCTATAAAAGGTGGCTTTGTAAATATCTTAATAATTGATTCGGAATGTGCTCAAGCGTTATTAAACTACGAGGAATGATGATGATGGACTTTACAATGTTATTTGTTTGTTTATTAGCATTTATGGTGATTCAAGCATTAGGAACATATGTTCAAGTGCAACAATATAAAAAAGCTGTGCGTCGTTTACATAAAAAAGGCAATATTGGTATAGGAAGTAAACGCTCAAGAATAAGAAATAATATTGTAATTATTGCTTGTGATAATCAAGGGAAAATTGTTGATGGAGAGTTAATGGAAGATTTAACTGTATTTACAAAGTTTAAACAAATTCCAGATATTATAGGTAAAGATATATTTTTATTAAAAGAAGAATATGAAGCTTTATCTAAAAAAGAGAAAAAACAATTTAAAGGTCATCTGCAAGCAGTAGAAGCTTTATGTAATCGATTTAGCTCTATTGAAAATACATGAATTTTTTTAGGGGGAACAAAATTATGGAATTAATTGCGGGATTGGCAAACGGTTTTATTGAATTATTTAAAGCAGGTGCAGCTACGTTTATGAGCTGGGTAGTGAATATTATACCTCTTGTAGTGGTTTTAATGACAGCTGTTAGCGCTTGTATCAAATTGATTGGTGAAGAAAAAGTTTACAATGTGGCTGGTGTATTAACTAAAAGTATTTTTACTAGATATACATTATTACCAGTTATCTCTGTATTGTTCTTAGCAAATCCTATGTGTTATACATTTGGTAGATTTGTTGAAGAAAAACATAAACCAAGTTTTTATGATTCAACAGTAAGTTTTCTTCATCCAGTAACAGGATTATTTCCACATGCAAATGGCGGTGAATTGTTTGTATATATGGGAATAGCAACAGGGATTACTACATTGGGATTGCCACTTGGTGATTTAGCTGTACGTTATTTTATAGTTGGTGTGATTGTAATATTTATTCGTGGTGTCGTTACAGAAAAAATATTTGCGATTATGAAATCTAGAAATTAAAGTTATAAGAGAGGAGTTAATCCATATGTATAGAGCGATAACAATTACAAGAGGTAGTGCTGGTTGGGGCGGTCCACTTACTATTAAACCTACAGAAAAATGTTATAAAGTAATAAGCGTTACCGGTGGTGGTATACATCCAGTAGCAGCTAAAATTGCTGAAATGACAGGTGGCGAAGCTGTTGATGGTTTTTCAACTGGTGTTCCTGATGAAGAAGTAATGATTGCTGTAGTTGACTGTGGTGGTACAGCTCGTTGTGGTGTATATCCTAAAAAGAAAATTTTTACTGTAAACTTAACTGCAGTGGGAAAATCTGGCCCTCTTGCTAAATTTATAACAGAAGATTTGTATGTTTCAGATGTTACAGAAAATTGTTTAAAATATGCAGATGAAAATGCAGTAATTACACAAAAAGCTTCTGAACGTAATGATAGTCAAAAAGCACCAAAAACTAAAGCTCAAGCTAGAGCTGAATTAGCTGAAATGAATGCAGGGAAAAAGAAAAACATCATAACTCGTATGGGTATTGGTGTAGGTGCTATTGTAAATAAATTCTATCAAGCTGGTCGTGAAACTATTGAAATGGTAATTAAAAATATCTTACCATTCATGGCCTTCGTAAGTATGATTTTAGGTATTATCAGTGCTTCTGGTATCGGTGATGTAATAGCAAATACTATTTCTCCACTTGCAGGTACATTACCTGGTATGATAGGTATTTCTATTATTTGTGCATTACCATTTATCTCTCCAGTACTTGGACCTGGTGCTGTAATTGCACAAGTTGTTGGTAGTTTATTAGGTGTACAGATTGGTTTAGGAAATATCCCTCCACAATATGCACTTCCAGCATTATTTGCAATCAATGCTCAAGTAGGTGCTGACTTTGTACCAGTTGGTTTAAGTTTAGGTGAAGCAGAACCAGAAACTATTGAACTTGGTGTTCCAGCAGTTTTATATTCCAGACTTATCACTGGACCTGTAGCTGTTTTAATCGCTTATGTATTCAGCATTGGTTTATATGCTTAAGTAAAAAGAGAAAAAGAGGTACTTAAAGATGAAATATTACGCAGAAATAACAGGTTGGGGCGACGAAGCAAAAGCTTTTTTAAAAGAGTTGAATTATATAATTTTATTCAATGATAATGCTCCATCAGAACTTGCTGAAATATCTATATTACATTCTATTGGTGAAATGAAAGGCGATATTGAAGTTGGAGATACTATCATTATTGCAGAAAAGGCTTTTGAAGTAACAGCTGTTGGTGATGAAGCTCAAAAAACTTTTAAAGAATTAGGTCATGCTACTATTAATTTTGTAGGTAGAGATGTACCAGATTTACCAGGACATATCATGTTAAAAGGTGATGAAGCTTTAACAGAAGATGATATTGTTAAAGGCGCTAAAATTGAAATATATTGATAATTAATTACCAATATAAATATATAACAAAATATTTTATGGAGTGTGAATTTCAATGCTTAATATGGATCAAAAACTTTTAAAACGTGAAGAAGAAGGAAAAATTATTCGCACTGGTATCGTAGGTGCAGGTCAAATGGGTAGAGGTATGGTTACTCAAATGGCTATCATGAAAGGTATCAGTCCATCAATCGTATCTGATATTAAAATTGAAAATGTAATCAATGCTTTCCATTATGCAGGTATTAGTGATGAACAAATTGCTATCGCTAAAACTTTAGAAGATGCAAATAAATATATGGAAATGGGTAAATTTGTAGCAACAGATAATTCTGATCTCATTTCTCAAGCAAATTTAGTAGAATGTGCTATTGACGTTACAGGTGTGCCTGAAGTTGGTGTAAAAATTGCTATTGACTCCATGAATAATGGAAAACATGTAGTAATGATGGACGTAGAAACAGACGTTGTAATTGGTTCTTATTTGAAAAAACTCGGTGATAAAAATGGTGTAGTTTATACTGGTTCTGCTGGTGATGAACCAGGTGCTGTAATGGAACTTTACTCTTTTGCTAAAGCTATGGGTATGGATGTAAAAGTAATGGGTAAAGGTAAAAATAACAAACTTGATTATGATTGCAATCCAGATACAGTACTAGAAGAAGCTACTCGTCGTAAAATGAGCCCTAGAATGCTTTGCGCATTTAAAGATGGTACAAAAACAATGGTAGAAATGACTGCAATGTCCAATGCAACTGGTTTAGTTCCAGATGTTATCGGTGGTCATGGTCCTGCTGCAAGTCCAGCTGAACGTTGTAAAGAATTAAATGAAATCTTCAAATTAAAAGAAGATGGCGGTATTTTAAATAAACATGGTGTAGTTGAATATGTAAATGGTATTGCTCCTGGTGTATTCGTAACAGTTTCCACTGAAAATGAAGAAATTGCATATCAAATGCAATATCATAGCATGGGCCCTGGTCCACTTTGGACATTATATCGTCCATATCATTTATGCAACCTTGAAACACCATTAACAGTAGCAAAAGCAGTTATTGATAAAGAACCTACTATTATTCCTATTGATGGCCCTGTAAGTGAATGTATTACTGTTGCTAAACGTGATCTTAAAGCTGGCGAATATATTGATGGTATTGGCGGATATACAACATATGGCTCTATTGCAACATCTAAAGAAACATATGAAAAAGGATATGTACTTTATGGCTTAGTTAATAAAAAAGCTCGTATGTTAAAAGATGCTAAAAAAGGTCAATTATTAACACTTGATATGGTAGAACTTGATACAAGCACTCAACTTTATCATGTACGTAAAGAACAAGATGCTATGTATGGAAAAAAATAATACTTACTAAAATATAAATTTTAATAAGTATTTAAAAGAAAAATATGGAGAAAAGGTATATAAGCTTCCGGTAAATCTTCCGGTTACCTGTCCGAATAGAAAAGAGGGAGGCGGATGTCTCTTTTGTGCAGATGCAGGAACAGGATTTGAAGCAAAAGAAAGTACGATGCCTGTGTTAAAGCAGTTACAGTCCTCCAGGGAAAAAGTGGAGAAAAGGTATCATGCTCATAAGTTTATTGCGTATTTTCAAAATTATACAAATACGTTTTTGCCGCTGCCTGCCTTGCTTCAATATATGGAAGAGGCCGCTGGAATGGAGAATATCGTTGAAATTTCTCTTTCAACAAGGCCGGACTGCATAAGACAGGATTATTTGGAAGCATTTCAGAATTTCCGTGAGCGGACGGGTATTGAAGTTTCGATAGAATTAGGACTTCAGACAGTGAATTATCATACATTATCGGCTATGAACAGAGGACATGGTCTGGCGGAATTTATTAATGCTGTATTATTGATTGCACCATATCATTTTCCAGTTTGTGTGCATATGATCTTGAATCTTCCAGGAGATGCGATGGAGGATGCCAGAGAGTCTGCAAGAGTATTATCTGCACTGCCAGTTTCTATGGTAAAGTTACATTCTTTATATATTCCAAAGGAATGTGCATTATATAAAGAATATGAAGCGGGCAATATACAGATATGTTCAAAACAGGAGTATATAGAACGCCTGGCAGAATTTATCTCTCTTTTAAGAAAAGATATTGTTGTAGAGAGACTATTTAGCCGAATACCGGAAAAAGATTCTGCCTTTTCAAATTGGGGAAACAGTTGGTGGAAGCTTATAGATGAGTGGAAAGCACTTATGGAAGAACGGCAGTATGTTCAGGGGATACGCTGTGATTATCTAAATGGCGCGGCGCTAAATAGATGGGAGATGTAATATGGCCGGAAAAGAAAAGGGAAAGCTACATATACACATCAATCTTGGAACACTGGTGTTTCTTGTTATTGTAGTATATCTGATGGCATATATGCTTACCTATATTGGAAAAGATAAGCTTGCTATTTATGAGGTGAGTGCAAGCGATATTGTGGATAACATAGAAGGGACCGGAGTAATTCTTCGCCAGGAAAATCTGGTCAATGCAGCGCAGGATGGATATATTAATTACTATGTCCAGGATGGTGCGATGATAAATAAAAACGGTGTAGTATATATGATAGATACTACCGGTGAGATTCAGGATTATTTAAAAAAAGTACTCGAAAAAAAGAATACAATGAGTCTTGATGAAAAAGAACAGATCATAGAAAAGTTAAAAATTTTTAGTGAGGGATATACGGATAATCATTTTTCCCTATCCTATGAAACGCAGAATGACATAAACAATACACTGTTAGATTATACGGATGCGATGTTGACAGAGCATAAAGCAGAACTGGAAGAAAAATATGGGAAAGATTCTTACGTTGAAGCAACCTCTGCACAGGAGGGACTGGTTTCCTTTGTGTC